>CEPO01015447.1_pt1 | contig 15696 bp, 15 predicted proteins | sample 530481 | NCBI WGS metagenome assembly CEPO01 (sample SAMEA2620198, study PRJEB7988) | marine metagenome | biome: marine biome (ENVO:00000447); feature: surface water layer (ENVO:00002042); material: "saline water (ENVO:00002010), including plankton (ENVO:xxxxxxxx)" | depth 5 m
TGACGCGTTTGATAGATAGCACTCCCTTCCAACCGAGCCAGATATGACCCAGCGATCTTCCCATCGATTTTCCGTCGCGCCTATGATGGACTGGACAGACCGACATTGCCGGTCTTTCCACCGGGAGCTTTCCGCCTGCGCGCTGCTCTATACCGAAATGGTTACAGCGGATGCGGTCATCCATGGGGATCGCGAGCGGTTGATTGGCTTTGGCGCCCATGAACATCCGGTCGCGCTTCAGCTTGGCGGAAATGAACCCGACAAACTCAGTCATGCCGCTCAAATCGCTGAAGACTGGGGCTATGACGAGGTCAATCTCAATTGCGGGTGTCCGTCAGACCGGGTCCAGTCTGGTGCATTTGGTGCTTGTCTGATGCGCGAACCCGAACGGGTGGCCGACTGCCTGTCTGCCATGAGTGACGCCGTCACTATTCCCGTTACGGTAAAGCATCGCATTGGTGTCGATGAGGATGAACCTCGTGAACGGCTCTATGAGTTCGTCACGACCGTCAGTCAGAACTCGCCCTGTACGGTGTTTGAAGTTCATGCACGCAAGGCCTGGCTCAAAGGACTTTCTCCTAAAGAAAACAGAGATATACCGCCATTGGATTATCCTTTGGTGCACCAGTTGAAGTCTGATTTTCCGGGCCTCACCATTGTTCTGAACGGCGGCCTTTCAAAGCTGTCTGACTGTCTTGCGCATCTGGACGGGCTTGATGGCGTTATGCTCGGTCGGGCGGCGTATCAGGATCCGGCCATTCTTCTGACTGTTGACTCAGTTCTGTTCGGCACACCGGATCGCCACGATTCAATGACGAGCGCACTCCTCGCCTATCGAGCCTATCTGGCCGATCAACTCCAGTCTGGAACGCCGTTGCACGCCATGACGCGGCATTTGCTGGGTGCATTTAATGGTCAGCCTGGTGCAAGACTGTGGAGGCGGCATTTGTCGGAAAACGCCCCGCGTGCTGGAGCTGATATACAGGTCTTTGACGACGCCCTGGCCTTTGTCGCCAAAGACGTATCGCTCCATGCCTGAGACTCTCCAGGATAGTCTTCCGCTCATCTTCGCGCTCCTGGCAGCAGGCGCCGCGGCCGGCGTCACGGCTGGACTGTTCGGCATTGGCGGCGGTGTGGTTATTGTTCCCACCCTCGCCTTCACATTCACACAACTTGGCTATGAAGCGGTTTCCATGCACGCGGCTGTTGGCTGCTCACTCGCGACGATCGTTGTCACGTCGATCCGATCTGCCATGTCGCACCACAAACGCGGCGCAGTCGATCTCGACATTGCAAGGGCCTGGATACCCTGGATCATACTCGGGGCGATCAGTGGCGCGTTCATCGCAGGCGCTTTGCCTCGCGACGCCATGCGTGGCGTTTTTGCCGGCGTCTTGTTTCTGATTTCCTGGCAATTCATCCTCGGCAGCCCCGACTGGACACTTCGAGAGACAATGCCATCTGGCCTGCCGCGCGCCGGGATTGGTACAGGATTGGGCGCGTTATCAGGCGTGATGGGGATTGGTGGCGGAACCTTTGGCGTGCTGCTGATGACATTGTGTGGCCAGTCTGTGCATCGCGCTGTCGGCACTGCAGCCAGCTTTGGAGCAGCAATCGGCTTTCCGGCGGCTATCGGTTTTATGATTACGGGCTGGAATGTCTCCGACCTTCCCCCTTACTCTCTGGGGTATCTCAATCTGCCGGCCATTCTGATCATCGCGGTCATGACTACGAGCCTGGCGCCGCTCGGCGCGTTGTTGGCGCACCGCCTGAAAGCGACAACGCTCAAGCGCACATTCGGCATTGCGATGCTGCTGATCTCGCTGAATATGCTGCGTCTGACTTTCGGCTTCTGACCCGCCTATTGGCGCATGATCATGGTTGTCTTGCGCGTCTCATGACTCGAAAGCTCATTGATGAAGCTCTGCCCGAGGAGGGAATATTCGAGGGAGTCCTGCAAAACCAGCGCTCGGACATCCTTCACTGTGATGCCGCCCAGCCGGACCTGTTTGAGCAGGAGTGGTGCCGCGTAAATTATGCCGCCCGCTGTCCGGACCTCAACGTCATAAGCCAGATCACCGGGGTCATAGCCGATGCGTTCGGCATCACGTGTGGTCAGGGCAATTGTGGTTGAACCGGTGTCGACCATCATTCTGACACGAGCGCCTTCAATCAGCGTATCGGCCCAAAAATGCCCGTCATCTTCCATTTTCAGGCTGACTGCTCTCGGGCCTGGGGCTTCAGGTCGAAATCCGGGTGATAATCTGGATTCCGCAGCTTCAGCACCGGCGTCCTCTTCGAACCACGTGTCCGATGCGTGCAAAGCAACGGCCACGCTGGCGCATCCAACGAGAAACACAGGAATGAGAACTTTCATCATGACCGGTTCTCCAACATCAGCCGAGTTTTCCCATGTCTGAAAGCTCTTTCAGACGTGATTCACTTTCCTTTATAAGGTCAGATCGTTGCTGATCGGTATATTTCGTCCATTCAGCAATCTCCCGGAGTGCGCGGCCACAGCCGAGGCACCAGCCCGTCTGGCCATCGACCACACAAACCTTGATACACGGTGTTTTGATAGCGTTGACAGTCATACCGCAAGTATGGATGACAGACTGACACTGACGCAAGCCTGACAGGCAACCGTTATCCGATTGTCACACTATCAGACTAATCGCTCCCTGAAGCCAAGGTTCGGATTGTGAAGACGGGCTGGGAACAGATATCAAACGTTAAGACACGGGTTCGAACCGGAACGATCAGATGACCACCGAAAGCACATCACCATTGGACGATGTTCAGGACCTGATCCGGAGTCAGCCCGCCATCAACTTGCCACGCGCCTACAATGACGATGGCAGTGTTCGCATGTCCAAATTCGGGCGTCTGGAACGGTTGGGTGAATGGATGGCGGCGTGCCAGCGTCAGGAGAAGCCTAAGCTTGAATCCTCCACGCTCGCATTGTTTGCCGGATCGCACGGTCTGGCCAAATATGGCGTCTCCATTTCTCAAGACGGTGCGACCCAGCGCAGAGTGAAAGCGCTGCAGGAAGGTCGGATGGCAACCAACGGGCTGGCGGCACAATCCAACACGACTGTCCGGGTCTTCGAACTGGCCCTTGAGCTGCCGACCAAGGATATCTCGTCAGAACCGGCGATGACCGAACAGGAATGTGCCTCCACAATTGCTTTCGGCATGGAGGCCGTAACAGACAATCCGCATTGTCTGGCGCTCGGTGTCCTAGGTGTGGGCGGCGGTACAGCCGCTGCGGCAGTCGCCTGTGCGCTTTATGGCGGCGACGCTCAATACTGGGTTCGCGCAGGTCATGGCGTGAAAGAAGAAATCAATCTGGCCCGCGCTGGCGTACTTTATCGTGCGGTTGAACTGCATCGCGGCCATTTGAGCAATCCTCTGGATATCCTGAGACGGCTCGGCGGACGGGAACTCGCTGCTTGTGTCGGTGCCATCATTGCCGCACGTCATCAAGGCATACCGGTGATTCTGGACGGCTTTGCGACGGCCGTTGCGGCTGGCGTCGTTCACGCAATCGATCCGCGCGGCATTGACCATGTGATTGCCGGCCAACAGACAGATCGTCCCGCCCATAAGGCGATCCTCGAGCGTATGGACCTCGACCCCATTCTGGACCTGCAGTTGCAATTGGGTGAAGGCGTTGGCGGTTTGCTTGCCCTTCCCATTCTTCAGGCGGCCTGCACGATCGCAAATCCGCCCGGACAAAAGGAAGCATAGACACGCCCTCCTCGTGCGACTAGGACACTCTCACATGGCTGTAGTTGACGCTTCCCTAGCGGCAACTTGAAGGCCAGCTGGTTCGGCATATTATGACGCTCAGAGACGTCACGGGAGAAACAGATGAACCTCGAATTTTCGCCAGAGGATAATGCGTTCCGCCAGGAAATCCGTACCTTTATTGAGGAAAATTATCCGGCTGATGTGGCCGGTAAAAACCGCGAAGAACTGACGAAAGAACAGTTTCTCGCCTGGCACCAGATTATCGCCAAAAAAGGCTGGTCTGTGCCATCATGGCCGACAGAATATGGCGGCACGGGCTGGTCTCCGACCCAGAAATACATCTGGTCTGAAGAAAATGCGCGCGCTGACACCATTATGCCACTGCCATTCGCGACGTCGATGGTTGGACCGGTGATCTACACTTTCGGGTCTCAGGAGCACAAAGACAGATATCTGCCGGGTATTGTCGACGGGACAACCTGGTGGTGCCAGGGTTTCTCTGAGCCAGGCGCCGGGTCGGACCTTGCCGGTCTGAAGACCACCGCTGTGCGCGATGGCGACGAATGGGTGATCAACGGCCAGAAAACCTGGACGACGCTCGGCCAGTTCGCGGATATGGGCTTCTTCCTCTGCAGGACCAATCCGGACGTCAAAAAACAGGAAGGCATTTCCTTTATCCTGATCCCGATGGACACGCCAGGCGTGGAAGTCCGCCCGATCATCATGACAGATGGCGGCCATGAGGTGAATGAAGTCTGGCTGACTGACGTTCGCGTGCCGGTCGACAATCTGGTCGGCGAAGAAAACAAGGGTTGGACTTACGCAAAATTCCTGCTTGCACACGAACGCACGGGCATTGCCGGTGTCGCACGCTCGAAACGCGGTATTGAACGCGTCCGTGAAATCGCTGCGCTTGAATATGACAATGGCAAGCCATTGATCGAGAACCCGGACTTCGCAGAAAAAGTCTCTCAGCTTGAGATCGATCTCACAGCCCTCGAATTCAGCGAGCTGCGCACGATTGCCAGCCTGCAGAAAGGCAAGGGACCGGGCCCTGAGAGCTCACTGCTCAAGATTAAAGGCTCTGAGATTCAGCAACGCCTGACCGAGCTAACGCTCGAGGCTGTCGGAAACTACGCAGCGCCTTACTTCCGCGGCTTCCCGACCGATGGCGACAATGTCTTCCCGATCGGTCCGGAATACGCCCATCAGGCCATGCCGAATTATCTGAACATGCGTAAGACCACCATTTATGGCGGGTCGAACGAAATTCAGCGCAACATCATCGCGAAAGCCGTTCTGGGGCTTTAAGCCCCGGACCTGACAATCGCCTCAAGAACACACCCGTAGGGGGAGAAACAACTTGGATTTCAGCTTTACCGAAGAACAGAACATGATCCGGGACTCATTGTCCCGCCTCATCAAAGATCAATACGACTGGGAGACCCGCAATAAGGTCATTACCAGCGAGTCCGGCTGGCGCCCTGAAATGTGGGCACAATTCGCCGAACTCGGCCTGCTCATGGCGCCATTCTCAGAAGAAGATGGCGGCCTGGGCGGCAATGCGGTCGACGCCATGGTGGTGATGGAAGAATTTGGCAAAGGCCTCGTGATCGAGCCTTACATGCCTTCTGTCGTGCTCGGCGGCGGGTTTCTAAAGCATGGCGGGTCTGCTGCACAGAAAGAAAACCATCTGGCGAGCCTGATGGGCGGCGAAGAGATTTTTGCTTTTGCCTATGGCGAACCGACAAGTCGTTTCAATCTTAACGATGTCAGCACGACGGCAAAAGCCAATGGCTCCTCCTATGTGCTGAACGGCCACAAATGCGTCGTCTATGGTGCACCATGGGCCACCCATCTGATCGTCACGGCGCGTACGTCAGGCGACCGGTTCGACACGAATGGCATCTCTGTCTTTATCGTCGACAAGTCGAGCCAGGGCATTACGACGCGCGATTACCCGACCATGGATGGCTTCCGGGCATCTGAAGTCTATTTCGAAAACGTCGAAGTATCGGGCGACAATATGATCGGTGAAGAAGGCTCTGCCCTTCCGCTGATCGAGAAAGTCACCGATGAAGGGATCGCTGCGATCTGCGCTGAAGCCTGCGGCGCGATGGAAATCGCCAATGCGGACACTGTCGAATACGCCAAGGCCCGTAAGCAGTTCAACGTGCCGATCTCATCCTTCCAGGTGCTTCAGCACCGCATGGTCGACATGTTCATCGAGCACCAGCAATCGATCTCGATGACGTATCAGGTCACCTTGCGTCTGGACGAAGACGACGTGACACGAAAGAAAGCTGCGTCTGCTGCCAAAGTTCAGATCGGCAAGTCCGGTCGTTTTGTCGGCCAGGCGGCCACGCAGATTCATGGCGGTATGGGCGTGACTGACGAGCTGCGTCTTGGCCATTATTTCAAGCGCATGACGCTGATCGATTCCCAGTTCGGCAATGTTGATCACCATCTGCGCCGATATACGAATCTCGCTGAAAGCGCAGACGTTCTGGCAGCTGCTGAATAGCTCTCCAAACAGACGATTGAATTGAACACCCGCCGGATTAAACTCTCCGGCGGGTGTTTTTGTATTCAGGGTGCCGCGAGATGCTGCAAATCAGATGGAAATGGATCTGGATCGGACTGGGTGCCTTCATTTTGATCTTTGCCATGATCCCGCTCCTCTATGTTGAACTGACTGTTCCGGCAGATATTCGGCGCGTCGACCAGACATCGCTGATGGGTCGCAATTCGCGTGTTTCGAACCTTGCGATCATTCACAATTACCACAAAGAGGGGCGACGCGTGGCCGTCGTCCAGGAGCCGATCAACTTTGTCGATGCGAACCGAGACAATGAGTTCAATCTTTTTCTGGTCGTCACGCGAGGTTACAAAACCGATTTCGCGTCCTTGCCCTGGGTTGCGCGGCTCTTCTTCAGCCCGTTTGCGGACTATGCGGAAGCAGCCATCATTCACGACTGGCTCTACGCCATCGGCGAACCCGGTAAGAAACGCGAAGCGGATCTCACGTTTCTTCAGGTGATGCTGCAGGATGGCGTTTCGCCGATAACGGCGCGCTATTTTTATACGGCCGTCCGTTTCAATTCCCTGTTCGATAATGGCGGTTTTGGGCGCGAATCAGAATGGAAGAACGGGTTTTTCTCGACAATTTTGGAAGATGACATCCCAGAAGCCTGTCTGATCGAAAAGCCGGAAAGCGCTTTCTTCAGAAGCGCCGATTTCGTTCAGCCACCAGATGACAGCGAATTAACCGAGGAAGACTACGATGCTCAATCGGCGTTCGCAGCGGCGCTATTGCAGCGCTACGATCCATACGTGACGCAATGGGTAGAAGCCTTCAGCAGGCAAGAGTGTAAGGACAGTGTGCTCGGTTCCGGTTTCACGAAACGCACAGAAACTCAGTTCAATCGCATGTTAGCTCAATTTTCCGATGAGTTTCGCGATCGGAATCGCGACTACATCACGCATTACATGCTGTTCAGCGAATTTTCAGACGATGTGCAGAAAGCAGCGATGTTCCGACCGCATCTGGAAGCGTATATGAAGGCGAATTATGACACTGAAGTGCCGGAGGAGTACTGGTGTCTTTCAGCCCGGGATCAGCTACAGGCGCTTCGGGACTTCATTTATGAGAGCCCTCAGGAATGGGCGCATATGGACTGCGGTCGGATCAGTCGAAGCGCAGAGCTTTCCGAAGCTCAGGTCCTTTGCACGTCGGAACAGTCGGACGAGTTCGACTTCTGGCTTGGGGAATGGATTTTTGCCGATCCCGACACCAAAGAAAAATTTGGCGACGTTTCAGTCCGAAAAGGGCGGGACAATTGCACGGTCATTGAAACCAACGTCTCAGAAGCCTCTGCCGGAACCAGCCTGAACTACCATGACCCGGTCGACAAAGTCTGGAGACATTACTGGATCTCGTCCTATGACAAAATGGAGATGACAGGAAACCTCGTAGAGCCAGGTCATATGGCTATGGAAGGCACTCTGAGATATTTCTCTGAAGACGTCGATGTGCCCGTCAAATCAGATTGGCGACAACAGGAAGATGGAAGCGTGCGTCAGACATTCGAGATCATTCCTCCCGGAGAAACGGAATGGCAAATCTGGTCTGACGGACTTTATTACGTCGAGAGCGAGCCGTGATTGCCAAGTTTTAATTTCAGAATTCGTTCGAGATTGTCCATGCTTGCAGAGCGGACACATCGGGCGAGGAGCAGGGCTTATGGCACTTTACAGAACTTTTGCAGGCATAGCGGCCTGTCTCATGATGGCAGGTCAATTCGTGATCGCACCGGCCCACGCACAATCGCCCGCACCCTCTTCGCCTCCACCGCCATGCCAGTCAGAAGCGTTCAACCAGTTCGATTTCTGGCTTGGCACCTGGGAAGTGGAAACCGTCACCGGCCAAACAGCGGGTGAAAATGTCATTCAGAAAGTCGAAGGCGATTGCCTGATCAAAGAGAGCTGGACCAATACCGCAGGCGGTACGGGTCAGAGCATGAATTTTTACAACCCTGTGACCGATGAATGGCGTCAGGTCTGGGTCAGCGCCGGGTCCATCATCGACTATACGGGTGGTCTGACTGAGAGCGGTTCAATGAAGCTCGAAGGCACAATCACTTATACCGGTAATGCGACCAGCTTTCCTTTCACGGGCGAGTGGACGCCAAATGACGATGGTACGGTCACACAACATTTCGAACAATATGATCCTGAAACTGAAGAGTGGAAGGCCTGGTTCACTGGCATCTACAAGAAGAAATCGGTGAAGCTCTGATTACGACCAACGCGATCTTTCATTAAGCGTGATATTGCAATTTCCCGCCAGTCAGGCAGAACGCCTCTGTACTTGAATATAGCGGGAGTATCGCATGCAGGATCTGCTTACCGTCGAAAAGCGCGGCAATATCGCCATCATGACCATCAACCGCCCGGACCAGCTCAACCCGCTGGGTAAGGCAGGTGACGGCGATGCCTTTGCTGAGGTCACAGCAGAACTTGCAGCCGACAAAGATTTGCGTTGCTGCATTCTCACGGGCGCAGGCCGCGCTTTCTCTGCCGGTGGCGACCTTAAAGCCATGAAAGACCGCACCGGCGCTTTTGGCGGCACCCCTGCTGAAGTGAAAGCCGGCTACACCACCAACATCCACAAAATCGTCAATTCACTCTGGAATTTCGAGCTGCCGCTTATCGCGGCGGTTAACGGTCATGCCGTTGGTCTGGGGTGCGACGTCGCGTGTATGGCCGATATGCGCCTGATTTCGGATAAGGCCCGCTTTGGTATGTCTTTCCTCCGTATCAACCTCATTCCGGGTGATGGCGGCTCCTGGCTCATGCCACGCATTGTTGGTCTCGCCCGCGCCTCTGAGATGATCTTCACCGGCACAATGTATGATGCGGATACCGCCATCGAATGGGGCTGGGCTTCGCAGAAGACGACACCTGAAGGCTTGATGGATGCGAGCATGGAGCTTGCTGAGAAGGTCGCAGCGCAGCCGCCAATGGCGCTTCGTGCCGCAAAAATGCTGCTGCGCAAGGCGCAGAACGCCGATTACGCCACCATTATGGAAATGTCTGCGGCTCAGCAGGCGCTTCAGCACCATACTGAAGACCACATCGAAGGTGTCACGGCGCTTCTCGAAAAGCGTAGCCCCAACTTCACTGGGAACTAATTCCCGACGTCAGACTGGCGGCCCGTCTTTTCCCCTCACAGGATGGGCCGCGGTCAGTTCAGCCACCCGCTCAACGAGCATCTGTGTAAGCGGATCCGCCACGCCTGTGACAAAAGCCTGGTTCCATCGGCGCTGAAATGCCGTCACCACGTCTGCCGTTTCCTGTGTGTAGGCGCCATCTGAATTCACCGGATAACCAATCTGCAGAAGCTTGCTCTGAAGCGCTGCTACCGCTTCTCCTTCCGCATCCAAAACCAGTTCTGGATTGCTGTGCGCATATTCATGGATCTCGGCCGCCGTCGGCTGTGACGGCCAAAGCCCGATACCTCGAGAGGCAAAGGCCTCCCAGGGAAAGTGCTCGCCGGGATCTTCCTTGCGGGACGGCGCAATGTCGGAATGCCCCACAATCCGGCTCTGCGGAATGTTATGGCGTTTAATAATCGCCTTTGAGAGCTCAATCACAGCATCGATCTGCACCAGCGAATATGGCGGCAAACTGCCATCCGCCAGCGGCACATTATGGCCGCCATTGACGATCTCGATGCCAATAGATCGCGAATTGAGATCCTCATCGCCCTGCCAGCTTGACCTGCCGGCATGCCAGGCGCGCTTTTCGTCTGGTACTAATTGATAGACGTCGCCGGATTCATCGACCATGTAATGCGCTGAGACCTCTGCGGCTTCATCCCGCATCCTTGCCAGCGCTGAGGGGCCATCCTCCATGCCGGTATAGTGCAGAACCAGCATATCGAGTGGAAACTTCCGGTCATTCTGATTGGGAGATGGCGCGTCGATAATCTTCATGGGCGGTTTCAGGTTTCGCTCAGCGGTGTGTTTGAGCCGTCGTCGAACTTGTCCTTCTTGCGTTGTCCGAACAGCATACGTGTTTCGAGCGTCTGTCGCAGCGCTTTATAGAATGCGTCGAGAAATTCCCGATCCTGTTCGGCTGGCCCTTTTTCCCAACCAATCCGATTGCGAATGCGCTCGGCCACGGCTGCCTCGACAGACTCTGTTGCCGTACGCAGCACATCTTCCAGCACCTGCAATTCATGCTCACCATAGGCAGTGAGCTGGGCGGTCGTGAATTGAAACTCGGTCGCGGTCTGTGCTGACACGTTGGATGAGATATCCTTTGCCAATTCGAGCTTCGGATTTCGGATCACCCAGGTTCCCGCCACGATGTCGCCAGCGCGCAGCTTGTCCCGATTGAAGATCGGCATGAAGACAAACACACCGAGCCAAACCAGAACCACCAAAGTAGTCAGGGCCGAAAGCGGCTCATCACGGCCGCCAAAAAACAGATAGGAAAACGGCAGAAATACTTCGAGTTCCCGCATCACATTGCGCGCGAATATCGCATTGGCCGTCAACTGACGCCCGTCACGAGCGACGACGCGCAACCGCATGATCCGTTTTCCCGGTGTGGCCGCACGCCTGCCCATTTCGAAAATGGTGAAATAGAACCCTCGCAAGAGAAAGAAAAAGAAGGTGAACACAATCGTGCTCACCACATACCAATCGCTGCCCGTGCCCTGCGCAAGGCCAAACACAATCAGCAAGAACCCGATAATCAGCGTCGCAAGCATGATCGCTGCATCGATCAATAGCGCGACGGCCCGCTCGCTGGCGTCCGCAAGGCGCAGGCGGATCACCGCACCTTCCGGCGTCGTCACTTCACGCCACATGCGCTGTTCATGTGCGTTCGACGCATAGGATGACTTTGCCGCGTTTTTGGCATCTCTCATGGCCGGTGCGTTCATGACTTCAAACGCCTCGGATAGATGTAGAAATAGGTTACCCAGGCCAGAAGGGAGCTGCCTGCAATCAGATAGCGCGTGGTATCTGAATTGATCATCTGCCGCCCGAAACCTTCCAGAATGGCGGCAATGAACAGCATGATCATCATGCCCATGCCGACTGTACCCGCCTTTTTACCGGCCTCGGCCATGGCATCGAGCCGCCGTTTATCGCCTGGAAAGGCGAGCGTGCCGCCAATCAGAAAGCCCGCCGCCCCGGCCAGTACAATCGCAAACAATTCGGTCACACCGTGAATACTGAGCCAGCCAATGAATTGCCAACCCAACCCCTTGCTCCAGAATACCGCGATATACGCGCCAAGAATGCATCCATTATAGGCGAGCAAAAGCGCAGTCGGCAGACCGATTGCAAACCCCAGCGCAAAGCATAACAGAGAGACCATGGTGTTGTGCGTGAAGAGCTGGGAGGCGAACACACTCAGCCCCGCGCCATCCTCCCCGCTATTGTAGATGGTCGCGCGCAACGTCTCCGCAGAGGCTTCCGGCGTGCGCACATCCAGAAAAGCGGCGAAGGGATAGAACCATTCAGGGTCGTCCATCACCAGAAAGAAGACGATCAGCGCAAAGCCGAACATGATGGCGGCAGAAAAAGCCGTCGCCTTGCCGACCTCATAGACGGCGAGCGGCCAGTCGCGTTTGAAGAACTCGGAAAACTTGCGCCAGAACGTGGTCCGCGGCCCGTAGATAAACAGATATCCGCGTGTACACAGCGTTTCGAGATAAGTAATCAGGTTTCGGTCGAGTGACACGGCACGCGCTGTCGACAGGGACGAGACGGCGGAGCGATAAAGCTGCGGCAGAGCGAGTAAGTCTTCGCGTCCAAGCGACTTCACGCCCGACTTCTGAATACGATCGAGCAGTGTTTCAAAGGCCCGCCAGTCGGCTTCTCGTTCAGCCCGAAAACGATAGCTCTTAAGGTCAGCATCCGACATGGCTCAGATCCTTTCCTGCCTGAGAATAGACAGATAACGGGTCAGCAGCTCGGAGGAGAAACTCTCCACCGGCGCCTCAAGAACATCAATGCCCAGCCGTTTCAGGCGCTTCATCACGGTTCGCCGCTCCTGTAGCAGATTGTCAGCGATTACCGCTCGCGTCACATCCTCCGGTGTGTCCGGGCGCCGCGACATGACGCGCTCAAGATCATGATCCTGAAAGACCGCAAACAAGACAAGATGGCGCTTGGAGAGGCGTGCAGCATTCTCAACCATCAGTTCCGCCTGTGTTGTGTCCAGAAAATCGGTGAACAGGATAATCAGAGACCGCCGGTTCAGGCCTGATGAGAGCCGCGTGAGGCCAAGCGTGTAATTGGCATCGAGTGAGGAATAGTCGAGCCGCGCCATTTCCGACTGCAACTTCCCAAAGGCGGCATTGCCGCGCACGAGCCCGGTCATGACACGCGGCTGGGTATCAAAGCCATAAACGCCAACCCTGTCCCCGCCGCGCAAAGACGCATATGCCAGCAGCATGCCAGCGTGAACGGCATGATCGAGCCGGGACAGCCCGCCCAGTCGCTCACACATCAGGCGCCCGGTATCATAAGCGAGCACGATGTTGTGGTTCCGCTCGGTCCGAAACTCCTTGGCCATCAGCTCCATGTGTCGGGCGGAGGCTTTCCAGTCGACGCTTCGACGATCCATGCCCGGCACGAATTCACGCATGGCATCGAACTCGGATCCATCGCCCTTATCGCGCTGGGATTTCACGCCGAAATCAGCCTCGCGCGTGATGAAGCGAATGGCATCGGCGCGGATGGTTCGAATGTCCGGATTGATCGGACGCGTAATATCCGAGGGCAACCGCAATTGTTTCACGGCAAATCCAAATGGCCCCGACCAGCGCAGCCAAAGTGCCTCGAGCCGGGCTTCACCACGGCGCAGCATGTTCAGATCGAGTTCAAGCCTTCCGGATGATGGAAGTTTCTGTGAGGGCAGAACTTCCACCGGCTCATTGAATTCAAACCGGACGTGTGTTTCGGGCAGATAATCTCGCCTTTCGTCACCGATCTGCAGGGTCAGAGCGTTATTCTTTCCGACGAAAAATGTCGGGGGCGCATCCAGGTCGATTTTAAAGGCCTGGGATGAACGTGCTGCCAGTCCATCCAGAGCAACAAGCAAAAGAATGGCGGTGATGCCTGCAAAACAGAACACCCATATGCCCGGCACTAACCAGGCAATGATGAGCGACAAGGGAATGCCCAGCCCCATCAGGATGATTGCTTTACGTGTTGGCAGAATAACCGGCATGGATCAGCGAGGCGCCTCGGTCTCTGCGACGATATCGGCGATGATGCTGGCCGGTGTCCGCCCCTCGATTTCCGCTGAGGCTGACAGCACGACCCGGTGACACATGGCCGGAGCGGCCAGCTCTTTCACATCATCCGGGATCACATAATCCCTCCCCTGCAACGCGGCCCGCGACCTCGCGGCAATGGCCAGATTGACCGCCGCTCGCGGACTGACTCCAACATCCAGCAGAGCGGGCTTGTCACGCGTCGCCCGGCAAAGCTGGATCGTATAGGCGATGACTTCCCGGCTGAGTGTGACGGAAGCAACAAAGGCGCGCGCCTCGGCCAGCTCTTCAGGCGTAATCTGTGCGGTGATGCCAAGATCACTCAGGCTTGGCATGCCGACGCCTGTCGCATGCGCCTCAACAATGCGCATTTCCTCGGCTTCGTCCGGATAAGACATGATGTGCTTGAACAGGAAGCGATCAAGCTGCGCCTCAGGCAAGGGATAAGTTCCCTGCTGCTCGATCGGGTTTTGCGTGGCAACCACCATGAAGCTGTCGCTCAACGCATGTGTGTCGCCATCGATCGTGACGCACCGTTCCTGCATGGCTTCAAGCAGCGCCGCCTGAGTTTTCGGGGGCGTGCGGTTGATCTCATCGGCCAGCAGAATTTCCGTGAAGATCGGTCCTTTTGTGAGGAAAAACTGGCTGGTCTGGAAGTTGAAAAAGTTCGTGCCCAGCACATCGCCCGGCATCAGGTCTGGCGTGAACTGAATCCGCCCATAATCCAGCGCCAGACTGGCGGCGAAGCACCGCGCGAGAAAAGTTTTTGCTGTGCCCGGAGGCCCTTCCAGAAGCAGATGGCCTTTTGACAGAAGCGCGATCAACATCAGATCCACAGCAGAATGCTGGCCGATCACACCCCGGCCAATTTCGTTCTTCAGTCGCTCGCCGAGAGCCTGAATATCACTCGCGATCATCGCTCAATTCCTCTTTCCATGTGTGATAAGTCTGCGCGAAGTGCAGCAATTGATACGCGGACGAGACCTGAGACGGGTCGGGCCGCGACGGAAGATCGGGTTTGTCTTCCTTACGTTTTTCGGCGCGTCGCGCCAATATTTGATCGGCCTGATCCGGCGGCAAATCCTCGGCAAAGCCTAATGATTTGAGGGTCAGTCGCGTGGCGAGGCCATCATAATCTTCAGCCAGACTAGCTTGCTGTTCGGTCTGCTTGAACAGACCTGCTGTGCTTTCAATCAGAGACTGGCGCCCAGTCGCGATTTCGGCTGGCGCCTCCCGTGGCCGCCCAAACCGCAAAAAGGCGCTCCACCCCAATAAAAGCGCCGTGGCGATTCCGAACAGCGTTGCAGCGAGCACAGGCGGCTCGAACAAGAGCCGGAGTAGATTCTTATCCCGCTCAAAGCCATGAAGTGTCGTGTCGAAAATCACCGGTATTCGAAACCCATCTCCGGCCAGGGTCTCCATGATATCGAGCATGACCGCTGCATTCTGCGGTTTGTTCAGGCCATGTGTGTTGAACAGCTCCGGATCGCTGACAATATAAACGTCGGTTTCTTCAAGACGTCCGAACAATACCCCTTCATCATTCGCGATGATCGGCGAAATCGTGTCGCCCGTGATGAGCTGCATTTTCTCGGTGAAAACAGTTTCTACCGCCCGCCCGTTGAACTGCATCTCATCGGCTGGGTCGGTCTGAACCGCGGTGATTCCCTCAAAGGCATCAGCCAAAAGCCGCGTTACGCTTTCAGGAGAGATGATCGAGGTCCGGCCAAAATAGCGGCGATTAAAAACGTCTGCGGGCCCCCACCGTTTGGGCAGAATGATCAGGGTCGGATCGCCTGCACGATCTAAATTCACCTCGGCGAGTTCGTCTGCATCATAACGATTGGCCGGCGTCAGAATGAGCAAATCCGACTGTCCCGAATACTCCAGGCGCCAGGTTTCGCGGCTGATCTGGACCTCATATCCAGTTTCCTGAAGCAAGCGAACAGCAAAATTATAGCCGAGAGCTGACTTGGAATAGGCATGAAGTCCGGCCTGATTCTTATCGCGCAATTCCGGGGCGAATGCGGATAACACAATCAGAGCGGAAAAGCTGACCACGCCGATTATAACGGCAATCAGCGCCGTCCGGAACGTGATCACTGGTGCGCCGGTCCGTTCACTCATGTTTGCGGCTCGCCAAA
>CEPO01047346.1_pt1 | contig 15684 bp, 12 predicted proteins | sample 530481 | NCBI WGS metagenome assembly CEPO01 (sample SAMEA2620198, study PRJEB7988) | marine metagenome | biome: marine biome (ENVO:00000447); feature: surface water layer (ENVO:00002042); material: "saline water (ENVO:00002010), including plankton (ENVO:xxxxxxxx)" | depth 5 m
AAGGGATAATAATCCGCTGTCATGCCATCCGTTGAGGTCACAGCGCGGAGCGCCAGAACGGCTTCATAAGTGCGAAGGTCGCCCATGACGCCGACAGTGTTGACCGGCAGAAGCACCGAAAACGCCTGCCAGATTTCATCGTAAAGCCCGGCCTTTTTGATTTCTTCGATATAGATGGCGTCCGCCTTACGCAGCGTATCGGCTTTCTCGCGGGTGATTTCGCCGGGAATTCGAATGGCGAGACCCGGTCCGGGGAAGGGGTGACGCCCGATAAACGGCTCGGGCAGTCCAAGCTCACGGCCAAGCGCACGGACTTCGTCCTTAAACAGTTCCCGCAGCGGCTCGACGAGCTGCATATTCATGCGTTCTGGCAGACCGCCGACATTATGGTGCGATTTGATTGTCACTGAAGGACCACCCAGCGCTGAAACGCTCTCAATCACATCCGGATAGAGCGTACCTTGGGCGAGGAAATCGGCTCCGCCAATCTTGTTCGCCTCTTCTTCGAACACGTCGATAAACAGCTTGCCGATGATTTTGCGCTTTTTCTCCGGGTCTGAAACGCCGTCCAGTTCGCCGATGAAGAGTTCGGAGGCATCCACATGGACGAGCGGGATATTGTAATGATCGCGAAAAAGCGTCACCACCTGCTCAGACTCACCAAGCCGCATCAGGCCATGGTCGACGTAAACACAGGTCAGCTGGTCGCCGATGGCTTCATGGATGAGAACAGCGGCAACAGAGGAATCCACGCCGCCTGAGAGGCCGCAAATGACTTTCTTGTCTCCGACCTTCGCGCGAATTTTTGCGACTTCCTCTTCGCGATAGGCGGCCATCGACCAGTCACCTTTGAAGCCCGCCACATTGTGCGTGAAATTCTTCAAAAGCTGTCGGCCATGGATCGTATGGACGACTTCCGGGTGGAACTGCGTGCCATAATAGCCGCGCTCCGGGTCAGAAATCACCGCGAACGGGGCGCCGGGAGAGCGCGCCACCACACCAAAGCCCGGCGCCATTTCGGCAACATGGTCGCCATGGCTCATCCAGACTTCTTCCTTGTCGCCGCCCATAAAGAGATTTTCGAACAAGGGGTCGTCAGAGACTTTCTCGATAAAAGCGCGGCCAAATTCACGGCTTGTGCCACCTTCGATCGTGCCGCCTAGCATATGCATCATGGCTTGCTGGCCATAGCATATGCCAAACACCGGCACGCCCAATTCGAAGACTTTGGGGTCTGGGAGTGGCGCATCCTCCCAATATACGCTGGAGGGGCCGCCGGAGAGGACAATCGCTTTTGGCGCGTAAGCCTCCAGAAAATCCGCATCCACTTTGTTGAAAGGATGGATTTCGCAATACACGCCGCTTTCGCGGACGCGGCGGGCGATCAACTGGGTCACCTGAGACCCGAAATCGATGATGAGAAGATGTTCGTGTGCCGTCATGGCGCTCTATAGACAGGAATCGGGTCTGGATTCAACGCATGAACCGCGCCTGACGCCAGAACTTCTTTCAAACAGCCCGCCTCAGCTCTGTTTATTCACGAGCGAAGCATTGCTGTCAGGCAAATCAAGCATGGAAGTCTGATTCATCTCGTTCAGCGTCTCCCAGCGCGTTGCGCAATTTGGCAGCAAAGGATGCTCACAGGAATTGAGGCTCGACTGGCCATTCATATCGACGAAAATGCTGAAGAGAGTCATCCCGAACATCAGAAGGGCGAAATAATGGATGGCGACATTGATGATGTTAAGGGGAAGGCGGGCGGCCTTCCAACCGATGTTTCTCAGCATGATATGAAGCGCCCAACTCAGTCCAGCGACGGAACCGAAGAACAGCATGTTGGACGACAATTGCATCATGGCAAGTTCAGTCATCTCGACCGGGACTTTGTAATACTCCTGAACCATCCGATTGATCGGTGCTTCGGAGGACGTCAGAAGTATCACCGCGAAAGTCAGAAAGAAAACCGTCAGAAATCGTGCAATATCGGCGTTATAAGCCGGAAATTTGAACTCAGCGATCCACTTCGGAACAGCCATAACATTCCCCTGAGCACCTCCGGTGCCGCTAGTTTCTGGCAGCTAGCAATGCGTACGGATCGTTGTCTTCACAAGACATTGGTTTGCGGGTCAGTGCGGAATGTGACAACTAGTCAGATGACCAGTCGGTGTTCATGTCGTCAAATTTGTACCACTTACCCTCTGGCTCATAGCCCAGAATATCCAGCGTGAAAAATGGACCGACAATGCGGTAGTGTTCAATCGGGCCCATCATGTGCTCCGCCCATTTTGAGCTTTCCACCTTCAGGAGCGGGTATGGCCAGTCCTGCCCCTCAAGGGTCGGGCCGCTATCCCGATCCGGGATGTGCGTGAGTACATCTGCTGATTCATCGGGTCCGCAATAAACAAGGCCGTCAATATAGTGAAAGCTGAGCCTGAGATAGTCTTTGCTTGGAACGACCCTGTGCGCCCCCATATCCTGGATGGCTTTTTCGGCGTCGCTTGGAGATCTTGACGGCGGTGCGTAATAAACATCCCGGGGATGCAAATCGACGACCAACGCACCGTTATGTTGGGTGAAACGCAAGTCGGCGAGTTCCTGCGGAAGGGGGCCGAACGTTAGGATGGGCGCTAATCGTTCACTCATTTGAATACATCACCCAATTGGCAAGTTTGTTTGAAATGCGCAGCTTCACCGTCGAATCGGCAAAACTGAGATACGAAGTGGTGAAGATACTATCGCCCCTGCCATGGCGGGAGATGTCCGAAACCGGGATCGAAATCTGAGGATGGAAAATGCTGAATAGCGGCATGACTTTCAGATGGATATAGCGGGCATCTTTACCGACACTCAGAATGGAGCTGTACTGCCCAAAATTCAGAAACCCGGTCCCTAGAATACCACTCGTCATGTGTTTCCAAACGGCCGCACCGGAGGGTTGGGCCGGATAGGTCGCTGCAAGTGATTGCCAGCCTCCCGTATACGCAATGAAGCCGACAACTCCGCACCAAAACAGCGGAAAAACAATGAGAAAACCCGCTATCACAAGAGGCAGTACAAAAGCATCAGACATTCGAACTCTCAGGCGACTTTTAGACCGTGCTTCATCTTCACCGCGTCAATTCGGGTCTTCAGGCTTTTCACTTCAGCGAGAGTCTCGGCGTCTATACCGTCCACACGATCACCAATATCGACGCTCAGGTCGAAAATGCGCCCAAGCTGCATGCCATAGCTGGCGACATCGCGGATAATTTCTTGCTCGACCTCGGGATGATCCGTTTGTGAGTTCTTTATGAAACCCCAATTGGTATTGGGTTCGATCGTCTGATGATAATCCCTGCCGAAGGGAAAGTAGATTGTTAGATCACCCATGGAGAATGGCTGAAGTGGTGTGCTGGTTTTCCAGAACTCAAGAGCGGACTGATACCAGCCCATCTGCAAACGGGTGAGTTCCTGCCAGTTGGCCAGCCCCACCATCACAGGGTTGAATATAGGTTGAGTCGTCATGGCATCCCCCGCGTCCGAAAGTGAGCGTATCACGAATTTCCTGCGGACTGGAAATGGAGGTTTTACGGACATTGGCGCGAGCTCAGCTGGCCTTCTCCATCACGGCAAAAAAGAACCCGTCCGTGCCAGCTTTCCGTGGGGTGAGACGCACCGCCCCGCCAGGAATCTGGTTGCGACGGACTAGCTCGGCGCCCTGTTCCGTCAACTGGCCGGACTCAATGGCCGACTGGGCCGCATCCAGCTGTTTGAACGCGCTGTTCCGGTCCAGAAAGGCTGCGACCTGATCCTCATCTTCTTCGGCGAGAAAAGAGCAGGTCGCATAGAGCAGTCGCCCGCCCGGTTTCACGAATTCTGAGGCCTTATCGAGGATTTCGGTCTGTTCCTCATTGCGTTTGCCAAGGGCAGATTGCTTCAATCGCCATTTGGTGTCGGGCTTGCGCCGCCAGGTCCCGGTGCCGGTGCAAGGCGCATCCACGAAAACAAGATCCATTTTACCTGTCAGCGCTTCAAGGCTTTCCGGCTCGCGTGGATGACAGAGCTGTACATTATGCGCGCCTGAGCGTTTCAGCCGTGGAATGAGCGCAGAGAGCCTCCGCCCGTCAATGTCATAGGCATAGACCTGACCCTTGCCTTCTAGCATGGCGGCGAGCGCGAGCGTTTTGCCGCCGCCACCGGCGCAATAGTCGAGTACAGTGTTGCCGGATTTCACATTGGCTGCGGCTGCAGCGATCTGCGAGCCCGCGTCCTGCACTTCAACCCAGCCTTTCGAATAGGCGGGAATGGTCTGAAGACTGGTCTCGCGTTGTGATGGATCGGGGGCAGGGATATGATAGCCGTTTACAAGAAGCTCAGAAGGCTGGCCACCTGCGGTTTTCACCGCTTTTCCAGCTTTCTCAGGGTCGGCCTTCAGCGTGTTGATGCGCAGATCAACGGGGGCGCGATGCGACATGGCCTGCGCTTCAACAACCAGATCTTCCCCAAATACACGCTCCAGATGCGGGGTTAGCCATTCCGGGTAATCCCCCTGAACATGGGGCGGTGCGGTTGGATCTGGTGCCAGCAGCAAGCCTTCGCGTTCTTCGCCAGTCAGGGCGGCGGGCGCGTGTTCATCCTTCAATGCGCTCTCAATCTCGCGCATATCCCAATCCCAGGCGTGACGCAGCGCGCCGATGACCAGGGCGCGCGGCGTGTCAGCCCCCATGGCATAGGCGACTGAATTTCGATGACGCAGCGCGTCGAGAACCAGACCCGATACCCAGGCGCGGTCTTTGGCGCCAGCATACCGCGCGCGCTTGCCCCAGTCGCGCATGGCTGATTTGACGGGCTGATGACGGTTTACAACGTCGTCCAGCACTTGGATTGCAGCCTCTATACGCCCGCCATTCTTCATTCGTGTACTCCTGAGCCAAGACTGCGGTTGTTATATTCAAAACCAATCTGCGCAACCCGCTAGCCAAAATCTAAGAAAGTGTGTAAGCGACACATCTGTTGTTTTCAGGGAACGAAAAACCGGCCTGCGCGTATTGTATTCTGGGCCAAGCTGGATGGGAAAAATGTCTTCAGAATACAAGATTGAAGCGCAATGTATTTGTGGCTCTTTTCGCTGGATTGCGCCGGCACCTGAATATGCGCACACCTGCAATTGTGGGCAGTGTGAGGTGGATCACGCAGCGTGGTCGAGTTGCGACCCCAGTGATATTCAGTTTCTGAGCCGTGATGCAGGAGTGGTTGGCAAGCAGGCAGATCGCCAGTCTCCCCGCCACTATTGCTGTGAAAATTGCGGATCATCCCTATGGACCTGGACGGCTGATGCCCACCACATCCGAACCAGCATCGGAAAAACAGATTTCGAAAATCCCAATTTCAATTGGAATGTGCGATTGATGTCCAGGGATTTCACGCAGCCACAGATTTTCTCTTCTACAGACAAGATCAAACTCGAACGCGCCTGACCCTTTTGTGTGGGCCAGGTGCTTCAATAGCATTCTGTCAGCTGGCGCTTATTGCCAGATCGAGCCGATCCACCGGCATGCTTTGTCTGAGTTTGAGCAGGCCGCGACGCAGCCAGCAGCGTACGGTGTTTGGAGATAATGAAAACTCTTCAGCGATTTGCTGGCTGGTCTGACCATGCAGAAACCTGCGCCGGATGATCAGCGACATAATCGGCGGAAGATCATTTAGGCGATGATCGAGAATTTCAGAAATATTTGCCATCTCTGTGGTTTCATCAGGCTCTTTGGATGTATCGGGAATTGTATCGCAAAGAGTTTGATCAGAGCCTTGGCGTTTCGTACGTCTTAATTCGTCTAGTGCTTTGTTTCTCATAATAACCAGCATCCAGGTAAATGCCTTTCCCTTGCTGCTGCAGTAAGTGTCAGATCGTTTCCAAATAGAAATATATCCTAACTGAATAACGTCTCTGGTTTTATCCTCACATTTTAATATACTTCGTATAACATTAAAGAAAATATCGTATGTATTGTCATATATTTTAGAAAAATATGAATAATCACCCTTAGATAATAGAAAAATCCATTCACTCAATTCTTCTTCTGAGCGTTTTGTCCCCATAACGTCTTCCTTCCCGGAAATGCGGCCTTTTAAATATTTCAACAAAACCGGAATTAGGCCGATAAGAAAGGTCGGGAAGTCGACTCTTCAGCAAAAACTAATCAGTTTACTTTGAAAGCGCCTAGTGGGCTGAAAAGTTTCATTAAAAAAGTTAACACTGGGTAGTTTTCTTCCGCACCACTCCGGGAGACGCGAACGTATCAGGCGGGTGAACACCGAAGTTCACTCCCTTGTCGAGACTGACGCGTACCAAAGGAGAAGATGATGAAATCCAGAACCACTTTTAGATTGTCCGGGACGACGGCATTGGCCGGAATTCTGTTTGCCGCTGTGAATTCCCCCACCGCTTTCGGACAGGTGGTCCTCGGCACAGGCGCGACAATTTCTCCAGACGCAGCAGTATGTGTCGGCGATGGCTGCTCAGCCAGCGGCGACGGGGCAGTCGCAATCGGTGATGACACATCTGCAGACGGTCCGGATGCCACAGCAGTTGGAACAGATTCCTCTGCGACGGGCCCTTCAACTTCGGTCTTTGGCGGCGAAGCCGTTGCAACCGGTCCCGGCGCAACTGCAATTGGTTGGCAGTCCATGGCGACCGCTGAACGAGCCCAGGCCTTTGGTCACCTCGCAAACGCTTCGGGTGTGCGCTCGCTCGCAGTTGGTGAGGCAGCAAGCGCCGTGTCTGATAACGCCACGGCCATCGGCAACCTCTCATCAGCAGACGGCATTGATGCTCTGGCAGTAGGTGATGAAGCGTCCGCGACAGGACCTTCAACCACAGCTGTTGGTGGTGAAAGTGTCGCGACTGGACCCGGCGCAACAGCTTATGGCTGGCGCTCTGAAGCGAACTCTGAACGCGCAACGGCGCTTGGCCATCTGGCCACAGCCCAGGGCGTTCGTTCTGTCGCGGTCGGTGAAAACGCCGACGCACAAACAGACTTTGCGACCGCCATCGGTAATGAAAGCATAGCGAACGGCATTGACGCGCTCGCAATTGGCGATGAAGCGAATGCGCAGGGCAATTCCACCGTCGCCCTTGGCGGCGAGAGTGACGCGACAACACCGGGCGCAACGGCGCTGGGCTGGCAGTCACAGGCTACTGGCGCAATGGCAACAGCCGTTGGTCACCAAACGACCGCTTCCGGCGATCAGAGCTTTGCGGGCGGTGAAGACGCCGTCGCCTCAGGTACGAACGCCATCGCCATTGGTAATACCGCAGAAGCCTCGGGTGGCGATTCCATCGCAATTGGCGGCAATCGTGACGGCGCAACTGGTCGTGCAACAGTCGCCTCCGGCCCGTCAACAACGGCTGTCGGTGGTCAGGCGATTGCTCAGGGACCAGGTGCTACGACGTATGGCTGGCGTGCAGAGGCTACGCAAGAACGCGCAACGGCTCTTGGTCACCTTGCGTCGGCTTCAGGCGTCCGATCTGTTGCAGTTGGTGAGAATGCCGATGCGCAAACTGATTTCGCAACCGCAATTGGTAATGAGAGTATTGCCAACGGTATTGATGCGCTCGCGCTTGGTGATACGTCTGTCGCGACCGGTAATTCTACCAGCGCGCTCGGCGGTGAAAGCGTCGCCACCGGACCCGGCGCGACGGCTGTCGGCTGGCGTTCCATGGCAACGGCAGAGCGGGCTCATGCCTTCGGTCACCTCGCAAATGCCTCTGGTGTACGCTCGCTCGCGATTGGTGAAGCAGCCATGGCCGTCTCTGATAACGCAACTGCAATCGGCAATATGGCCTCCGCTGATGGGATTGATGCCTTAGCGGTCGGCGATTCAGCGATTGCAACTGGTCCGTCGACAACGACTGTCGGTGGTGAGAGCGTCGCGACTGGCCCGGGTGCTACGGCTTATGGCTGGCGGTCGTCTGCCGGGGCTGAGCGCGCAACTGCGCTCGGTCACCTTGCCAATGCGGCCGGTGTTCGCTCTGTCGCTGTTGGTGAAGCCGCGTCTGCTGCGGGCAATTCAGCCATCGCAGTTGGCAACGAAGCCAGCGCTGATTTCGACAATGCCGTCGCAATCGGCAATGGTGCCACAGCCACCCGCGCCAATCAGGTTGCCGTCGGTGGTCAGGACAGCACATACACCATGGCTGGCCTGAACTCCGCGGAAAGCACAGCGGCTCAGTCTGGCCCAATCGGCTTTGTGACGACTGACCAGAGCGGCAATCTGGCGACAGATTATACATTCTCTGACACCCTGACGGCGAACCAGTCTGCCATCACGGCGAACTCTGCTGCGATCCAGCAGAACACCAGCCTGATCGGCGCCAATACCGGATTGATCGTCAACAATATTGACGAGATCCGTGAGAACCGTGGCGGCATTGCAGCGGCCATGGCGCTCGACATGCCATACATTCCTGTCGGTCGTCAGTTCGGCCTGTCCGGCGGCGTGGGCTTCTATGGTGGTGAGACGGCGATCTCTGCTGCAGGTGCTTATCGGATTGATGATCACTGGCAGTTCAATGCAGGTCTTGCGACCGGCATTGACCGCGGCGAAACAGGTGGCCGGGTCGGCTTCTCTGCCAGCTGGTAAGATCGTTTCAGACGAATAAAGAAAAGGCCGCGAATGCTCGCGGCCTTTTTTTATGTAGTTTGATCTCGCGCGTATTGGTGCGAGATCAAATCAAACAGTAAACGAACGGCACGCCCGAGCGAAAAGAAAACTAAGCCCTCGGGATTGAATAGTTCGGCGCTTCGCGCGTCATGGTCACGTCATGCACATGGCTTTCACGAAGCCCAGCGCCTGTGATCTGAACAAAGTGCGCTTTCTCGTGCAATTCCTCAATCGTCTTCGCGCCGACATATCCCATGGCTGCGCGTAGGCCGCCAACCATCTGGTGAATGATCGGGCTGATCGGGCCTTTAAACGGAACCTGACCTTCAATGCCTTCGGGGACCAGCTTTTCGTTCGCGACTTCCTTCTGGAAATATCGGTCGGCTGATCCGCGGGCCATAGCACCAAGCGATCCCATGCCGCGATAGGCTTTATAAGACCGGCCCTGATAGAGGAAGACCTCACCGGGCGCTTCTTCGGTTCCCGCAAACATAGACCCCATCATGGCGGTGCTGGCTCCGGCGGCGATGGCTTTCGCAAAATCACCCGAGAATTTGATGCCGCCATCTGCGATAATCGGCGTGGCGGTCTCCTTTGCCGCGCGCGCGGCATCAGAAATGGCTGTCAGCTGCGGAACGCCGACGCCCGCAACAACACGCGTCGTGCAGATCGAACCCGGGCCAATACCGACTTTGATGCAATCGGCACCCGCATCTATCAGGGCGCGCGTGCCGTCATAGGTTGCGACGTTTCCGGCGACCACCTGAACCTTGTTCGAGATCCGCTTGATTTTGGACACCGCGTCCAGAACCGATTGAGAATGGCCATGCGCGGTGTCGATAACCAGCACATCAACGCCAGCCTCCAAAAGCCGCTCCGAACGCTCAAATCCGGCATCACCAACAGTCGATGCAGCAGCAACCAGAAGTCGGCCCTGTTCGTCCTTCGCGGCGTTTGGGTTCGCGACGGCTTTTTCCATGTCCTTCACGGTCAGCAGGCCAACGCATCGATTCTCCGCGTCAACAATCACTAGCCGCTCGATCTTGTGTTCGTGCAGCAGACGGCGGGCTTCTTCGCCATTTACGCCTTCACGGGCAGACACAACGTTTCGGGACATGAGCGCAGAGACGGGCTGGTCGAGATTATCGGCAAATCGAACATCGCGATTTGTAATGATACCCACCACTTTGCCCGGCTTGGCTGGGTCGTCGATCTCAACAACAGGATAACCCGAAAAACCTGTTTTCTCTTTCAGCTTTTTCAGGTCGCGCAGCGTGGTTTGCGGCGTGACTGTCGCCGGATTGATGACAACACCACTCTCGAATTTCTTCACCTGACGGACCTGTTTGGCCTGTTCTTTCATGGTGAGATTTCGGTGCAGCACGCCAATACCACCAGCTTGCGCCATGGCAATGGCGAGCTTGGCTTCCGTCACGGTGTCCATGGCCGAAGACGCGAGTGGAATATTGAGTGAAATCGACTTTGTCAGTCGGGTCCGGACATCGGTTTGCGCAGGCATGACCTCGGAGGGTCCGGGTTCCAGAAGAACATCATCGAAGGTCAGCGCGGAGCGAATCTGCATAGGGTCAGCATCCTTTTTGGCCTAATAGTTGGATGTGCGACCTTCGGCAAGGGGATATCTGCGTTTCTTTTGTGACAGCGGATATGCTCCGACCATCTGAAACAGTGCAGATCATTGAAGTCTGTAAATCAGAAGCGATTGCAGCGGTCTTATTCGGTCCCAACGCAGTTGAGCAGCATTGGCAGAACCGGCAGGGTCTGGATCTGCTGCGCCTGAGGAAGCTCGGCAATGGCATCCTGGGCTGTGTCTGCGCCTTCGCGAATCTTCTCGGCTATCGCGGCCAAAATCTCAGGTGGGAGCGCATTTTCCATCTGCTCATATGAGCAGGTGCAGAAGGCTTCAGACGCGCCATCCGCAGAATTCTGACAGGCGGCAATAATCACATCTTCGTCTGACTTTGCGCATGCTGTGATGGCAAGAACCCCGAACGCCAGTCCGGTGAGTGCTTTTGTCTTTATCATGAAATGCCTCTGATGCCGCTGCTGGCGGTTTACGTCCATCCTTAATAAAGGCTGAGGGGACAAATGAAAGCCGGAAAAAGGAGCCTGAACGTGCTCGCTCAGGCTCTCAGTCGGTCAGTCTTTCAGCTTCTGAAACAAATAGGTGATCTCAAGCGCCACCCGATTGGCCGTTTCCTTCAGATTGGCCGCCGCAGAGTGTCCGCCATCGATATTCTCGTAATAAAGGAAGGGCTTGCCCGCATCTTCGAACAGCTTCGCCATTTTCCGGGCATGCGCCGGATGCACCCGGTCATCCTTTGTTGAGGTCACGAAGAAGGGCTCAGGATAGTCCGCCTCGGGATCGAAATTGTGATAGGGCGACATCTTCTCCAGCCATTCACGCTCTTCCGGGACGTTAGGATCACCATACTCATCAATCCAGGACGCGCCCGCGAGAAGCAAATGATAGCGCAGCATGTCGAGAAGCGGCACCTGTACGACAACGGCGTTCCAGAGGTCCGGACGCTGGGTCAGCATGACTCCCATCAGAAGACCACCATTGGAGCCGCCCTGAATACCCAGATGCTCCGGCGTTGTGATGCCTTTCGCGATCAGATCTTCTCCCACGGCGATGAAATCATCATAGATGATCTGACGCTTGGTCTTGAGGCCTGCCTGGTGCCATTCGGGACCAAACTCACCCCCGCCGCGGATATTGGCGACGACATAAGCGCCACCCCGTTCCAGCCAGAGCTTGCCACGCAGCGCTGAATAGCTCGGGGGCATGGAAACCTGAAAGCCGCCATATCCATAGAGCAAAGTTGGCGTCGTACCGTCCATTGAAATATCGTCTTTATGGACGATGAAATAGGGAATTTTCGTCCCGTCTGTTGAGGTTGCCTCGAATTGTTCGACGACCAGACCGTCGGCATCGAACTTTTCAGGCAAGCTTTTGATCGTTTCAATTTCGCCGGTTTCAGGCATGTAGGCGAGAAGGGAGTCCGGCGTGAGGAAATCCTCGTAATTGATAAAGACCACATCTTCCTTATCACTCGCAAAGGTCACGCTCAGTGCGCCGTTTTCCGGCAGATCGAGCGGGGTGACATCAAAGCCATTCTCACTTTTCTTGATCGAATACACCGCGCCTTTGACATTGTCGTTCAACGTCATCAGCACCTCATCTTTGGTGATGGTGACACTTTCGATCGACTGGCGATCATTCGGCACAAAGACTTGTTGAATTGATGTGACAACGCCTTCCTGGAGAAGCCGGTCAGTCCATGGAATCGCGACGAGGCTACCTGATTTATAAGTGTAAGGCCCGGAGACGCCCTCAAAGGTCCAGTCTTCCTGCAGCGTCACATAAAGCAGGTTTTCAAAGACACCAATCGGTGACGATTTTTCTGGAATTTGCAGCAGCACCGGGGTGTCGATGCCATCCGGGAACATGAAATATTTCGATGTAAAGAAAGTATCCGACTCGACCGCCATCGGAATGCGGGTGCCATCCTCGAGTTCCAGAACGGTCGGCCAGACGCCAACATCGGTCTTGTCGCCTGCAAACATCTCGGTCGCTTCAGACAGTGGCGTCCCGCGCGTCCATTTCTTGACCACTGATGGGTAGCCGGACTCGGTCAGCGTTGAACCATCGCCGCCCCAATCGGTTGCGATCAGAACAGTGTCGTAATGGAGCCAGCTAATTCCGGATTTTGCTTCCGGAACAACAAAGCCGCCTTCGACAAAGGATTTGGTTGCAAGGTCGAATTCGCGGTCCTCTGTGGCATCTTTCCCGCCATCTGAAAGCGAAACCAAGCAGGCCCAGCGATCGTCATCCTTCGCAGAAAAGCAATTTGCGCCCTTGTATACCCAGTTTTTGTCTTCATCAGCGGCGAGCTGGTCAAAGTCCAGAATAGTCTCCCATTCAGGGCTGTCAGTTCCATAGCTCTCCAGAGAAGTCTTGCGCCAAAGGCCGCGCACATTGGTTTCGTCCTGCCAGAAATTATAGACTTCACCATCGCGGACAGAGCCATAAGGAATGCGCTCACTGGCATTCACAATCTCAAGCGCTTCGGAATACAGCTTTTCATAGAGCGGGTCGTCTTTCAGGCCCGCAAGGCTGCGTTCATTTTGCGCGCGAACCCAGTCAAGCGCTCGCTCGCTTTCTACGTCTTCCATCCAGATATAAGGGTCTGTATCCGTTGTCGCGGTCGTTTCAGTGCTGGCTTCGGTTTCTGGGGCGGGTTCAGAGGACACTTGGCTTCCTTGGCTACAGCTGGCCGCGCCGAAAAGGCTCAGCGCGAAAATGGAGGTGAGGAGTTTGGGGCTCATGTGGGGATCTCCGTTATTCGGCGCCAGTCTGATCGCGTGTGATAGAAATGCAAGTCAGCTGAGGGTGTAATCAGCGCGATGCTTCAATCTCTGGCAAGGCTGATTTCAATTGATTGCAGAACTTCTGTCGAAAAAGGCTGACGAAAACATTTTATTTTCGTAACTTAAGAGTGTGTCTGGCGTATCCGGGGCGGCGTAATGCGTGTTCTACACATGAATGGCTGCGGCAATCGATTTGCCGTATTTGATGGGCGGGACTCCCCGTGGCGTAAATCAGCGGACGAAATTCGCGCGGTTGCAAAACCGATCAAGGGCAAGGGTTTCGATCAGATAATCGGTCTCGAATCCTCCATGCGGGCCGATGTTTTTATGCGCATCTGGAATTCTGACGGCGGCGAGGTTGCGGCCTGTGGGAACGCCTCCCGCTGCGTTGGCTGGTTGATGCTGCAGGAAACCGGCAAGGATCAGGTGCTCATCGAAACCGAGGCCGGCGTTCTGAAAGCTTCACGCGCCGATGGTGATCTCATCACTGTGGATATGGGCTCGCCACTGCTCACCTGGGAATCCATCCCGCTCGCTGAAAAAATGGATACTAGGTTTGTTGATCTGAAGATCGGCCCGATGGATAATCCGATCTTGTCGCGCCCCTCCTGTGTGTCCATGGGCAATCCGCATGCCGTGTTCTTTGTCGAAGATGTCTCGGCTTATGATATCCCGACGGTCGGTCCGCTGGTCGAATGGCATCCATTGTTTCCGGAAGGCGCGAATGTCGGCTTTGCGCAAATCCTCGATCGCGACACCATAAGGTTGCGCGTCTGGGAGCGCGGCGCGGGCCTGACGATTGCGTGCGGCACGGGCGCTTGCGCTGCGGCGGTTTGCGCCGCACGTCTCGGGCGGACGGAACGCAAAGTGCGCATGATCCTGGATGGCGGAGAAATTGTCATTCATTGGCGTGAATCCGATGATCGTGTGCTCATGACAGGGCCGATCGAACTTGAAGCCGAACTGGAAATTGCAGGTTAGGCAGAGCTTCGACTTGCAGATAAGGCCTGTCGGCGTCATTTAGCGAGGATGACCGATACTGCGCCCGGCAAATCATCTCTCAAACTCATCACACATGGCTGTCGTCTCAACAGCTATGAGAGTGAAGTCATGCGCGATCATGCCGAAGCTGCGGGGCTGGGCGATGCGGTCATCATAAATACATGCGCGGTCACCAATGAAGCCGTTCGTCAGGCCCGCCAGAGCATTCGGAAAGCCCGCCGGGATAATCCGGAAGCGCCCATAATTGTCACGGGTTGCGCGGCTCAGATCGACCCCGAACATTTCTCAAACATGCCGGAAGTGACCCGCGTGATCGGCAATGCCGAGAAAATGCGCGCCGGCACCTTCCAGCCTGCGAAACTTCTCGACTCGCCGGAGCGCGTGACGGTCGACGACATCATGACCGTGCGAGAAACCGCCGGGCATCTGGTCGATGGCCTGGATGGCCGTGCGCGCGCTTTCGTGCATGTCCAGAATGGCTGTGATCATCGCTGCACCTTCTGCATCATTCCCTATGGACGCGGAAATTCGCGCTCTGTACCGGCCGGTGAAGTGGTTGATCAGGTGAAGCGCCTGGTTCAGCGCGGCCATAAGGAAGTGGTTCTGACCGGCGTAGATCTCACCTCCTGGGGCGACGATCTGCCCGGTAACCCACCACTGGGAAATCTGGTTGCACGCATTTTGAAACTCGTGCCGGATTTGCCGCTTCTGCGCCTGTCCTCCATCGATGCCATCGAAATGGATGAGGCATTGTTTGAGGTCGCAACCGGCAATGATCGCTTCGCGCCTTATCTGCATGTCTCGCTTCAGCATGGCGACAGTATGATCCTTAAGCGGATGAAACGTCGTCACAGCCGTGAGGACGCAATTGCGCTGACGCAGAAAATCCGCGCCGCGCGTCCCGAGATCGCCTTTGGCGCAGACCTGATCGCCGGTTTCCCGACCGAAACCGATGAGATGTTCGACAATTCAGTCAGCCTGATCGAGGCCTGTGACCTGTCTTTCGTGCATGTCTTCCCCTTCAGCCCGCGCGAAGGCACGCCCGCTGCGCGCATGCCACAGCTTGATCGCCCGCTCATCAAGGAAAGAGCAGCCCGTTTGCGGGACGCGGCGGATGCGGCATTGCAGAGACACCTCGCCCGCCATCAGGGTGAGGTTCGCCGTGTTCTGGTTGAGGCAAATGGTCAGGGGCGGCTCGCTGATTTTACGCAAGTCACGGATTTACCTGACGAATTTCCACATGGGGAATTTGCAGAGATCAGAATTACAGGGCAGAGAGACGGGCGGCTGACGGGAGAACGGGTTTGATCCTCTGGTTTGGACGGAAAAAGAAGAAAAAAGCGGAAGATGCGGCGGAGCAGGCGGCACTCGATGCCGCCACGGCACGCGATCCCGAAACAGAGGCGCTGAAGTCTCAGCTCGAGGATGCGGCTGAATTCGCTGAAGCGATGGGCCGCGATGAACGTGCCGAGGAGATCGAAGAGCATATCGAAGCGCTCGATGAGGGCGATGACCCTGAAGACGTGATCGAAGACCTCTCCACCACGCCGGTTTTCGAAATCAAAGACAAAGACTTGGCGCCGCTCGAAAACGAGAGTTTCTCGCCAGAGCCAGAGCCAGAGCCAGAGCCAGAGCCAGAGCCAGAGCCAG
>CEPO01047345.1_pt1 | contig 15568 bp, 16 predicted proteins | sample 530481 | NCBI WGS metagenome assembly CEPO01 (sample SAMEA2620198, study PRJEB7988) | marine metagenome | biome: marine biome (ENVO:00000447); feature: surface water layer (ENVO:00002042); material: "saline water (ENVO:00002010), including plankton (ENVO:xxxxxxxx)" | depth 5 m
CGGTACTAACTCAAATAATGGACCACTTTTCGGGGAGCAGACCAGTCTGGAAGTATCTCGACGCCAGCGATCCAATCTATTCCTTCGCGAAGCCATTCAAGTCGTTCCTGAAACGACACTCAAACCCACATCTGGTCAAAACGCCCCTCAGAGACTTGGACGACGATCTCAGTAGATACTCGCCATACAGCTTGAGACACACCTTCGCGACGATGGGCATTGAGCGTGAAGTCTCAGCGGAGCTTCTCATGAAGTGTATGGGGACAGGCCCACGCCCGTTCTACAATTCGTACAATCAGGTCATGCCAGAAAGCGTTCGCAATCAGTTGTTGAAGGGGCTCATTTCTGAATGAAACCGTCTCAAACCCGACTTCAAAGAACACCTTGGAAGTGGACTAGATTATGAGTGACGATGAAGACGAACGAAACCGTGTTTGGGCAATAACGAACAACATAATCGATTTGGCCGCTCGGAATCACAGTGTGCTTTGGGGAACGAAACCAATATTCTCTACGTTCAACGACGAGCAATTGACGCTCAACGGAAGAAAGATGATCAAGTCAGAACGTATTTACGTCTGCACGGATGAAAATCTAACAATATCAGATTTCTGTATAGCCGAGTATGATGCGGAATATGACGAGTATTTCGACGGGGACAACGTCGCACGATCCATGAAGTTTCAAAGCAAGACTTGGCATTGCGAACTTCGAGTGACTGAGGCAGCTGAGACGAACGATGCACGTTCGCTAATTATTCGCGAACGCCCAACCACCATGTCTCAGGCAAGTCAACAAACCCTCCAAATGTTTCAGTTCCAAAGATCACAGTCGGCTTATAGAAGATTCAATGAGGTCTTTGTCGATATACAGGGTGATGTATCTGACCTCGAAGCGGCGATACTTCCCATAGCATTGAGCGGATAACTGACGTATTCAGGCGACGCTTGAAAGAGTTCGTATTCAGCGCCGTGAAGGCCTTATTTCGAAATAGAATTAAACAAACATATGGAATTTGGGTATCGGAAGCTCTTTGAACTACTAAAGCAGCGCATTTGCGCTAACGCTTACCCATCATAAACAATATATCTTCGTCGTTGGTAAAGTCGGCGAGCTCCATGGAAAAGTGGGCATACAATTGTGCATACTCACCGTAGCTTTTAAGCTGGAAAAATTCCGTCAATAATTCTTGATCCAAAGCTGTGGAAGGAGTTACGTAGTAAGTTAAAGTAACACCAAACAATAGCTCCCCACGGAGGGATGCTTTCCTCAAGTCCTTAGTTAACTCATTTTGATAAGTTTGATCTGATGAGTCTATAGTTAGATTTGCAAAGCGATCTCCGACGCGCACAATTAGCTCTTCTCCCAAGCCCCATTTTTCAGGTTTCTTGGTTTTGGTAATGCCATTTTCAAAGTCCTCGTAATCCAATGAAAATGAACTGAAGACGTCCGCTAGTGTTATCATTTCGAAGCTCCAGAATTTTGGCGACAGAAATCACCTTAAACTGGCTTTTTTAAAATAACTCTACCGCTTCCCGAAGCATCTTGTCAGTTACATCGATATATCGCTGAGTGGTCGCGAGCGAGGAGTGCCCAGCAAGCTGTTGAAGCACGCGCGCAGAAACACCTTTCGAAGCCAGCTTCGTGATGAAGCTGCGGCGACCTGAATGTGATGATGCTCCATCAATACCGGCTTCGCGATAAATCTGGTTGAACAGCTGCACCATCGTGTTCGCTGAAAATGCCTTGGTGTGCTTCTGGCTTTTTATGAGTGGCAAATCAGGTTTCCAGAAACTGAGTGTCGCCACATATCGTTTCAGCTCGCTTTGCAACCTCTGGCTGACAAGCACGTCGCGCGATTTGCTTCCTTTGGTCATTTCAGGTGACAGCCTGATGAGAGTTTTGACCTCTCCGTCGCGATCAATAACACTACTGAAACGCAAAGCGGCAATTTCGCCAGCTCTCATTCCTGCCAACAACGACAGCATGACGGCGACACGATTGCGGTCAGAATGACGCTTTGCGGCGATCACAGCCAGGACACGTTTGATTTCTTGTTCGGTGAGAACTTTGGCTTGCCCCATGATAAAACCTCATAAAATGCAACGACCTAAAGTCTATTGTGACATTTCATGAAGTCGATCTGAGAGTGCCGCACGCAAAACGCCTGCAATCACGGAGGATTTCGCACAAATCTAATGTTTTGTACGAAATATGATGTTTCGGAAGTTGGTGTTCAGATTACAAGACCGAAGCGCTTGAGAACCAGTGAGACACCCAGATATAGGACGGCGGTCAACAATACCCCCGCAAAAACAGACAGATAAAAAGGAACGCCATGGCGCAATAGAAACGGGATCAGTAGGAACATTGGCAGACTGGGGATGACGTACCAAAAAGTCGCTTCCGCGTGAGATGCAAGGCGTTCAGTGTCTTTTGTATCCTGCCAGAGCCAGATCATCCCTAACAATGAGACTAAAGGCAGGGAAGCGACGAGCGCAGCGAAAGTTGGACTGCGCTTACCGATTTCAGAAATCGCCACAATGATGAGCGCGGACAAAGCCGTCTTTATGGCGAGGTAAATCATCGCTTCGTTATTCCACCTGAACAGTGAAAGGCAGTGTTAGCGTTTCACCCGAAACACTGACCAATACGAAAACGCGGTGGGGTCCGGCTTCAGCAAATGTCAGCTCTGCAGATAGGCCATCACCGCCACCTGCAGGGTGTCCATGAGACATGTTCTTTGCTGACGCATCGAATGCCGCGAAGTGTGCCAGTTCACCCATGATGGGTTCAAAGTCGGTGAATGCTGTGCCGTCTGCTTGGGATGCATTGAGGGCAAAGTTTACACCTGAGCCTTCCTTCACAGGACCAGATGGCATCAGGGAGAAGGTCAAATCTCCTTCACTGATGCTGAGAACGTTTTCAGTTGGCAGGGCGGCCACACTATCCGTGCCGATGATCAGTGAAGATGTGGCTTGGGTATAACCAGCGGCTTTTTCATCGGCGGCGTGTGCATGATCATCATCGTGCGCATGGTCGTCGCCATCGTCATGGGCGTGATCATCTCCGCCATGACTATGCTCATCTTCTTCGTGAGTGTGCCCGTGGTCGTCATCATGAGCGTGGCCATGATCGTCAGCGTGCGAGACTTCGCCAGGTGTCACAATATAGTTCGCGAACACTTTATATTCGCGACCATATTCAGGCGTGAACTCGATAGTGAACTCGCCATGATCATCGGCTTCGGGATGAAGCGTGACCAGTTGTTCGAGGCCGGTATCCACCAGCATGACGTGAAGCTTGTGGCCATGGATGTCATCGAGGTCTGCCGCCGAAAGTTCATTTCCGGCGGCATCGGTCAGGATGAGGCCAACACTGAACGGCGCGCCAACCGCTGGAGACGCCTCGATTGCAAAGCCAAGCGTCGCAAAGTGCTGGTCATCGTGTGCGTGATGATCGCCGTCATCATGGTGATCGCCCGCTTCATGAAGATCTTCATCATGCCCATGATCATCGCCGTGGTTATCATCAGCCTCGTGATGGTCGTCTGCCACCGTGTCATGGTCTGCATGGGTCGCATCGTGATCCTGAGAACAGGCTGTGATGAGCGCAAGGGCACTCAGGCTGGCAAACAGGGCAGATGTTTTCATCAGTCTCTCTTTCAGTTTACGTCAGTCTTGAACTCAGGCGTTTGTTAGCACTGTTTCAGAATTGGTTTTGATGCTCGGTGCAGCACCGAACTTCGCATAAAGAGCGGGAAGCACAATCATATTCAGAAGTGTGGAGCTTGTCAGGCCACACAGAATGACCATGGCCATAGGCGACTGGATTTCGCTTCCCGGTTCACCAGCGCGCAAGGCAAGCGGAATGAGTGCCAGAGCGGTGGCCAGAGCCGTCATCAGAATCGGCACCACACGTTCCATTGCGCCGCGTCTGACCGCTTCCAGCATATCGGTTTCATCTCCATCCAGTTGAAGCTGGCGAATATGTGAGACCATCATCACACCGTTTCGCGTGGCAATGCCAAACAGGGTGATAAAGCCGATGATGGATGCAACCGACAGAATGCCCCCGGAGAGATAAACACCCGACACGCCGCCAATGAGGGCAAGCGGCAGATTGATCATAACCAACATGGCATCACGCGCTGAGTCGAATGCCATATAGAGCAGGATGAACACGCCAAGCACGACGATCACAGACAGGATAGTCAGGCGATTTGTGGCTTCCGTGGCGCTTTCAAACTGGCCACCAAATTCCACATAATAGCCTTCAGGCAGACTGACATCGCTTCCAATGGTCGCCTGAATGTCTTCAACCACGCTCAGAAGGTCGCGGCCCGACACATTCCCCATGATGACGATCTTACGCGCTGCGTTCTCGCGCGCGATCATATTCGGTCCACGGTCACGGCGGATATCTGCCAGTGCCCGCAGCGGAACTTCAGCACCCGTGGGTGTGACAAAGCGCGTGTTACGCACGGCATCGAGTGACGCCCGGTTTTCATCCGAATAACGAACGATCAGATCGAAGGCTGCGCTGCCCTCAAGAATGCGTGTGACTTCGGCACCGGCAAAAGCAGCCTCAATCATTTCAGCGACTTCACCTGTGTTGAGGCCATAGCGGCCAATCACATCGCGTCGGATATCGACGGTGAGTGTTGGAAGGTCTGCTTGTTGTTCTACCGACAGGTCCACCAGGCCTTCAGTGCCTTCAATAGCACCGCGTATGGTTTCGGCATGACGGCGCAGATCGTAAAGGTCCGGGCCAAACAGTTTGATCGCAATGTTGGCGCGTGTCCCGGACAGCATATGGTCAATCCGGTGAGAGATTGGCTGACCAATCGTTACATTCATTCCCGGCAAAGACGTGAAGGATGAGCGAAGGTCTGCAAGGAATGCCTCCATAGACCGGTCACCCATCTGGAGCACAACTTCAATTTCTGACGCGCTGACCACCTGAGCATGCTCATCGAGTTCTGCGCGGCCCGTCCGACGCGCTGTAGCGACGACTTCAGGCTGTTCGAGAAGCAGGGCTTCAACACGTGAGCCGAGCTGGTCCGATTGTTCCAGAGACGTACCCGGCAAGGTCACAGCGCTGACGGTCAGACTGCCTTCATTGAACTCTGGCAGGAAGGAACGGCCCGCCATGGACAGGAAAATACCAGATACCACAAGCCCACCAAGCGACAGAGCAGAGAGCACATGCCATTTGCCGAGGCAGAAGTTCAGAACCGGCTTGTAAATGCTCTGCGTCATTCGAGAGAGCCATGGCTCTTTGGAGGTCTTCACCGCCCAGTCACCCGGCATGAGAAGCGATGCCAATGCCGGTGTCACCGTCACAGCAACAAAAAGCGATGCGGCGAGTGCCACCACATAGGCAAGGCCCAGCGGGTAAAGCAGTCTGCCTTCGACACCAGAGAGGAAGAAGAGTGGTAAGAAGACCAGCATGATGATCAGGGTCGCAAAAACGATAGAGCCCTGAATTTCTCGTGTGGCATGGCCTACAACTGACAGCGTTGGTTTCGGGTTAGAGCTGGAGGAGTTCTCTCTCAGCCTACGAGTGACATTCTCCACGACAATGATCGCGTCATCCACGAGCGCACCGAGCGCAATGGCCATACCGCCTAGCGTCATGGTGTTGATGGTCGCGCCCATCACTTTCATCACAAGGACTGTCGTGATGAGCGAAAGCGGGATCGCAAGAAGAGAGATCAGAGTAGCGCGCCAGCTTAAGAGGAAGGCGAACACGATAAGGATCACAAGAATTGCACCATCGCGTAGCGCATGACTAACGTTCTCCAACGCGATCGTGATGAAGTCGGCCTGACGGAATAGTTCGGTCTGAATGGTCATGCCTTCAGGCAATGTCGCCTGAACTTCCTCAAACACCTGATCGAGAGCAGCAGTGAGTTCAAGTGTGTTGGCGTCAGGCTGTTTCTGAATGCCGATAATCACCGCAGCTTCGCCGTTATAAGCACCTGTGCCACGCACGATGGCTGGGCCAATTTCGACACTTGCAACATCGCTGACGAGGATCGGTACACCATCACGCACACCAACAGGCGTACCAGCAATGTCGGCTACCGACTGAGCACGGCCCACGCCGGTGATGAGGTATTCCTGTCCACCTTGCGCGACAAATCCAGCGGACGAATTTTCATTAGACTCAGCGACCGCCTCAGTCACTTCGGTGAGTGTCAGGCCATAAGCAGCGAGACGGTCAGGCTCGACTAGCACCTGATACTGACGAACATCACCGCCGATTGGGATAACCTGAGCCACACCGGGCGTTGCCAGAAGACGACGACGCAATGTCCAGTCGGCAGCAGTTCTGATATCCATTGCATCATGCTGGTCGGACCGGAGCGCGATAAACATAATCTCGCCCATGATGGAAGAAATCGGCGCGAGAACAGGCGGCGGTAATTCAGGTGGCAGCGTACTACGGACCAGCTGAAGCTTTTCTGAAACGATCTGACGGGCGCGATAGATATCTGTGCCCCACTCAAAATCGACCCAGACAACAGAGCTTCCCACGGATGTTGATGACCTCACACGGCGCACACCGGATGCACCATTCAGCGCAGTCTCAATCGGGAAGGTAATCAGTGTTTCCACTTCCTCCGGCGCCATGCCATGTGCTTCAGTGACCACCGAAACAGTTGGCGCTGTGAGGTCCGGGAACACGTCCACCGGCATTTTCAAGGTTTCCCACACACCCCAGCCCAACAGAGCCAATGCGGCGAGAAGCACAAATAAGCGGTGTGCGAGTGATAGTCTGACGGTTTGTGTAATCATCAGCCTAACTCCTAGTGCGCGTGACCGTGACCGGCTTCGGCTGGTCCGGAGGCTGCGAGGAAGACGAGATACGCGCCGCGAGAAACAACATATTCACCCGGCTCAACACCAGACGCCACAGCGACCTGATCGCCTTCTCGGAGCGCGACACGGATGACACGGCGTTCCCAGTTCTCACCGTCTGCCATGACGAACACGACTTCCTGTCCGGCATCATCGACAATGGCTGAAGCTGGAATAACCGGAAGCGTGTACATCTGGCTGGTCTGCACGCCGACCGTAACAGCACTACCCGGACGGATTGTACCTTCCGGATTGTCAAACTCGAAAACCACCGGTGCGGTACGCGTCACCTGATCAATGCTTGATTGCGCAGAGACAAGGCGGCCATTCAGCTCGGATAGATCATAAACCCGATCACTACCGGCAAAGCGGAACCACGCACCTGTTGGAGACCCAAGTTCAGCTGTGTCGGCCTCGGCCACACGAGCCGTCAGGCGAAGGCGCGTATCATCGGTGACGCGGAACAGCGTATCGCCAGATGATGTAAACCCACCCGGAGACACGCTAACTTCGGTGATATGACCATCAATCGGGGACCGGATTACGACACCTGACGTGCCACCTGCGGAAGTTGCGCGGCTCTGCGCAGCGTTGAGACGTGCTTCGGCCTGTCGTTCAGCTGTCAGAGCTTCGTCCACACGGCGTTGCGGCACGGCACCCGCTGCAAGCAAGCCTTCAACACGCTCACGCTCAGTCCGGGCGGCTTCAAATGCAGCCTGCGCGCTTCTTTGTTCGGCCACGAGTGACGCAATGTCGAGATCACCGCCTAGACGAGGCGTGATACGGATCAGAGACTGGCCGCGCGTCACGGTGTCGCCAAGGTCTGGAAAGCCTGATCCAATGGGCGCAATCTGGCCGTCTGCACTCGCGGCAATTCGTGCTTCTGAGTTAGGCGGAACAGAGATTAGGCCCGGTGCGCGGATCGACTGAGACAGCGTCTGTTCAGATACCTGCGCAGTGGCAAAATCGACTTTCCACTGTTGCTCTTTCAGGAATGGAATGAGTGACGCGTCTTCGTCTTCCTCAGGCAGAGAAGCATCGGCTTCCGCTTCTGTGCGGAACACCTGATATTCACCCAGATCGTGGCGCGACGTGAAATCATCTGTGACGAGTTCGACGATCACGCGGCGAACCGTGGCGCTGGCAGGTTTCGCAACCGGTCTGAAAATGCCCGCTGTGTCTGATGGTCCGATGCGGAAAACCTCATCAGCCAAACCGCCGCCAGTCAGGCGCACAATGACCTCGCCTACATCGACGGCTGCGAAGGTATCAAGGCGAGTAAAGTGTGCGGCAAACTCAGACTCTCGACCGACAGCCAGAGGCGGAAACTCTACGAACAGCTCAGCCGTTTCGGAGAAATCCGTGACGACAACACCGCCACCATGACCGTGTCCATGATCATCTTCTTCGGCGTGTCCGCCGTCTGCGTCATGGGCGTGTCCGTGATCATCACCTTCTGCATGCTGATGTGTTGAGTTGCCGCATGCTGTAAGCATAAGGCTCAGGGCGAGCGAGGAGACAATGTATTTGAGGCGGGTGTTCATTGGCTGATCTCCGGGAAGAGTGCTGTCAGAGCAATGAGCGCTGAACGGGCATCATGCTGAAGTTCGAGATATTGAAGGCGCGCATCGCGTGCAGTCTGAAGGGCGTCAATCACTTCAAAGACGGCGATCTCACCACCCGTATAGGACGCCAGGGCAATGCGGCGTAGCTCTTCAGATGAGCTGAGTGCATTCGCATCATAAGTCTGAGCCGCTGTCAGAAGAGCGTCATAGCGTTGAAGCTGGCCTTCAGCCTCAGCACGAATGCGCCGCTCTTCAAGACGGACGCGGGCTTCGGCAGATCGGCGCTCTGCTAAGGCCGTCTCATAAGCACCCTGATTGCGATCAAACAAAGGTAGAGGGACGCGAACGCCAAGCAAAATGCCGGTCTCATCAAACGGGCCATCTATCCGGCGAACACCGGCACCAATCGTCACCTCAGGGGCAACAATACCCGCCATTTGCTCTCTCGCGGCGGCGGCATCCGCCTCGGCCTGCAAGCGATCCAGATAGGGAGAATTGCCTGTCAGAAGAATGTCCTGAACAGTCGTGTCAGGCAGAAGCTCGCCGACTAGACGGTCTTGTTCTGAAGAGAAGATCAAACCGGTAACCGCTTCAAACTCAGCTTCAGCGCTGAGCAGATTTGCTTCAGCCCGGCTAACTGATACGTCTGCATTCAATGCAGCCTGCCGAATACGCTCCACATCATATTGGGCTGCATCACCGGCTTCGAGGCGTGTCTGAGTGTTCTGCAGAAGCGATGACAGCTGGTCTCGGTACGTGGTTTCGATATCCAGCTGAGATTGAGCGTATACGACGCCATAAAACGCTTCAGTGACTGTTGATGAAATGTGGGCACGCTCGGCAATTGCGCCGGTCTGCGCCGCCCTGATGTCAGCATCTGCGCCAGATATTGCGAGTTTCCGACGACCGAAGAAATCAAAACTCTGCTCGACACTCAGAATGGTTTCAGAGCCATCACCTGAAAATCCATCTACGCCTTCACGGTCCAGACCCAGCACCGGATTCGGGCGTGTTCCAGCTGTGATACGACGCCCCTCAGCTGCATCAACTTCCGCCAAAAGAACCGTCTCTACATCGGCTCTCGAAAGTGCCGCGCTGATTGCATCATCCAATGAGAATGTCTCCGCATTCGCGACCGGAACAATCGCCGCGCACAAAAGGAGAGCAGTAAAAAACCGATTAAGGGTCGGTATTCTATTCGCACGAATGGCTTCGGTCTTTGTCATGCGTTTCAGCCTTTCAACGAAAGAAAGAGAGTTTCAATGAGGTGATGCAGTGGCTCGGAGGCAAGCAATAGAACGAAGGCAAGCCCCAGTGCCGCGACGGCAATGATGATTTTGGTGGTTCTTGAGCAAGCCTGTTCTGATGACAGCAGTGCCAGAGTGCGAGCACCGATATCGCCATGGTCAACGGCGGCCAGGACTTGAGGAGACAGGCCTGAACATGACTGCCTTAGGCGCTGAACCTTGACCAACATTTCGGCGGTTTCAACCCGACCATACTGGCGTGCTACCTGCTGGTCGCAAACCTCTTCCTGAGCGCGAACAAGTGCCGCCATGAGCGAAGAACGCACTCTGCCAAATTGACCAAAGGAGAGAAGCGATACGATGAAACGAACCAGCAAATCTCGTCCCCTGATGTGACTGGCCTCGTGCAGTCGAACCATTTCGAGTTCATCAGCTGACAGGCGTTCAGCCAGACCTTTGGAGATATAGACCTTCGGCATGAAAAGGCCCGCACAAAAGGCCAGCGGAGTCTCAACGTTCAGAATGAAAGCGGTGTTCAGCCGTTCGGAAACGGTTCTTTGTAGACGCTGATTTGTCTCGACAATTGCGTGAAGCTTTTCAACCATCCCAAACAGTGTCCACGACAGGAAAATTGTCAGAAGTCCGGCCCCGATTGCTGTAAGAGGCAAATAGTCTGAAACACGCCCATGCGCTGAACAACCAACGGCATCAGAATGACAATGATGCGCCATCAGATCAAAGGGCAGATGATGGTTTGACACGGCCATGATTATGGCGAGTGTAGTGCCCACTACAGCGGGAAGCACGAGCAAGGCCGGAATAACAATCCTGCGTGCGTTGGCACTCAGACAACTGACGCCAGCATGCATTGGCGCGAGGACGACTCTCATGACTAGAGAAAGTGCTAAGACTGTCAGCGTGCCTGCGATAACACCTATCCAGAGGTCTGAGAGCATATTCATGCTGCGCCTCCGTCTACGCGCTTGGCTTTGCGTTCGGTAATCATAGCCTCAAGTGTGGCCAGCACGTCTTCATCGGCAGTTTCTGTAAGACCTGAGAACGCCGCGAGCAGACCATCTGCGCGATTGTCTCCAAACCGGCTCAATGTGTCACTGACAAGTTTTGCCATGACTTCTTCACGGCTGAGGCGCGGCGAATAAACATAGGCATGTGAGACTTTTTCTCGCACTAGGACCGACTTCTTGAACAGGCGCTCCAAAGTGGACTGAACGGTCTGAAGCGAAATTCCCCGTTGTGCGCCGATACGGGCGTGAAGTTGACGCGCATCGAGCGCGCCTGCCGACCACACCGCCTCAAGCGTAGCAACCTCAAGGTCTCCCAGTTTCAGTTCTGTATCTTTCACGGATACACGCCTTTTCGATCTAACCACCCTCTCAGTTACTGTCAGGACGTGGCACTCTCATTGCTCTGTTCAAGCTCATCCATTGTTTCACGTTTGCACCGAAAATATTTGCGCTTCATCGGACTTTCTGAACTTGTGATCAGCGAGACGGGTATCAAGCCACAATTCTCTCGTATGGCGAGAGCCTGCTCGTCGCTCAGAGGCGCAAATGTGTCGGAAACCGTCGAACATCCCGACAGTACACACATCACCATGGCGCAAAATGACAAGCGCTTAGCTGAACTAACCATTATCAGTCTCATCTGCCCAATCCGATTTTTATCGGACAAAGTAATTTACTGCGATTAACAAAAATAAAACCGACCGACAATCGGTGTTTTGGTACAACCCGACGTTTGACCTGAGAAATCCGAAAAAAACTAAATACATGGCAAACGAACTAAGGGACATGTACGATGGTTTTATCGAAAACTCAGCAAAAGCAAGTCGAACTGGAATTCAAAAAGTTCCTGCACGATCAGCCTGTTTCACACTTTGTGACGCTGGTCTTCAATGAGGATCGCTCAGTATCACTGGCGCATAGAAAGCTCAGAGACTGGCATGCACGCGTAGACAGGGCTTTGCTGGGGCCGAAATGGGCCAAACGAGAGAAAAGCGACAGAACGCTCTTCTTTGCGTTTCCTGAGCACATCCAAACCAACATACATTACCATCTGCTTGTGCGACCTGCCCTCACGCGCACTCAGATTGCATTTGAAGAGATAGCTGAGACTGCCTGGAATTACCTTGTGCCCGCAGGCAGTATCAGAGTGCTTCCCATAACTCGAAAACGAGGTGTCATTGACTATGTCACTAAGGACATTTTCCGGAATTTCGAGCATGCCGTCTTCAGCAGCACTTAGTTCGTGAGCTGAGAATTGGCGCGGTTGCCTCGGTGCAACGCTAAGAACAGCAATCGCGTCATGACCACTCACACATAGAATGCAGGTTCTCCGAGCCATGCAATGGGTAAGTTTTATTTACTTGAGGTGTTTCAAATTGAAACAATGAAGATTTCGAACTGATACAGACGAAACATCATTTCCTAAAACGAAACGAATACCATCGAACGGACCTCAACTGCATGAGGAACCATTTTAAATAATACATTCAGATACTTATGAACTATCCGACGATTTATATGAAATTTGGCACAAGTTTCGCTGAGCGCTGCCAGCTCACAATATTTGGGAGCAATGACATAGCAGTCGCACAATCAAGTGCATGCATTAAAACAGAGGAGTTTTATTATGTCAAACATTGTAAATAATGAAACGCTTGAGGCGAAAGTATCAAGCATCGCAAAACTTGCTGACTCATGGGTTGTCACCGAGTTAAGGGCAGCGAACACAAAACTGTACTCACTCCTGACAAGCTGTATGAATCTCTGCGAGGAAATTCAGGACAATCACGCATACAGGATTGAACTCAATGAACTTCTCAAGAAAGAGAATGTCAGATTAAACGGCCAGGCATCAATGAGGGCGAAAGTGGTTCGGCTTTGCTTCCCTTCACTGAAAACGCGCTGGAGTGCATATACCCGGGTACTGGAGGCGGCCAACTCAGCAGGCATTGGCTCAGCCGAACTTGCGGAGTGGATTGAAAACGAAGGCGGCATCGAAGCGATACGTCTTGGCGCAAAACCATCGTCGGATGACAACGGGGACAAGTACACTCCTTTGGCCAATGAGAAACTCCGTTCCATCCGGACCCCGGTGAAAATCAGTTTGGGCGATCAATCTTCAAGGCATAACTGCGACGTCGTGGTCTTGGGTCACGTAAATAGCGACGGGACAGTCGAACTTTACGAGGCCGTGGCGAACGAACGATTGGTCAACGAATTCAAGATGGAGTTGGGGAAAACGCTTTTTGAAAGAGAAGACGCCAACCGAACAGTCCAAACGCACAAACAACAACGAAAAGTTATCTCGAAACCGACCGAACCAGCGACCGAGAGCAAAGACGAACAGGCAGCGTAAGACGGCCTTCGAAGCAAACACTAATGATGGGCGCAATGCGTCCATCATTGGTCGCTTCAGTCATATGCTAAATCGATATACACAGCCCCTGACTCCGCAACTACTCCGATCCAACCTTCATTGTGACCGCGCTAATTCGCTAAATATATGGCGAAGCGCACACGAGATTAAGGAGGTTAAAATCGGTTGATTGAAGACATATACACCCAATTAAACCGGATAAATCTGGTAAAAACACAGTACGAATTCTCTGAAAAATGGCTGGGCAAGTCTAAGAGTTATTTTTCGGTTCTACGCTCAACTCAGCGCGATGCAGCGATCACCGTTTATCTGCGATTATCAAAGCGCCTGGCTTCTCAGATACGGTCAATGGCAGACCACAATACTTACACCTTCCTACACGGCACTACCTTCGACCACTCTGCTGTACTGCGTTCGACGATACAGAAAATTGAACTTCACATCGCTGCGCGCCTCTAAATCGTTAGAGGAGAGCGGTATTTCTCTACTTTTCCACCGATTGCATCCCCTCTCTTCTTGTGATTGTGGCTGCGAGGTCAAATATTGACAATCGCTAATGCTGTCTTCTGCTCTCCACGACAGCAATGACTGAGAAAAAATGCCGTGATGAAAATTACTGGATTTGATAAGTTGCAAAGAAACCTCAAAGACGCCCAACGCGCGCTCGAAAATCTCGACGGGGAGCTAGGCTCAGTCTCCTTCAATCCAAATGACCCTGAAAGCATTGACGCTGCCATCTGCGAAATCGAGAAAATAATCGATGAAAAGGTCGGGAGATATCATTCCAACCCCATAATTGGACCACTGGCTGAAGAAATGAAGCAGAGCTACAGAGAGGGCATCTTGGAAAAAGCGGCACAAGCTCGTTTGGAAGGCGGTGCCTCGTGAGCACGAGTGACGATTTGTTTGAGCAGATCAATATCGCCGTTCTTGATCTGCAACGAGCAAAACTACAAACCTATTCACGACCTCTGAAGACGCTTGCGAAACTTCTTCAACACCCCGACTTATCAGCAATAAATGATCAACTCATTGCTAAAGGCGATCTAGATAAATTCCTTTCAGAAAGCGCCTCAACCGGTGGAAGCATGATTGGGAGTGCCTCTCTGGTTTGGCCAGATGACAAAGTCCAAGAGATCGGGCTTTGTCTACAACTGATCCTGCGCTTCGCAGCAGACCCAGACGAAATGGCAGATTTCGGCCACAGATATCTCGACCCAAGCAGCAAAATTATGGACGGCGTAAACGCAGTCACCAGTCAAATCATTATCCCTTTTGCAAGAGACTACAAAACTTTCGTCCAGCAAAATGGCAGACCGGAAACACGTTTGAAGATGCCTCTCTCAGAAAAAATCTTCATCGTTCATGGTCATGATGGTGAAGCACGTGAGATGGTGGCGCGTTTTATTTCTCATATCGGTCTCGAACCAATCATACTGCATGAGCAAGCCAATCGCGGTCGAACCGTTATTGAAAAGGTAGAAGCTAACAGCGACGTTGGCTTTGCCATTGTGCTGCTTACGCCTGATGATCAAGGCTGCAGAATGGGCGGAGAGCTCGAGCCAAGAGCACGGCAAAACGTTCTGCTCGAGTTAGGGTATTTTATCGGCAAACTTTCGAGAGAGCGCGTGTGCGCCCTGAAGCGAGGCGATCTGGAAATACCTAGCGACTTCGCTGGAGTTGTTTGGGAAAACATGGATGCAGCAGGAGCCTGGAAACAGAGCCTGAGCCGAGAATTAGATGCCGTTGGGTACGACATTGACTGGAACAAAGTCATGAAATGAACCGCTCTAATTCCCTCGCGGCTCGATTTAATTTCTGATCGACTTCGTCTGTAGCGGACTTATCGACTTTGGACACCACCAAAGGAGATTAAAGTGTCCACACTCTCAAAGCTGAAACTGAGTTCCACGAAACGCACAAAGGTCGTTGAACAGCCAGAGCAAGTTGTCCGCAACAAGCTCTGTACCCGTCTCGAAGAACAGCTCGAGATTGCTAAAGCCGATATTGCGGGCGAGCCGTATGTGAAGATGCAGCAAGTGTTCGTGAATGATCCAACAACAGGTCAACGAGTGGCGCGGCAGGAACCCAAACGCGTCAGACGCTGGTTCTGGCACGACATCAAAGGTATTTGGTATCTGGAACTGCGCTATGGCAACAAAGCGATTGATCTGGGCAAAGGCAAAACGACCATCGATGTTGGCGAACGCGAAAAGCTTCCTGAGACAATTGAAGTTCTCATCAATGCGGTTAAAGAGGGCGCACTGGACGACGTGTTGCTTGAAGCTCAGCAAGATCGATCAAAGACATTCCGCAAGGCTCAGGCCTGAACGACGCTAATGCGCAAAGCCAGACGTATCTCCATGAGAGGTGGATTGTACAGGTTTTGCGCATTAATTCTTTTATCAAATAAAAACAGATGTTTACGTTAATATTTGCTGCGTTGACATCGTAGGGGTCACTGGTTCAATCCCAGTACCGCCCACCA
>CEPO01015312.1_pt1 | contig 15428 bp, 14 predicted proteins | sample 530481 | NCBI WGS metagenome assembly CEPO01 (sample SAMEA2620198, study PRJEB7988) | marine metagenome | biome: marine biome (ENVO:00000447); feature: surface water layer (ENVO:00002042); material: "saline water (ENVO:00002010), including plankton (ENVO:xxxxxxxx)" | depth 5 m
TCAGACTCAATGGTATCCGTGACCCAGACTTCCTCGCCGCTTGTCATATCGAGCGCGATCAGACGACCATCCAGCGACCCCAGAAACAGTTTGTTGCCCCAGGCTGCGAGCCCGCGATTCACCACGTCACAGCACGGTTTGACACCGGTTTCGCCCGGCACTTGTGGGTCATATTTCCAGAGAAGATCGCCAGATACGGCATCATAAGCAAACACTTTGCTCCAGGCCGTTGTGACATACATTTTGCCATCGATGACCAGCGGCGTCGCCTCCTGGCCCCGCGCGGTATCAAGATCGGCATACCATTCCAGTTTGAGCCCCGACACGGTCTCTGTGTTGATCTGATCAAGCGGGCTATAGCGCTGTTCAGACCAGGTCCGGCCTGTGGACAACCAATCGGTGGTATTGCTGTCAGCTGCGCTGAGTTCGGCCAGCCCGATACCGCCAGACTGCGCCTCTGGGGCCGCCGGAAGCGAGGCAACCGGTCCGCTGTCCTCTGTCGTTCCATTTTGTCCGGCGCACGCCTGAACAATCGCGAAAAGCACTCCACAGCTCAGCAGAGCTGTTGCACGTTTCAATGACTTCACTGACTTCGTCTCCCCATGTTTTCGTTCTGACCGACCCGCATATTATTATATGCTGTATATTTCGAGTCACATATAACCCGGCTAGCACCAAATTACCCGCTTGTCAGGGCAATCTAGCTCCATTCAAAGAGATGTGTTCGAATTCTCTCAAACGGGGTCACTCCCGCTAACTAGATCTGAAATCAGACTTCTCAAGAAACATTTACAGGATCAATTGACTGTTGGTGGGCGCTCGTCTTAGCTCCGATGAAAGCGATTTCATCAGATAGCCCGCTCTGAAGGTCTGCAAAAATACCCGAGGGAGGGGCTTGAATGTTCGGACGTCTGTTCGTCGCCAGTTGTATTGGCGTTTCTGCATTGGCTTTGTTGACCGGATGCGAAACATCTCCGGGACAGGTTGACGCAAATACTGCTCAACGCTCTGCGCCAAACGTTTATGAAGGCTATTCCAAACAGACCTATGACGGGTATGAGCGCTCTTCATTCTACGTGCCCGTCCGGGATGGCACGCGGCTGGCGGTCGACCTGTTCCGACCAACTCTGAACGGCGAGCTGGCAGACGAAAAACTGCCGGTCATCTGGATGCACACCCCTTACAATCGGCGCAGCTATCGCGGTGAGCCAGCCGCAAAAGCCTATCCCGGCTATGCGCTGGAACTTCTCCCCTATGGCTACAATGTCGCCGTGGTCGACTTTCGCGGCGTCTATGCCAGCTTCGGCACCAACATCGCCTATAATCGCGGGGAATGGGTGGATGAGGCCAAATGGGATGCCTACGACATCACTGAATGGCTCGCCGATCAGCCCTGGAGCAATGGCAATATTGGCATGTGGGGCTGTTCAGCGACCGGCGGCAGCCAAATGCAGGCACTGACAACCAATCCGCCTTCGCTGAAGGCTGTGGTGCCTATGAGTGCTGAGCTCGATGTCTGGCCGTTTGCCATGTCGGGCGGCATACCTCGCGACGTCGCTGTCACGACGCCCGGCACAACGGCCAGTCAGGCCATGATTGCGCGTCGTGACGCCATGGCCGTTCCGGTTGATGGCCCCGATGCCGAGGCTCTGCTCGAACAAGCCAAGGCCGAACACAAGGACAATATTGAATCGGTTGGCCTGGTTTATTTTCGCGACAGCATTTCGGAAGCAACGGGCCTCGAATGGTGGAAGGTATCGAGTCCGCACACCTATATCGATGAGTTGAACGCGGCCCGCACGACCGGCAGCCAGATGGTCGAGGCGATCGACTGGCTTGAAGCGTCACCTGACCTGCACGCCGGATTACTAGAGAAAATCGACACCGACAGACTGGCTGTCATGGGGCAGTCCTGTGGTGGCCTGATGACGCTCGAAGCCTCAATTGACCCGCGTGTGGATACTATCGGCGTCGTGAACAGTGGCGCGTTCAACCCGGGCAATGCGCCACGTATGAGCCTATCAACCTTCACCAAGGATGATCTGAAGGATGTGCACACGCCTGCCCTCTACATCGATGGCGGGACGAATGACACGGCGTTTGAGAACTCGAATGACGACTTTGAGCGCCTCAACCACATTCCCGTCTTTTATGGCGTGATGGAAGGTGCAGGCCATATTGCGACGCATCGGCACAAGAATGGCGGACGCTTTGCTGAAGTCATCACCGCCTGGCTTGAATGGCAGCTCAAAAGCGACAAGACCGCCGAGGCATGGTTTGCCGGAGAAGACTGTGGCCTGTGTGAAGACCCGGCATGGATCGTCCAGCGAAAGCAATTCGACTAAGCAGGCGCGTTCGGCAACTGGCTGATCCTCAGGTCCAGATCAGCCAGACCATCACGCCCGACAACACAACACCAATACCTACGGCAAGAATTGGCGCGCGCACGGGCGGCAAAGACTGTTTTTGAACGACACTGTTTGCGGGTCGCTTTCCGGTGATCATCGGGATCACCAGATTGGCTTTGAGATAAAGCTGGTAGAACAGAACGGCCAGAATATGCAGACCAATCAAAATATAAAGCGCCCGGAACGACATTTCGTGCAGGTCTGCAAACAAACGCCCGGTATCGAAATCGACCAAATGAGATAAGGGCCCGGATTCAATCCCGTCCACATCCACGGTAAACATGCCGGTTGTCAGCTGACTGACCAGCACAATCAATAGAGCGACCACACTGAGAGCGCCTAAAGGGCTGTGACCCACGCCCGGCTTATAGGGCCTTGTTTTCAGCGTTTTCACATACTCAACAATCGCGCCGGGGCCCTTTATGAACCCGGCGAACCGAGCCGTCGCCGAACCGAAAACGCCCCAATAGATTCTGAAAATCAGCAAAAATAACAGACACATGCCAAAACGCTGGTGAAAACCCATTGCACCCCAGCCATATTCAGAAACACCCGCATCGATCAAGAACTGATCAAGCGTTTTCCATATGTCATGCTTATCTGCTGTCGACCACATGCAGATGACGAGCAGGACTGTCAGCCAATGGAAAAACCGCACCGTCCAGTCCCAGATCAGGATCCGGGACTGGCCACTTTCCGAAGTATCGCTTGTCATATTGTGTCAGGCCTGAAGTTTAATCATCGTCCAAACGGAATTCATCATGGCAGCCACCACATGATCCACCTACTGGACGAAAGGCCGCACCAACGGCCGCCATGTCACTGGTCTCAGCGGCTTCATTCAGTGCCGCAGCAGTAGTCTGGAAACGTTCCACGGCTGCTGTGAATTCAGCTGGCTTCTCCCAAATTGCTGGGAGCGCTTCTGTTTCGACCCCCGCTTCAGGACCAGACCCTTCTGGGAACCAGCTTGGCACTTCCAGGGACAATTCCGCGACTTTTGCTGCAGCGGCCTGCACGGCTTCAATGTCAGCTTCATCAGCTCTCAGATTGTCTGAAATTGTTTTGAAGTTACCACCGATAGTTTTGTAATTCTGCTGACGCGCTTCAATCACAGCCGCAAATTCGGATGTGCCGGTCTCTTCACTGGCTGTTTCCGGTTCTGCCGCCGGAGCCGCCGCAGGTTCATCTGCAACTGCGGTCTCTGATTCCTCTGAGCCACCACAACCAACGAGACAAAGTGAGGCACTCAGCCCCAGAACGACCAATACGTTTTTCATGTTGATTTCCCTCTCTCCACCGACGGGAACAGTTCCGCGCCAGTTCTCCTCTTCCGCGTAGAATAGATTAGACACAGACCCAGTCAATCGATCTGCGAAGTGACGCGGTAAAGATATCCTCGCACTGAATTTTCATTGGGCAATAAAAAACCCGGCGATGCAGCATCGCCGGGCTTTGTTGTTCAGATCAGATCACCTTAGTAGGTGAGCTTGAGACCAACTTCGATCGTACGACCGAGTGCGTCGATCCCCATACGTGGGTCATAACCGAACTCTGCACGAACGAATGGCGGGTCTTCGTCCAGAATGTTGAGCATGGTCGCCGTGACGCGCATATTCTCATTCAGATCATAGACATAGGTCGCATCAAAGGTCAGCGTGCTGTCGATTTCGACACCTTTGGTGAACTCAGGGACTGGTGTCATTGAACCCGGGATCAGACCGATTGGGTCGACTGAGCCCCGCTCATCTGTGGTTCCGGACACATAGCGAGCTGTGAGACGCGCATTGTGATCACCGCGGTTATAATTGAAGAATGCATTTATGCGATGCTTCGGAGCCGCAAAACCGACAGATGAGAAGTTCAGATTACCAAGACGATCATCCTCAGGCGTCACTTCGAAACCGTCAAGAACGCGGGCGCTCGTCGACAATTCAGTGAGTGATGTACCAGTCAGACCGAAGGTCGCGTCCGCTTCACCGATTGGGAACCGGTAATTGATCTGATAGTCAAAGCCAGAGGTGAACTGATCAGAACCGTTACCAATTTCCGTTGTGATACGGTTGAGGTCAAGTGCTGTTGTCACACCTTGGGTACAACCGCCACCTGGGTTTGTTACCGGGTTATCGTTGAAGTCGACGCGACCGATAAGTGGGTGCGAACAATCCGCGAAGAAGGTTCCACCAACATTTTCAAACACAGCATCAGCAATGAAGTTATGCGGAGCGATTTCGCCGATCTCACCCATGGTGTGAATGTCGAAATAGTCCAGAATAACTGTCAAATCATGGTCAGATGAGAAGCCCTGGCTCTGCCAGATCGCACCAATGTTCCAGGATTCTGCTTCCTCTGGCGTGATGTCTGTACGGGTCACACTTGAACCTGCAAGCCATGCACCGCCTGCAACGGTGTAAGAGCGAACAACGTTCGAAATGTTACCCGGCTGCAGAGTGATCGGAGGAGCCTGGAAGTTCGTACCAAAAGAGGCACGGAATGCGAGCGGGTCCATGACCTGCCACTTACCAGAGAGCTTGTAGACGGTTGCACCCAGACCACCAGAGAATTCCTCACGACGAACAGCTGCCTGAACATTGATGTCGTCCGTGATTGGCAGGCTGGTCTCACCGAAGAGTGAGAAAGACTGCTGGTCATAGTAATCAGGTGGGTTGGTGCCGAAGAAGCCGAATGGACCTGGCTCGTTCAGAGTACAACCGTTGAAGTCAGGGTGTCCGTTAGGCAGTGGACGCTGACCGACCGGCCACGCACATGGTGTGTTGCCGTTATAGAACTCGCCAGGAACAAACTGACGGCTCTCAATCATGCGGCCCTGGCTACCAACAGCCCAGCCGACCTGACCGCCTGGAAGGTTCACAGGAAGTACGCCGTCAAAGACTGCGTCCAGCGTGATGCTGTTGACCTTCGTCTCAGCGAAACGATCGCCGAACAACCAGGACACAAGCTCATCAGAGTTCTCAGAGCCTGGAACATAGTTCGGGTTTGCAAGGCCGAGTTCCGGCTGGCTAGCATAAGCAGACGAGAACGGGTTGTACCACATACAATCGCCAACACCGGCCGCTGCAGGGTTCTGAGTACCCAGCTGCGAGGAGTCGAGGTCTGGAGCGTTACAAGCCGGACCACCGAAACCATTCAGGGCTTCCTGAAGACGGAAACCGAGAATATCTGTCTCGTTATAAGCTGAGATCGACTCGTTGTAGGTCACGCCGAAATTGTAGCCAATGTCTTCCGCAGGACCGAACGCTTCACCGAGCGTACCGTCGAGGCTGGCAGACACGCGCCAGACCTGGTTGTCGATAGACGCCGCATTACCGAAGCCTTCGCCACGACCGCCAACAGGGTTACCATTGTGCGCGAAAGGACGAAGCAGCAGGATGTCATAAAAACTGGTGTAAGCTGAGTATGGGTTCGCAGCCCAACCAGAACGGTTGGCAAATTCAGCGACGAATGGGTTTGTGACCGGAACACGGTACTGGAAGGTTGCGCCAGTCGTTGTAGCAGGCCCCTGGGTCGTCGGCAGTGACGGAGACGCAAACTGTTCTGGAACTTTCACCTGGCCATAAGAGAAGTCCACGTGGAAGTTCATGTTCTCGTTAATCTCAGTGTCGAGCTGAGAATAAATCCGATAGATGTCCTGATCTTCTACGAGGTTGTAGTAAGAGATGTAGTTATAGAGACAGCCTTGGCCACCAGGAGCTTCGTTCGGAGTATAAACACCATCCTGAGCTTCACACATGGACTGGTTAAAGTCAGCGATTGCGCCTGACAGGAATGAACCTGTCGCAGATTTCGGATAGTACAGGCCGAGGTTGGTCAGAGACGACCATGGCGCAGGGTTTTCTGTGTAAGGAACATAAGACCAGTCGCGGTCTTCTGTTTCGAGGCGCGAACGGTGCTCCCATTCAGCCGAAATAAGGAAGCTGGCGCTGTCGCCCTCCCAACCGTAAATGGCACCGAGATCCCATTCACCGTCGGTGTCGCTCACATACTTGTAGTTGCCGCGAGCTTCAAAACCTTCAAATCCGGTTTTTGTGATGAAGTTCACAACACCGCCGACTGCGTCAGCACCGTAAATAACGGCCGCACCGTCTTTCAGAACCTCAGTCCGCTGAAGCGCAATGCTCGGAATGTTGGAGAGGTTCTCGCTCATCCGACGACCGTTAAGGAGCGTCAGAGTTTTATCAGCGCCAATACCGCGAAGGTTGAAGCTCGGTGACCCGGTCAGGTTACCGCCGCCGAAATAGTTGGCTTCACCAACCGTCGGACCGGACTGTGTCAGTTCTTTCGCAAACTGAAGACCCGTTGGGCTACCCTGAAGCTCAAGATCCTGAGCTGAATAGACGTTTACAGGCAGCGCTGCGTCTTCCGGTGTGCCGCGGATCGCGGAACCCGTAACAACAACGGTGTCCTGAGTAAAAGTATCGTCCTGAGACGATTCTGAGATGCGCTCAGGATCATCGTCCTGCGCGTATGCCAAATTTCCCTGAATAGCAAAAGCCAACGCCGCCATTGAGGCGAACTTCAAACCAGCCCTCATCGATTTCCTCCACTACGATATTTATCTAGCCTCTTAAGAGGTCTTAGACCGTGGATAGAATGTGAGATCACTACATTTGTAAATACCCCTGACCGTAAGTTTTAGCCCATGGGGTGGAAGAAAGCGGCAAATGAGTGACAGAAATACCACACAGATGCCCTTTCCAGGCTGTCATCTTGTAGAATTCGAAGAAAAAAACGCGTTTATTTCTTCGAATTTAAGTCTTGTGATCAGGAATCGGAGCGAAACCCTTGCGCCACCACATAGATTTCAGGCGAATGAGTCCGACTTGCCGGAGGTTTGAAATGACTGACCGATTCGAAATGCGTCTTCAGGACTTCAAGTAATTTCGGACTGGTCCCGCCCTGAAACACTTTCGAGCAAAACCGACCGCCCGGTTTCAGATTTTTCAGCGCAAACTCTATTGCAAGTTCGACGAGTGCGACCGTTTTCAAATGATCCGTCTGTTTGTGCCCTGTCGTATTTGCAGCCATGTCTGACAGCACTACATCGGCCTTGCCGCTCAGATGAGCGCGAAGCTCCGACATGATCGCGTCATCCGCGACATCGCCTTTGAGAAGTATGGCACCGGAAATCGGTTCAATATCTAGAAGGTCGATACCGACCACCTGCTCTGCACCGAGCTTTTGCGCGATCTGAACCCAGCCGCCTGGTGCCGCGCCCAGATCGACAACTTTGTCGCCCTTGCGGATGAGATTGTACTTTTCCTGGACTTCCAGAAGCTTGAAGGCGGCTCGGGAGCGATACCCTTTTGACTGTGCTTCCCGCACATAAGGGTCTGCAAGCTGACGCTCAATCCAACGTTTGGAGCTTTCAGTCCGAGCGTTATAGGCCGGGGTCTTTTTCTTGGCCGTTCGCCCGGCCGAGCCTTTACCAGCGCCTATACCTTTACCGGTCCAGCGGCGTTTTCCATCATCCGTCATGAGAATCGACCAGTTTTGTTTCAGACTCAGGTTTGTCACCTTTGGGCGCCGGTTTGCGTTTCCGTTTTTTCGCAGGCTTTCCGTGGATGAGGCTCATTAACAACCCTTCACGCAATCCTCTGTCTGCAACGCGCATATCATGACAGGGCCAGAGATCCCAGACAGCCTCGAGAATCGCACACCCGGCAAGAACCAGATCAGAGCGACCATCACCAATACAGCCGATCTGAGACCGTTCTTCCCGAGTAAGAGATGACAAGCGATGTCGGGCCGCCATGGCATCTTCTCGCAAAAAGAGACTGCCGTCGACGATCGAGCGTACATAGCGATCCAGATCCAGATGAACCGCACATAGCGAGGTCACTGTCCCACTTGTTCCGATCAGATGCCCCTCATTGCGTTCGAAGGATTCGGTAAAATCGAGCCCTTTCTTGAACTTCTGCAGCTCTGCCCGCGCGAATTCCAGCATTTCGGGATACCAGTCCGCATCGGCGCGCTCGGGAAACTGCTCTGACAAGGTCACAACCCCAAGCGGGAAACTCGCCCAGGCCAGCATAGGCGTCCGCTCCAGACAATTCTTCAGACCGCGCTTTTTGGCCGTGCCGACATCAACCCAGCATAGCTCAGTCGACCCGCCGCCAATATCGATCACCAAAGCGACTTTTTTCTCCTGATTGAGCAGGTCGAGCGCCCCGGCGACCGCAAGCCGCGCTTCTTCCTTGGGAGAAATGATCTTGAAAGATAAGCCCGTCTCGGCCTGAACCCTGGCGATGAAATCCTTGCCATTAGCCGCAGCCCGACAGGCCTGCGTTGCCACGCACCGGATCCGCTTCACATTGTGATCGCGCAGTTTTTCGCGAATCGCTTTCAGCGCATCAATCGTGCGCGCCATGGCGTCGTCCGACAGCTCGCCGGACGCGGCCAGCCCTTCTCCGAGCCGGACAATCTGAGAATAGGAATCAACGACTCGAAACCGCTTACCCGCAGCTTCCGCCACAAGTAACCGACAATTATTCGTGCCAAGATCGATCGCCGCATAGACCGGCTTCTGATCGGCTTTTTTCTGTTTCGGTCGCCGACGCCTCTTTTTTGAAGACGCTTTGGCGCTGAGCATAGTACCGCTCTGAATGATGAAGTTGTGACCAGATTAGCAGACCCGCTGCAATTTCAAAAGCCTGCACTTCTTGTTGCCTCCCCCTGTCGTCTCTAAATTAAAGGGGTAGTAAAAAAGCGAGGTCAGACAAAATGACAGATCGAATGGCAAAATTTCAGATCGGCCAGATTGTCAAACACCGCCTCTATCCGTTCCGAGGCGTGATTTTTGACGTCGACCCTGAGTTTTCCAACACAGATGAGTGGTGGGAATCCATCCCCGAGCATGTTCGGCCGAACAAGGATCAACCTTTTTATCACTTGCTCGCCGAAAATGATCAAAGCCATTACGTGGCCTACGTCTCTGAGCAAAACCTGCTCGATGACGCAGATGGCGGCCCTGTGGACCACCCGCAAATCCCTGAGATATTCATGGGCCAGGACGGTTCGGCATTCAGGATCCGCCCTGAACTTTCGAATTAGGTGCTCTTTGGCGCGTCCGGCTGGTTTTCCGGCCGGGCAGCGTCGAAGGCGTCAAGTTCATAACACCGCGTTTCGATCTCAATCAGCGTCGGAAACTCCGAAAAATCCAGCTTCATTCTGTGCCCGTTCTTCATTTGCGGGATCAGGCAGATTTCAGCCAAGGTTGGATAATCCGCAAACAGAAACTTGGTCTGCCTTTCGGCAGCCTGTTTCTCCAGAAACCGGAAGCCGCGTGCAATCCAGCTATTGTGCCAGTCGGTAATCGCATCGAGATCAGCACCAAAGCGCGATTTTAGCTCTCCCAGAACGCCAATATTTGCCAACGGATGAATGTCACAGGCGATGGTATTGGCAAACGCCCGACAACGCGCTTTCTGCCAGGCATCTGATGGAAACAGGCTGGGGTCTGGATGCATCTCTTCCAGCCATTCAAGGATCGCCATACTCTGGCCCAGCAGCCCATCATCCGTCACGAGCGCCGGGATACGCCCCTCGGGGTTCACGGACAAATAGCCTGATTGAAGGTTTTCGCGTTTCTCGAGGTTCAGATCGACCGGCATATACTCTGCGCTGAGGCCCTTCAGGTTCAACGCGATGCGCACGCGAAACGCGGCTGACGAGTGCCAATAGCTATAGAGTTTCACAGATGCGCCCTCCGTTTCGATCCTGTCTCTTATTGAACAGGGCGTGCGCAAACCCCACATTAAAATCTCGTAATGCTCAGGGAATCCGGGGGCTGACGTGGGAGTCAGTCCATGAAAAAGTTCGACGACAAAACAGTCGACATGTTTGATCAGATGCGCGCGCGTCGCCGCCGGATCATGAAGCGCCTTGCTGGTCGCGCGGGCGGTGCCTCTGGTTCAGGCGGCATTAGAACTCAATCCAGCAATGCTGCCGATGCCACAAGTGAGGCCGGAAATGGAGCCTCCTCAAGCCTGTTTGACCCAACGCTCATGATTTATCTGCTTGTCTTCAGCGCGATCTTCGGTGTCCCGATATTCGTGAGCATCTTTTTTTAAGAATTTCCCTCACCCAAAAGAAAAGGGGAGCCGGAACTCCCCTCAAACATTTGCAAAAAAAACGGTGTGATCAGATCAGCCCGTCTTTGGCCATTTTCGCGAGACCACGACCGATCACGATCTGCTGGATCTGCGTCGTGCCTTCATAGAGACGGAAAATCCGGACATCGCGATAGAAGCGCTCAATACCGTAATCAGCGATATAGCCCGCGCCGCCAAATACTTGCACGGCACGGTCCGCAACACGACCAACCATTTCAGAAGCAAACAGCTTACAGCTTGCGGCCAACAGAGTGACATTCTCCCCACGGTCGCGTTTCTGAGCTGCGTCCATCACCATGCAACGTGAGGCATAGGCTTCAGCATAGCTATCCGCCATCATGGCCTGAACCAGCTGGTGGTTGGCGATCGGCTCGCCGAATTGCTTCCGGTCCACCGCATAATTTGTCATTTCGTGGATGAGACGCTCGGCTACACCCGTACACACGGCAGAAATATGCAGACGACCACGATCCAGAACTGACATGGCCACTTTAAAACCATCGCCCTCATTGCCGAGACGGTTTGTCACCGGCACGCGTGCGTCTTCAAAGATCACGTCGCAGACATGGGCGCCTTGCTGACCCATCTTCTTTTCTGGCGCACCAATCGTGACGCCCGGCGTGTTGGTTTCCACGAGGAAAGATGAGAGGCCCTTCCCGCCCGGCGTGTTCGGATCGGTCCGCGCCATGACTGTCAAAAGGTCAGCCTTGTTCGCATTGGTGATATAGCGCTTTGTGCCGTTGAGGACGTAATGATCCCCGTCGAGTACCGCGCGGGTTTTCACACTGCCTGCATCCGACCCGGCTTCAGGCTCGGTGAGGCAGAATGACGTAATAATCTCACCGCTGGCAATTTTCGGAAGCCATTCAGCTTTCTGTTCGTCATTGCCCCACATGACAAGGCCCTGAGAGCCGATGCCGATATTGGTGCCGGCGACCGACCGGAAAGCCGGCGACGTCTGGCCGAGTTCCAGAGCGACCAGAACTTCCTCTTCCATGTTGAGGCCAAGTCCACCGTATTCCTCTGGAATAGAGATCCCGAACAGGCCGAGCTCTTTCATGCCATCAACAATGTGTTGCGGGACTTCATCGGTCTCGCTGACAAGCGCTTCGTTGGGCTTGCACTGTTCATCGACGAAGCGACGAACCATTTCGATCAGCGCATCACGAGTTTCCTGATCATAAGCCATGTTTGCTCCCCTGGGGTATTATGAGTGACTTCACCGGGTAATTAGATCGAACGAGTGCGTTCGTCGATAGTTGCCTATCGCGACTATTAGTCGGGTCAAGTTGATTTCGAAAAATTATGACTTGAATTTTTTCGATAAACGATAATGTGCTTATCGTAATTCAATATGACCAAGGATCTGTTATGAAACTCCTCCCTTTAGGCTTTGTGATGCTGATGCTCGCTGGCTGCATCGTGATCAATGCGTCGCCGGACGGACTGAATTTTTCGAGCCTGGACACGACGCCTAGTGAAACGGTGAAGAGTGTATCTCTGCGCGGTGGCGGGGAGATCATCATCAAACGCGGCGATGTCCATGCTTTTGAAAACACCGGCACGTCAGAAGGCTGGCAGTATGGCTATGACGATGGTGGCATCGTCGTTGGCTGTGACAAGGATTGCCGTCGGTCCGGCGATGCGTCTGCCACTGTTTATATGACAGAGCTGGAAGATATCGCTCTGACGGGCGGCGGCTCTATGCGGACTGAAGGACAATTTGATCATGTCCGTGAGCTCAATCTCGCCATCACAGGTGGCGGCGAAATTCAGGCCGAAACGGCTCCGGCTGATGAGGTCAATGTCTCTATCGTCGGCGGCGGTGAAATCAGCGTTGCCGCAGAACGCGAGCTTAATGTCTCAATTGTCGGTGGCGGTCAGATCAATTATCTCGGCTCACCCGAAATCAATCGCAGCATCATTGGTGGAGGAAGCGTCGAACGCATCCGCTAGGGCGTAGACTTGGCCAGGCGCGCCACCTAAGACGGTCTGACTTTCCAGAATGAGGACCGTCTTACATGTCGCCAGAAATTCAGACCGAGGGTGAGTTTGCCGGATGGAGCTACTGGCCAGGCGACAAATTTGAATACGACACCGTCGGTCCCTTTTATTATCGCAAAGATGACGCTGGGGAACCCGTCTGCGCCTTTCGTGCAGAGCCGCGACACATGAATGGCCTCGGCCACATGCATGGTGGCTGCATGATGTCATTTGCGGATTTCAGCCTGTTTGCGATTGCTGACGATGTTCTGGACGAGGAGAGTTCAGCCGTCACCGTCACGCTGAACTCCGAATTTATCGGTGGCGCTGAAGTCGGCGATCTGATGGAGGCGCGCGGCGAAATCATTCGAGCCGGGCGCTCGATCATCTTTATCAGAGGTATACTGACAGCCAATGGCGAGCCGTGTCTCAACTATTCAGGCACGATCAAAAAGACCCGCCGCCGGACCCCGACGAGCTAGACTATTCATTTGGGATCGTTGATATCGGTTCGATTGTTGGCATGGACAAAGGTGATAAGCCCGATGAATGCCACCACAACCAGTCCGGCCCCAAGTAACAAAGAATAGATCATAGCCTTGCCTTTCGCTTTCCAGAGGAACGTCGCACAGGCTCAGCTGTTCCCGTCAATCCCGCTCAGCCATGGGCCGGGTCAGCATGCGCTCATACCAGCGGGTCAGATGTTCCCGCCCTTCCCAGAGCTTTGCCTTCATATAGCGGGCGAAATTCATGCAGATAAAAAGCTGGATGTCGGAATTTGTGAACCGGTCTCCCGCCACATAGTCAGTCTGCGAGAGCACATCATCGAAATAGTCGGCTGCGATCTGAACCTGACCGGCAGACAGGTCTGACCAATCCTTGATCTGGATGGGTTCCAGCGCAACAGCGCGCGGATGCCCATGACGAAACCAGCCTGCGATCGAAATCATGAGCATCAGCTCAACCCGGCGATCCCACATTTCGATCTGAGCCCGCTCGAGCGGCGTTCCGCCCATAAGGTTCGGCTCAGGGAAGACGCTTTCAAGATAGGTACAGATCGCCCGGCTCTCTCCGAGAATGGTCCCATCATCAAGTTCCAGGCTCGGGACCCGGCTTAGCCAATTGACCGCTTTATAATCTGCTTGCTGATGCTCGCCCTGCATGAGGTCCAGCTCGACAATCTCGACCTGATCCAGCGCGCTTTTCTCTTTCAGAAAGAAAATAACGCGATCTGGATTGGGCGCGCCTTTGGCAGAATACAATTTCATTGTGTGTGCCCTCAAACCAAGTGTCTTGCCCCGACCTTAGTCGTCAGCACGTCCGACTACCAGTTCGCACGCATGCCAAATGTCGCATTCAGCGGCTCGCCCGGGAAGTACCGCTCATTGCCAAAAGCGAAGTCTGCACGGTCGGCATAGCGTTCATCAAAGAGATTGCGAACAATCACAAACAGCTCAACATGGTCAGTGACGTCGTAGGCGCCACGAGCCGACATCAGCACATGACCGTCATAGACTACTGAGGCGGCTTCATCGGTGAAGTATTCGCCAACAAATTCAGCGGAAAGACTCGCCTCGACCGGCCCGCCATTGCTCCAGCTGAGAGAAAGATCTCCCTGCCATTCCGGCGCGGTGTCAATCTGATTGCCGTCCACAATGCCATTGGCCGGACGGTCAAATGCATAGGTATGATCGGCCCAGGTGAGCGTTCCTGAAAGGTCCAACTGATCTGTCAGAACCATATTCGCCAAAAGCTCAACACCCATATGTTCCGTCACGCCATCGGTAACGTTGAGCCCGTCAGAATCGCGGAAGAAATAGTTCTTTTTGCGAGCCGTATAACCGGCGAGGTCAAAGGCCAGACGATTGTCGAAAGCCGTTCCGCGGAGACCGATTTCAAAGCTGTCGAGCGTTTCCGGCTCGGCTGTTCCGGCAGTCTGCTGGCTTTGCAATCTGTATAGATCTGATGCCTGAGGCGCACGCTGACCGCGCGCATAGTTGGCGTAAAGATCGACATCATTGAACGCGTCATCGACGACAATACCAAGTTTTGGCGTCACAAGATCGAATGAGTCGGTCCGGTCTGCAGGCACGAGAAACCGCCCAGAAATACCGGGGGCCACACGCGTGGTATAGTCATACTCGTGGAATTCCGCACGAAGGCCGCCAAGCACGCGTACGTTTTCTGCAATTGCAAATTCGACTTCGCCCCAAAGCGCCGCCGCCAGGGTATCGACTGTGTAGTCATAATGGTCGCCAACCGGGAAGCGCATATCACCTGGGAAGAACCCGAATGGAGCAGGCTGTGTCTCTTTCAGATCGCCCGTCGCGGCATCAAACATACCGCCAAGGCGCCAGGCCGTTGCCCCTTCGCCACCATCAATGCGCGCCATAACACCATAGCCAGAATGGCTGTTCTCTTCGAACCCTTTATAAGGCAGGAAGTGCTGGCGAAACTCCATCTCCTGCCACCGGGCATACGGCGTAATTGTCAGATCTGCCGAACCGATCGTCCGAAAGAATTCAACCGCACCCATGGCAAATTTGGCATCCCGAAAGGCCTCAGGATTGGCATTCTGTTTGGAAAAATCGAGATCTTCATAAGCATCAGGTCCGACAACATAGCCGCCCGTTTCCTGATTGAGATTAACGAAGCTGAACCAGGCCTGCCCGTCCCAATCGCCGAGATCAAAGGATTGCGCAAATGTCAGTTTTTGCTGATCCACGCCCGTATCATCGCGCCACCCTTCGTCATGTTGAAGTGAAACGCTCGCAACCGAGATTTCACCGCCAATGGATTGCTCTGCAATCATATCGGCCTTGTAGCGCCCAAGGGTCGAACCACTCAATCTCAGCTCCAGAGGGTCACGTCCTCCAATCGCTTGCGGCAGGATGAAGTTGATCAGGCC
>CEPO01001156.1_pt1 | contig 15312 bp, 10 predicted proteins | sample 530481 | NCBI WGS metagenome assembly CEPO01 (sample SAMEA2620198, study PRJEB7988) | marine metagenome | biome: marine biome (ENVO:00000447); feature: surface water layer (ENVO:00002042); material: "saline water (ENVO:00002010), including plankton (ENVO:xxxxxxxx)" | depth 5 m
GGTATACGTATGCATGCGGGTTGACCTTGAAACGGCCCTAGTACTAACTGAGATTCTTTGTGGAGATAAAAACCAGCCCAATTGACGTCTTCAAGCTGGTTGAATAGCAGCGCGCTCACATTCGCCATGTTGGCAATTAAATCGTGCTCACCAGAAACCAGGCTTTTCGCCTGGCTTACTAACTGGGTATAGTGTTCTTCTTTCAAGGAGTAACCCTAATTTTGAATAATACGAAAACTAACATTTACTCGCGCTTCTACCGTTTCCTGACCAGGTAAAGAGGTGACTTTTTCACTGAGAAAGGCATCTGCACGCATAACTGGAACGGGCATATTGCCACCAGATTCAGAGATTGCAACTACTTCCCCTATTTCTACCCCTAATTCTTTGGCTAAAAGGGTCGCCCGCGCCTTTGCATCCTTAACCGCAGCAACAAGAGCAACATCATAAGCGTTATTTTGCCCTTGTGATATAAAATTGAACTGTTGAATCCGATCTACCCCACGTTTTAGCACGCCATCTAATACTTGATCGTAATGATCTATGTTTGAATCGGTCACCACAATTTCTCTGGTTAAGGTAAATCCATCCTGAATGCGACCATTTGGCCCATTGACGTATCTAGGGTTTAACCGAACCTGCATTGATTGAATGTTTTGCTCTTGAATGTCCATCGAAAGCAAAAAGTTAACCACGTTGTTAATTTCACTGTTGGCCATTCCGTTAAGCTTACTTACTGTATTCCCTTGCGCTTCAATAATAAACGTGACTCGATAAGCATTGGGTGTGACGCTAACCGCGCCTGAACCTTGTACGTGAATTTGCGGTGTTTGCTCTTGTGTTTGGGCATGGAGAGCGCCTACAAATAAGAGCGTAGTAATAGCAAAAACAGTGTGTGTAAGAATTTTTTTGATCATGGTTATTCCTTTTACTTTGCCTATACAACGACGGTTATCGCTGACGTTAACGTTGTACATTCCGGCTGTATTGAAATACGCAGCCCTTGATATCATTCAAGCATAGCCATTATTAGCGTTAATCTATACCAAAAATTTAAGGCGTCGCGTTTGGGTTATGACACACTACACTACGGTTGCTGAATGAAAGGTGAATGGTCTATAGATAACGTTGATAATGCCTAGTCGCAAAAAACAAAAAGCCTTACATTAAAGTAAGGCTTTTAGAAGACGAATTCAGTATTTTGCGACTCGTTGAAGCTACACGGGTCTGCATGGTTAACGCAGTTGAATACGCCGTTATTTTAAAACCTGTTTTAGCGCGGCAAGGCAGTGGTCAATATTGCGGGGTTTGCAGGCATAGCCCATCAGCCCTATTCGCCATACTTTCCCGGCAAATTCGCCCAGTCCAGCGCCTATTTCCAAATTGAATTCGTTCAACAAGCGTTGACGCACATCGGCGTCATTTACGCCCGATGGAATTTCTACAACGTTTAATTGTGGTAAGCGGTAGTTTTTATCTACTGCTAAGGTGAGATTTAATGCTTCCAGTCCTTGCGCTAGCGCTTCATGGCCTCGTTGATGACGTTGCCATGCATTTTCAAGCCCTTCTTCTCTTAGCATCAATAAGGATTCGTACATGGCGTACATGCTATTTACGGGGGCCGTATGGTGATAGGCTCGCTTCGCACCACTTCCCCAATACCCTACAATTAAATTCATATCTAAAAACCAACTTTGTACTTTGGTTTTTCGGTTTTGAATAAGGCTGACTGCGCGATCACTAAACGACACGGGTGAAATACCCGGTACACAACTCAAACATTTTTGAGAGCCTGAATAGATGGCATCAATGCCCCAATCGTCCACTTTCAACTCAATACCGCCTAACGACGTTACTGCGTCTACAATGGTTAAACACTGGTATTTGTTGGCCAATTCACATAATGCTTTGGCGTCATTTCTTACGCCGGTAGAAGTTTCAGCATGAACAAACGCTAATACTTTGATATCAGGGTGTTTAGCTAATAGGTCTTCAACCGTATTGAGATCCGTTTGTGTGCCCCACTGATTATTGATTACAATGGCTTCACCACCACATCGCTCTACATTTTCAACCATGCGGTTACCAAACACGCCGTTAACGCAAACCAACACTTTGTCGCCGGGTTCAACCAAATTAACGAAGCACGCTTCCATGCCTGCAGAACCTGGGGCGGAAATAGGCATGGTTAACGCATTTTCTGTTTGAAATGCGTATTGCAGCAATGATTTTGTTTCATCCATTAGCTCAATGAATAACGGGTCTAAATGACCTAGCGTAGGGCGTGCCATTGCATTGAGAATGCGCGGTGAGACATCTGATGGTCCTGGGCCCATTAACGTGCGTTCAGGGGGAAGAAAAGTAGACAGTTGCTTCATGTAGGCCTCGAATTATCAATGTTGTTTGGTGGCATTCTTACAGTGATAGCGCGTGGGTACAACCGCCTGTGTTCAACATAAATGAAATGAATGGGGGCAAGGATTTGTATTCATAGGTGGCGGTGGATGGGTTGTGAATATCGGGTGGGTAAATATTGAACAACTCAGTGATCATTGGTGGGCATTTTTAAGTATAAAGTCGGACCAGTAGGAACTTTTTGAAATTCTGAGCTTTTTTGACTACCTTTAAATAAAATTCAGTCTGTAAGATAAATTTCACAAATAATTTGTTTATAAATTGAACAAATGTGAACTATAATGACAGTCCGCTTGAGAGATTTAGCGAGTGCTTCTCCCTTGCAACAGTTAGCGCACGGCTCAGTAATGAGCCATTCCCCTAGGCCCGGAACGTCAGTTCTGGGCATTTTTTATGGGCGACTGTAAAAATAAGAGAGTGGAAACACGCGCCCGTCAGTTTTATGTTTCAGAGATCAGTTTAAGATTTTGTCGGTAGTTAACCGCGTTTTCAACATAATGTTGTGCAGAGCCTTGTAATTGCTTTTCTGCACTCGCGTCTAGCTGCTTAATGACCTTTGCCGGAGCACCAACCACTAAACTGTAATCGGGGATGTCCATTTTCTCAGTGATCAACGCATTCGCACCAATGACGCAATACTTGCCTATTTTTGCGCCGTTTAGCACAACCGCGTTGATGCCAATAAGGGAATAGTCCCCTACTGTGCACCCATGCAACATCGCTTTATGTCCTACCGTTACCCCTTTGCCAATGTGTAATGGTATACCTTGGTCGGTGTGCAGAACACTGCCATCTTGAATGTTCGACGCTTCACCTATACAGATTTTATCCATATCTCCACGTATTACAGCGTTAAACCAAACACTGCTTTTTTCATGCAGTTCCACATCACCGATAACCTGTGCGCCTGGCGCAATAAAGCAGTCATCTGCACATTGAGGGCTTCGGTCATTTAATTGATAGCGCATTTAGATTTCCCTTGTTGCAAGCGTGTTTTCCGCTAGATTACACATCCACTTTTCGCATTAAGCCTTCTTGGGTTGTTGATGCGACAAGTTCGCCAGCTTGATTGAAAATTTGTCCCCTTACTATGCCACGAGAGCCGCCACTAAATGGGCTTTCCATTGCATATAACAGCCACTCATTGAAATTAACTGGACGATGGAACCACATAGCATGATCTATCGTCGCAATTCTTAATGATTTATCGGTAACCGCAATACCGTGAGGCTGTAAAGAGGTGCTTAAAAAATGATAGTCTGATGCATAAGCAAGCGCCGCTTGGTGAATCGACAGAGCGCCCGATAATGTATCTCTAGCTCGCATCCAGATATAGCGCGTTGGCGGGCGTTTAGCCGCTTGATATGAGTTTGCTGCATCAATTGTACGTATATCTACCGGTCGATGATAACTTAATGCTTCGCGCATGGGCCGCGCTATTTTATTGAAATTGGCTTCATAAAATTCAATGTCCGATTGAACTGCCTCGGGAGGAGGGACATCTGGCATTTCTGGTGCTTGATGATGCATACCGTCTTGTGGCACTTGGAAAGACGCTGTCATATAAAAAATACTTTTACCGTCTTGAATGGCCTTTACACGACGAGCTGAAAAGCTACGACCGTCACGAACCACTTCAACATCATAAACCACGGGTTTTTTAGCATCTCCAGGAAGCAAAAAATAGGTATGAAATGAATGCGCCACCCTGTCTTTATCTACGGTTTCATATGCGGCCGCAAGGGCTTGACCAAGGACTTGCCCACCAAATAATGCGCGAAAGCCTAAATCCCAACTTTCGCCGCGATAAAGGTTTTGCTCCACGGTTTCTAACTCAAAAAGTGAAGATAGTTTAACGTCAGACATGCTGATTTTTCTCTCTTTGTTCTGCTCTTGGGTTTCTTGGGTAGTACTTTTCCGGTAGACACGGGCTGTGCTCAAAAAAGCGTGTATCTTTATAGGGTAACTTCATAAAGCCGGAAATGCCTAACCCTTTTATGTTCGGGATTTCTTGTACCAGTGCATGAAGCAACTGTTCAAATTGATGTGTTTTACTGTGATCCAGTAGTGTGTAGTAGCTATGCACTTTCAAATGATGTGGTAGTGCTTCAAAAATAATACACCCAGTATGATGGATATTATTCAGGGATTTTATTAAAGAAATTATGCTGTTGGGCAATTTTAAAAGTTCGTCGGGGTCGTCACCGTCTTCAAAGTAAGAATGGTGCCTACTTTGATCTTTGGCAACAGACACTTGAGATATTTCAAAGGGTATACGGCAGTCTTCATTGGGAATAAAATCATGATTAACATGTTCGCGCTCTATATGTAGGGTATTTTTAGCGTTAAACATACAACATTTGAACACCCCAACTTTATGAATAGCGCGAGCCAACGCAATGACATTGTTCACCGCCATCTCAAACGCTGGCTTAAGTGTTCTGTCGTACAAATTTAAGCTGGAATCAATATAAACGCCATTGGGTTCCCATCGAATGGCCATGCCGCCTACCACAGGGTAACGACCTAATCTGCCAATGGCGGAAATAAATGCTTTTTCTGTATCTCCCATACCTTGCAGGTAGTTTTTATAGTAGCGATCGAACTGCGCATCATTGATGTAGCGTAAAGTATCTTCGTGAAGGTCTGCTTGTTGACGAAGGTATGACTTTCTTGAACTGTATACCACAGTCTCTATTTCATTGGATGCTTCTGTTATCCACGTAGGAATGCTGGCCTGGTAGCGTGTTGGTTTGTCTTCGGTGAACACCATATTTTTGAGTACATGAAGGTGCTTTAGAAAGTAGTCGCCGCCTTGGCGTCGCTTAAGAGGATCCTCAGATAGCATGAAAGTGAGTATATCTGCCAACATTTTAGGTAAACCCAGTGATATCGGGCGAATAACACTGGCACCATAACGGCAAGATTGCCCTGACGCTAAAGCGTAAAGAGTACTTGCTAAGCCTTGTTCATCAAAGCGCGGCGAGGACAATGCGCCGTTTAATTGCTCTTCGCCAATAAAGTAAACATCGCCTAACCTTGCGTTAGTTTGCTGCAACTCGCTGGACATGAGATCCATGACATTGCTACCGATAAATTGCCCATTGGCGTCTACCTGCGCAAAAACAGACGACCCCCAATCGATTAAGCTTATAGTCTCATGGTGAGCGTCCCAAACTAGGTTGGAAGGTTTAATATCGCCATGAACAATAGGCTTCTCTTTTCCGTGCTGAGTGTTGCTTCTCAGTGTTATCAGCAACTCCCCCACCTGCACAGCAATTTTCACGATGATTCGCGGGGGCAGAGGCCCTTGCTTTAAACTTACTTTTTCTAGGTCTTCTCCAATCGCTCGCTGCATGACTAAGATAGATTGCTTTTTTATTTGCTGGAAAGCTCTGAAGTCTGGCACGTAAGGGTGCACAACTTGGGACAGCATAAAAGCTTCTTCTTCCAGTCTATCTTGAACATGCTGCGGCAGGTTAATTCGCGAAAACTTAAACACCAGCGCCTCCCCGGACGAGGTGACACCGGAAAAAGCAAAGCCAAAGGCACCTTTTCCTAGAAGTGACAACGAGCGATAGCCAAGGTTTTCTAACTGTGCAATACACAAGGCCACCCAGTCTTTTAGTTTTTTAGCATCCGCATGAGAAAGCAAATAAATGGATTGCTCTTCGGGAATGTAAAAATGCTTGATGTCACTTGGATTTGGCATACCTAATTATCGTTAACCAGCCAGGTAAGATGGAACGCTGTATTGTCTCCTAGATGGGGAGCGACCTCTTGGAGTGCATCATTTAACTGAACGTCGAGCTGCCAAGGTGGATTTAGCACCAATACGCCTGAGCCATACATGCCCGCTTCTTCTGTGTTTTCAATTACCGTGAGTTCGGCCTGAAAACAAGGAATACCAAGTTCCACTAAGCTCGCTATCATCGCACTGCACGCCAGGGATTTTTTGTCTGCCCTGGCAGACAATAGCGGATACCAAATGACAATTTGCCCTTGTTGCCAGCGCTGTAATACCGATTTAACGGTGACAGATACATCAGTGTATTCCTGGATACGCTCGTAAGGTGGGTCAATAAGTACAGCACCACGATTAGGCTGGGGAGGTGTGAGAGCTTTAATGCCTTCAAAGCCATCCCGCTGATGCACGTGGCAGCTTCCCCCTACTTTAGCGGCATGTTGTTGAGAAAATATCACGTGATTTAACTTCTCAAATTCTGCGGGGTGCAGTTCCATCAAATGCACATTGTCCATTTCGCGCACAAGGTTAGCACTTAGCATAGGCGAACCAGGGTACATCCCTTTATCGAAATACGTTTGAATCAACGTATGGTAGTGGTTAAGTAAAGAGGACTGAGGAGAAAGCTGAGCCACTTTACTTACCCCTGATTCGTACTCTTTATTTTTAGCAGACATGGCGTGATCAAGTTGATACTCACCGGCCCCACTGTGAGTATCAAATAGGGTGAAGGGTTTATTTTTTTTCTTTAAATGATTAATGACACCTATCCAGCACAGGTGTTTTATAACATCGGCGTGATTGCCGGCATGAAATGCATGTTGATAACTAAGCACAATTTACCGTGTTCTCAGTGGAAAATTCCACGAATAAGCTAATTTAGCATGCAATAGTAACGCCTGACGCTTAGCAGTGACAAGTACAGCGTCAGGCATTATGTAGCCCTAGCGCAAATGCATTAGCATTTTTTCTGGTGCTTGTAGGTAGCTCATCCAAAGATTGTTAAATTTAACCATGGTTGCGCCGTCAATAATGCGATGATCTCCTGACCAATTAATCATCATGATTTGCTGCGCTACCACCTCACCTTTGGGAGTAAACCGTGGAAGCGACTGTGTTTTGCCTAATGCAACAATAGCGGCCTCTGGCTTATTAATGACAGGCGTTGCGGTTATGCCCCCTATTGCACCGATATTAGATATGCTAATCGTGCCGCCTTTTAAGTGATGGCTAGCTATCTGCCCTTTCCTTGCTTCATCTATAATTTCTTGCATTTGTGTCGCTATATCAAAAATAGACAACTGCTGAACCTGTTTAATATTGGGGACGAGCAAGCCTATTTTCGTATCTACAGCAAAACCAATATTATGATCGTAAAAATAGCGTAACTCAGTGGCATCATCATTAAGCTGGCTGTTGATAATTTCGAATTCGCTTAAGGCCAACGACAGGGCTTTAATAAAGAATGGCATCAAACTGAGTTTCACACCTTTTTCCTCAAATACTGGCTTTAAGCGTTGACGAAGCGCGATTAGGTTGTCCATAACCAGTTCGTCACTTACGGTAAAGTGCGGGATGGTGGAAACTGAGGCCACCATCTGTTTAGCCATGGCAGCCTGAACACCGCGTACTTTTACTGTTTTCACACGGTCGTTTTCTTGTGTCTGGTTAGGCATCTCCTTTAGGGTTGGTGTGTGCGAGTCCTTCGCACCTTTTGTTAATTGCGCCAGTACGTCCTGTTTTAAAATTCTTCCTTTTTTTCCTGTCCCCTTTATGTCACCTAGGTCAAGGCTTTGTTCCCGGGCAATTCGTCTAACAGCAGGGCTAGCTAAGACTTTACCGGGAATAACCACGGGAGGCTCAAAATCACCTGATGGCCACTTATCGTCTTTTACGGGCGCGTTGTCTCTGCTGTTGTTTTCACTCTTCCCGTGACACATATTTTGGTTTGCCGCTAACGGTTCGCAATATTCACTGCCCGCGCTTTCCTGCCCTTTTAATTCGCCTGTTTCGGGTTTTCTGATGAGCGAAAACAACGGGCTATGGACTTTAGCGATGTCTCCTTGGGCATAATACAGCGTGCCCACTACGCCAGAATGCTTGGCTGGGATTTCAACCACCGCTTTGTCGGTCATGACTTCAACTACGCTTTGGTCTTCCGCAATGAGATCGCCTTCTTTTACATTCCATTTTACGATTTCACATTCAACGATACCTTCACCAATATCAGGTAAAATGAAATCTTCATGAACGGCTTCTTGATCACCAAGATTTTCTTGAGCAGGAGAATCATCTTGGTGTGGTGGGACTGCGTCTTCTTGAGTGGCATCTGCTGTGGAGGTCGGTTCAGTGGATAGCCCCCCTGTCGTCTCCATGGCAAATAATGGCGCGTGCACGGCTGCAATATCGCCCTCCTTATAGTAAAGCTTGGTGACTGTGCCGCTATGCATTGCCGGAATTTGAACCGTGGCTTTGTCTGTCATGACCTCAGCAACCGGCTGGGCTTCTTCAATGACGTCGCCTTCGGACACTAACCATTCCAAAAGCTCACATTCAACAATGCCTTCACCAATGTCAGGCAATATAAAGTCAATAGTCATGCTGGGCCCCTTAGTAGTGAAGTGTGCGCTTAATGGCTTCGTAGATTTTAGTCGCGTCTGGCATATACTCTTTTTCGTGCGCCAGTGGATAAGGCGTATCTAAGCCACACACCCGAGCAATCGGCGCTTCCAGATATAAAAAACACTTCTCTTGAATTGTTGCCGCTATTTCACTGGCAAAGCCGCCCGTGAGCGGCGCTTCGTGATTAATAAGTAAACGCCCTGTTTTCATGACAGATGCAGCTACTGTGTGGGCATCCCAGGGTAAAATACTGCGCAAGTCGATTATTTCACAGGAAACGCCATCATCTAGTGCCGTTGCTGCCGCCTTTTGAAGCTCTTCAATTTGTGCGCCCCAGCCTAACAATGTGATATCTGAACCTTCTTGAACAATATCTGCTTTACCCAAGGGTAACTGATAATCTTCCTCTGGCACGTCACTGATTGACGCACGATAGAGCTTTTTAGGCTCTAAAAACAACACAGGATTCTTGTCTCTAATAGACGCCAGTAACAGCCCTTTGGCTTGATACGGGTTTCTAGGCACCACTATCTTTAGGCCCGGGCAGTGGGCGAAAAACGCTTCTGGCGATTGGCTGTGGTAGTGCCCGCCAGCAATACCGCCGCCATAGGGGGTACGAATAGTCAGAGTGCCTACATCAAATTGTCCTCCAGAACGATAACGCCACTTAGCGGTTTCGTTCACAATTTGGTCGAATGCGGGGAAGATATAGTCACCAAATTGAATTTCAGCGACAGGCACAGACCCTTGGGCTGCTAAACCATTGGCAAAACCTATAATACCCTGTTCGGTTAAGGGGGTATTGAAGCAGCGTCCCTTTCCAAATTTTTCCTGGAGGTGACTGGTAGCGCGAAACACGCCCCCAAAGTGACCCACATCTTCACCAAAAACCATGACTTTATCGTCGTCTGTCATGGCAGTAATGAGGGCATTATTGATGGCTTGTAGTAAATTCATTTGTGCCATTATTTCATTCTCCCTGACGTTTTAGGGTACATGTGTGGGTATTTTTTAATGTGTTGTTTAAGGTCTTGAAGTTGTTCATCAAGGTGCCAAGGCACTGAATCATAGACATCACTCACAATGTCATCGATAGGACAAATTTCGGTGGTTTCGCACCGCTTCATTGACGCTAAAACCTCTTGGCGCATTGCGGTAAGGCGTTTTTCATTGTCTTGTTCGTTAAACCAGCCTTTGTGGGTTAACCAGTTGGCAAACCGAGTAATAGGGTCTTTTGTGCGCCATTTTTCTTCCTCTTCTTTTGAGCGGTAACCGCTAGGATCATCGGAGGTAGAATGGGCGGCTAACCTGTAGGTCATCGCTTCAATAAGTACAGGGCATTGTTCTGCAAGAGCGATTTCCCTCGCCCGTTTCGTTGCCGCGTAAACCGCTAATACGTCGTTGCCGTCTACCCGAATGGTTTTTATTCCGTAACCTAACCCGCGAGACGCTATGCCATCACCTGCAAATTGTTCCTCTGCTGGTGTGGAGATAGCGTAGCCATTATTTCTGCAAAAAAAGATGACAGGACAGCTAAGTACCGCTGCCATATTAAGCCCCGCGTGGAAATCTCCTTCTGACGCGGCACCTTCTCCGAAATAGCATATGGTAATTGCGTCTTTCCCTGCCATTTTTTGACCATACGCATAGCCGGAAGCTTGCGGTATTTGGGTGCCAAGAGGAGATGAGATCGTCATGAAATTTAGCGCTTTATCACCATAATGAATCGGCATTTGGCGGCCTTTATTAGGGTCGTCTTTATTGCTGAACATCTGATTCATGAATTGATCAGTGGTGTATCCTCGATAAGCCAATGCCCCTTGCTCACGATATTGTGACATGATGAGGTCTTCGGTACTTAGTGCCGCTGCGCTTGCTACCGTTGCGGCTTCCTCGCCGGTACTTGCAAGGTAAAAGCTAATACGCCCTTGGCGTTGAGCCGCCACCATTCGTTCATCAAGCACCCGCGTGTAGGCCATGGTCTCGTGAATCTTTAACGCTTGCGCTTGACTAATGTCGGGTAAGGTTGCCTCCGGCGTTGCTTTACCGTTTTCGTCGAGAATTTGCAGCATTGGGATGTCAATAATACCGTTATCTATAATATTCACATCGGCAACAGTTGTTACTTGTGCTAGGTGGTTTCTGTCTTTCATTATTTTCTCCAGAAACAGTGGGAAGCTTCCACGAATTTAGAATGAATATGCTAGTAGACTCACGCTGGCACTTTCTTGCTATTTCTCCACGAAAAGTAGTTTTAAAAGGAACATCTATACTCTTTTTAGGAGCTAAACATGATTAGCATCCTAATGTTTTAATTTAATGTTAATTAATTGCGATATTTGCGTGAAATTTGGTGACCTGGCGTTTTTGTATTTGGATAGATGTATTAAATTTAATACGCCTTTGTTCATTACAAACGGTCATCAACTGTGTTAGAAATGCATTAATCCTCGAACGAAACTCTGTTTATATTCCCTTGCTTTTTTATTGAAGCGCTGGCAGGTAAATGGGTTATTTTAATAATAAAAAACGGGGCTCCAGGGAACAATCATTATTGAGACTTAGTATGAAAAAGAAACTCTTGAGTACCATCATTGCCTCTACCCTATTTGCAACGCCATCGATGTTGTCCGCTCAGGATGTGAAATCGAACATCATGGCAAGCCATACGCTAGAGCAAAACAATCCAATTGAAGCGTCTTTCGACAAAAAAAATATTCTTGCGAATGCCGTTAAGGTTAATGACCATCAAGTTAGAGTTATTGTGCAGTTGCATGATTCACCTTTAGCTCAGTTTAGTGGGGTTAACCCCAGCGTACGAAGCGCGTCTGCCCAACAAGGCGTAAAGGTAGATTTCTCATCAAACGCGGCCATAAGCTACAAAAAAATACTTAAGAACAAGCAGCGAAGCCTGGTTGAGGATATACACAACTTTGACCCTACCTTTGAAGCCGATAAATCCTTTACCGCTTCCTTTAATGGTGTGTCTGGCATTGTGAGTAAACACGCGTTAGACAACCTAGCGAGTTTGCCAGAGGTAAAGGCGATTTACCCCGATGTGATGCACCGCGCACAGATGGACGCAAGTTTGGATTTAATTGGCGCAATTGATACATGGACTCAGTTGGGGGGCGCAGAAAACGCAGGGAAAGGCATTCGCGTCGCCATTATAGACAGTGGAATACGGCCTGAAAACGCGCTTTTTAGCGGTGATGATTTTGACGCACCGGACGCATCCACCCTGCCCTCTGATGACTATTGCTCAGACACGCCAGATTTCTGTAACAATAAGCTTATTGTGGCGCGTTATGCGTCGATACCAGACGGTTTTGACATTGTTGATGGCGAGTATCTTTCCCCTCTTGGTTATAATGGCCATGGTACCCACGTAGCGGGAACGGCGGTGGGCAATGCGGGCGTTACCGCATCACGAGATGGAGCGACCGCAGAAATATCAGGAGTGGCACCTGCCGCCTACCTAATGGTGTATAAAGGTTTGTATGCGACGCCTGACGACCCTACCTCCTCAAGCGGCATGACCTCCATGTTATTGGAAATGCTTGAGGCAGCACTAGAAGATGGCGCTGACATCATCAATAACTCCTGGGGCGGAGATGGTGGCGCAAGCCCAGTGGGTTCCGTTTATGAAGATATATTTGCTGCTATGGACGAAGCAGGCGTAGTGACGGTATTTTCCGCCGGCAATGAAGGCCCCGAAGCCACCACAATAGGTTGTCCCGGGTGTTCAAAAGATGTCTTAACAGTTGCTGCCACCTCAACCAACCGTTTGTTTGCAAACGAAGTCACGGTTGACGGCGATACCAGTATCGGCGCTATCCCAGCCCTCTATTCTGTTGGTAATGCTGCCATTACATTTACCAGCCCCTTAACGGCACCTGTGATATACGCGGGGGAAATTGATGAAGCTAACATTGAAGGGTGTTCGGCTTACGCAGATGACTCTACCTTTGAAAATGCCATTGCTTTAATTAGCCGAGGCACGTGTGGCTTTGTCGATAAAATTGCCAACGCTGAGGCCGCGGGCGCACTGGCGGTTTTGGTGTTTAACGAAGAGGGCCGCGGTGAAGCGCCCATTATTATGGGCGGGCTAAGTACAGATCAAACAGTTCCCTCACTCATGCTGCCCGCCACACAGGGATTAGCGCTCGCTGAATTAGCTGGCGCCACCGATGAGGATGTTATTGTGACTATCGGCAACGAGGTGGTTGCGTCCTATTCCGATAGTTTAGCGGATATTATAGGCGACTTTAGTTCTCGCGGGCCTAACGGTGACCCGAGTTTCTTGAAACCAAACATTGCGGCTCCTGGTGTGCGTATTTTTTCCGGTGAGTCGCCAGATGCCCCGGATCATATTGGTGAAAATTTTTCGTTTAAAAACGGTACCTCCATGGCGTCTCCCCATGTTGCTGGTGCCGCCGCATTGCTAAAACAAATGCATCCTGAATGGAGTGCACAGCAAATAAAAAGTGCCTTGGTCACTTCCTCTATTCGCGACGTACTGAAAGAAGATGGTCTTACACAAGCTGACAACTTCGACATGGGGGCGGGACGGCTCGATTTATCTCGGGCTAGCACGGTAGAAGTCACCTTCAGCGAACTGAGTTTGGTGTCGGCCGAATGCTTTCTTACCTGTGACTTGTCAATCACCCTGACGAATACGACTGACAGCGCCGTGACGCTTAGTGGTAGCCTGTTGTTTAGTGATGATGGTACGGATGGGTATCTCACTCCTGCTTTGACCACGCTTGCACCAGGGTCGTCTGAGGAAGTGATATTAACCCTTGATGTGGCAAATGCTGCTTCCAGTGAATGGTTATTGGGTGGTGCAATTTGGTCTGACGGTGATGAGGCTACCACGGATTACTATATTCCAATGGCGATCTATTCTGTGAGTACAGATGAACCTTCTTTGCTGAACAGCGAAGTAAGTGTTAGCACGGTAGAAGCGGGAGATAATGTCACCACTACAATTTATGCAAATAATAAAGGTGTCACTGGCGTAACCAGTATTACAGGGCAAATAGACGAAAAGCTGTCTGTTAACACGGACTCGATAACGGCCATGAAAAACGGCTCACAAGACACGGTGACCTTTGATGCGCAAACCAATGTGCTCACCTGGGAAGGTTCGTTAGATATCGCCAGTATCAACTTCAATGAGGATACTGGAATTGCAGCGGTAACAGGCGGCGATTATCTTCCTTTGGCATCGTTAGGGGTCACCCCCGTGTCCTGTACTTCACTGTGTGATGATACGTCAATTGTATTTAGTGGGGTGCCTGAAATACGTTACTTAGGTGACGGTTACACAACCATTCAAATATCCTCAAATGGTTTTATGGCCATGGGAGCTGAGTCTGGAGATATTTCTTCTCCCTTTGCGGAGCAATTGCCAGGCTCTGACGATCCAAATAATATTCTCGCGCCCTATTGGACAGATTTAGATTTAGACGGCACTGACGCGAACGACGATGGTACGGGTGACATGTACGTGGCTATCCTTGGCGGCGGTAGCTACCTGGTTGTGGAGTGGGCAAATGCGCAGCTTTGGGACCAACCAGGGACCAGTTTTAACTTCCAAATTTGGTATGACTATTCTAATGAAAGCTTCCACTTTGTTTACGGTGCAATGGATACGCCAGTAGACCCAGTTGTAGTGGGGGCTGAAAACAGCTTCGGTACTGTAGGCGCAACCCTAGCCTATTATTCCGAGGACGGTTCTCAGGGGAGCTTGCCGACAGAAGGTAGCGAATATGTACTTGCATACAGTGAAGGCGATGAAGTGTCCATTTCTTTCGAAGGGACAGTGTTACCTGTTGCCGATTACATGGATGATAGTTTCAGCGTGAATGAAGATGCTAGCATTACTGCAAATGTCATCGCTAATGAAGCAGACGACACTATCGTCAATACATTTACAATGGCGTCCTTATCAGGTGATTATAGAACCTTTACGCCCATCACCATTGATAAAGATGCGCTTGATATAGATTCTGTCACCATTTCAGTCGCGCCTGAAAATGGAGTAGCAACCACCAACGGTGACGGCACCATAACCTATACTCCCACGGCTGACTTTTTTGGTGAAGATAGCTTTAAATATACGGTGAGCACCGAAACGTCAACGAGCGGTGACGACCCCCTCGATGGGCAAGTGATCGGGGAAGCTACGGTTAATATAGCTGTAGCGGGTATTCAGGATGCGCCTGTGGTTACCATCAGTGCCCCTTCAAGCGTGAAAGAAAACGAAAGTTACTCGGTAAGTGTAACGGCGAGTGATGCCGATGGTGATGATGTTGTTGTGTCTATTGATGGTGTTGAAAGAACCAGTTTAACTGGCACTGCACCGAGTTATGATACCGCAACATCGGTGTCGTTACAGGTGTCGGCAACTGACGGCATAGACACAACATCGGAAACGGTCACTATACGTGTAGAAGAAAAGAGTGGCGGCGCGATAAATTGGTTATCGGTGCTTCTTGTTCCTCTATTGTTTATTCGAAGACGCC
>CEPO01001273.1_pt1 | contig 15229 bp, 19 predicted proteins | sample 530481 | NCBI WGS metagenome assembly CEPO01 (sample SAMEA2620198, study PRJEB7988) | marine metagenome | biome: marine biome (ENVO:00000447); feature: surface water layer (ENVO:00002042); material: "saline water (ENVO:00002010), including plankton (ENVO:xxxxxxxx)" | depth 5 m
CTCAGGCCCGCAAGTCTATCGCGGGCTGGCCGGACCGATCTATGTTCACGACGAAGAAAGCGACGCGCTGGATTTGCCAAGCGAGTATGGCGTGACCGACCTGCCTTTGATTGTTCAAGATCGCGCCTTCCAGCGTGATGGTCAGTTTATTTATGGCACCACGATGCATACTTTGATGATGGGTATGATCGGAGATACGCTTCTTGTGAATGGCGTGATCGACCCTGTATTTGAATATACAACCGACCTGCTTCGGCTGCGCCTCTTGAACGGATCGAACGCCCGCATATACAGATTCTCATTCAATGATGGTCGCAGCATGCGCCAAATTGCCAGCGATGGCGGTCTGCTCGCGGCACCGGTGCCTCTGACAGATATTATCCTCTCTCCTGGTGAGCGTGCAGAGATTCTCGTTGACCTCAGCAACGGTCAGCCCGCTCAGCTTGTCGCCCATCCAGTACAGAATTCGATGATGGGCGGGCGCATGATGAGAGGCCGGATGGGCAATCGCCAAATGCGAGGGTCGGGTCCAGAGTTTCCGGTTCTATCGCTGCTGCCAGCGCCTACGCGGCGATCAGTCGAGCCGGTGCCGGGGAAACTGCTACAATTGCCTAGACCCAATCCAGCCGCCGCCGTTCGAACGCGCAGATTTGTCATGAACATGCCGATGGGGATGATGGGAGGAGGTTTTACGATCAATGGCAAGACAATGGATATGACCCGGATTGATGAACGGGTAAAACTGGACACCAGCGAAATCTGGCACATCGAGAACACCTCGATGATGGCACACCCATTCCACATCCATGATGTACAATTCAGGATACTTGACCGAAACGGTCGTCCGCCGTCGGCGGCCGAAAGCGGGTTGAAGGATACCGTTCTTGTCGCACCTGGCGAAACGGTTCGGCTTCTGCTCGCATTTTCCGACTATAGCGACCCAAACATGCCTTACATGTATCACTGCCATATTCTCGAACATGAGGATGCTGGTATGATGGGTCAATTCACCGTGGAAGCCTGACGATGCTTTGGGCCTCACCAATTAATGCTCTTCAATCACAGTGTATAACGCGCTCAGCAAGATCAAAATCGTTTGGATATCTAATCCCGCGAGCAAGGCGATGCTTATCAATAGGGTGAATTTCGGTATGGATAGGGTCTGCATGACATGAAGGCTCCGTTGATCGGGCCGCCCTTCATGGGCAGCCCATGTCACAACGTCGCGTGATATGTTGTGCCGGATATGCGGATGAATTGCGGAAGAGATGCGGAGCACATGCGCCTATGAAGAAACAAAGCTTTGGCGCCGCACTGGGCGCGCTGATTAAGCAAAAACGAACGATCCTTGGTCTGACGCAATTGCAATTGTCTGAAGACGCTTACCAATCGCCGAGCAAGGTCCGTCGCATCAGCGAGCTCGAGAGCGGCACGGTCGCGAACCCACATCCCAAGACTATCGATCCATTGATTGTGGCTCTCAAAATCAGTGACGAGGTGACCTGAGACCCTTGGGTCCCTCACTCATAATGAGAGTCTGGCCTTTCCATAGTTCATAGTTTGAGGCTTGGCGAGCGCGTCGGGAGCGGTGCTCCCATCAAGCTCGAGCGACCGGCGCGCTGCGGGCGTGAGCCCGCCCAGCGATGAGTGAGGCCGGATATGATTGTAGTCGTGGCGCCAGCGCCCGAGGATCGATCGGGCATGGGCCAGACTATCAAACACTTCTTCGTTGAGGCACTCGTCGCGAAGCTTGCCATTGAAGCTCTCGACGAAGCCATTCTGCATCGGCTTGCCGGGAGCGATATAGTGCCAGGCAACCCCGCGCTCATTCTGCCATTCCAGGATCGCCCGACTGGTCAGTTCGCTGCCATTGTCACTGACAATGGTCTCTGGCTTGCCATAGAGCCGCATCAGACGATCCAGCTCGCGAGCAACGCGCTGTCCTGAGATCGATGTGTCAGCGACAAGCGCCAGGCACTCTCGTGTGAAGTCATCGATCACGGCCAGGATGCGGAAGCGTCTGGCCGCCCCGAACGTATCGGCGACAAAGTCGAGGCTCCAGCGCATGCATGGACCATCCGGGATCGGCATCGGTGTCCGGGTGCCAGTTGCACGCTTGCGGCCTCGCCGTCGCTTCACGGCAAGGCCTTCTTCCCGGTAGAGCCGTCTCAGCTTCTTCTGGTTCATGATGATACCCTCGCGGGCCAGCATCAGCTCGATCCGGCGATAGCCAAACCGACGCCGCTGCGAAGCGATCTCCCGCATGCGCTTGCGGATGTGCGGATTGTCCGGCTCACGCTCCCGGCGAACCGTCTTGGGATCGACGCTGACCAGCTTGCAGGCACGGCGCTGCGAGATGTCATATTTCGCCATCGCCTTGAGCGCCGCTTCCCGTTTCAGCCGGGGCGTCGTCAGCTCTTTCCCAGCAGGTCTTTCAGGATCGAGTTGTCGAGCATGCTATCGGCCAGCAGCTTCTTCAGTCTCGCATTTTCCGTTTCCAGGGTCTTCAGTCGCCTAGCGTCGGACACATCCATCCCGCCAAACTTCGCCTTCCACTTGTAGAAGGTCGCTGAGCTCATCCCGTGACGGCGACATACCTCCGATGTGGACATGCCGCGCTCCTGTTCGGCCAGGATCGAAATGATCTGTTCTTCGCTAAATCTGCTCTTTCGCATTTGGGTCTCCGTTGTCAGAGACTCTCAATTCAAATGCGGGACCAATCGGGTCTCAGGTCAGAGGAACTCACCCAGTGCATGCGCGCAAGTGACTTTCAACCAGATGCCGACCTTGAAGACGCCTACCGAAATGCCAGCTGTAGATATGCAGCATTCCTCGAGACACCTACGATAGTAGGGGTGTGAACGGCTCAGGTGTGCGCAAAAGCGGTCATAAAAAATACGCGAATGAATTAGTCATTTTCTGCGTTTTGTTGGTGGTTTCGGAGAGAGTTCGGCGGCACCTGAAACTATAGCCCGGAGGTGTCGAACCGCCTCTGCTTTAGACGTGGGTTGAGGCTGTAAATACCTATCCCACTTCTTAACTCTCGCTTGAACCACGGTAGCTGCTTCTCTCGCCTCAATCTGATCGAGTATGATTTCACCGGCTTCAGCCACTCTTTCTCGAAATTGTTCGAAGGAAAGCTTTTTCGAGGGATGTGGCGGTCTTTTTTTAGTCGCTAGTGCGAGTAAGTGCGGGACTTGTTCTTCACGTTTTGTGGGCTTCTTGGGGAGATCGGGATCCCAGCGCTTAACAAGCTTTGATAAATCTGAGGGCGGTGCCAATCGCTTTATTGAATAGCGAAGCGTGGCCAACTCGTCGCCGTTCATCTCTCTCACTTCCGATAAAGTGGCGGTCGTGAGTGAGTATGTTTTACGTTCACCCATTAAAAGCGAAACTAAGTCGTGCTTTAGGTCCGACTTCTGCTCTACGTCGATCTTTTTGCGTTCAGGTTCCCAGCGATTGGAAATGGCTAAAAGGGTTTTAGCAGGAGCTAAGTCTGAAAGGTATAAAACGAGATCTCGCTTTGTTTCGATTGAAAGTGCGGCGGAGAGAGGAACACCCGATAAAGTTTCGTCCAGCGCTTTTTCAACCGCCGTTGTAATTGCGGCTTTCTGTTTTGTGTTCAATTCGGCATTTGGCAACGCCCAATTGAGCAATTTAACACGGTCAACCATCGTCCAATTCCTCTTGTACGGCTCGAGAGAGCCTATTGATCGCTTTACGAAATTTTTCTCGATACGCTTTCTCGAAGGTCCATGGCTTATTTGGTCTAGGCGGCCCTTCGAGCCGATCTGCGACCTTGGAATCGAATGGAATGCTGATTCTTCGATCCATCGGGTCCGCTTCACCTGCCTCTCGAAGGAAATCGATAACGGGGTTTTCGCGGCTCTCTAAGGTGTTGATTATTTGAGTTTGATGCGTGTTCTTGCCGGCTCGGGGATCAAAGCGAGTCATTAACCAGAAGACTTTTGGTTTTTTTGCCTCGCCTTCCAGGACAGCTCTTAAGTGCTCTTCGAACGACTCCATTCCCCAAAACGCCAACCAATCCGGGGTTAGCGGACACAAAATCATATCCGAAGCCAACAATGCTCCTTCGGCGAAGGCCGTTTGACCGGGTGGGCAATCGACAACTACATACCGATAACGATCTGTCAGCAAACCAATGAACTCGCGCACACACGATCTGATCTGATCAACTGTATGACCTGCAACCAGCAAGTCTCGCTCCGTTTGCCAGCCATCGGCGTCGTTCCCAATAAGCGAGTAGGTCAGATTAGTCAGCCCACAACCAGCGAACCGGACGTCGTCCAGTTGGGGCCATTCAATTCCTGCCAGCTTTGAAGCGATTACGTTATTGATCGTTTTTCCGGCCGCGCTCATCTCTAACAACTTTTCGAGCCGCTCCTTGGGATCAGGGACATTCATCATTGCTGTTGTAAGACTTGCTTGAGGATCCAGATCGACGGCAATAGCAGCGGCGGTTCGTTCATCCTTGTCGAGCGAACTTATGATCGCCTCAGTCAACGCTATAGCCAACGTGGTCTTTCCAACACCGCCTTTGCGATTAACTACCGTGATGACTTTCCCAGTCATTCTTTGGTGCCACGCGCAATTCGAACAAGGGTCGTCTTAGCAGAAGTCTCTAACCTTGCATCCAAGAAATCCTCGATTGTGCGCGGGTTTGTAGGGCGGCGCTCAGCTTCGACCTCGAAAGAAAGGTTTGTTATATCAAACCCCGGATCAATCGTTGCAGCCCGCAGATCAAAAAAGATCAAACCGACGCCTTCTCGCTCACAGGTCTTTCGAATGAGCTCTGAGTTTTCAATATCGAGTTTCGTTCGAGGTATGACCAGGTATGGGTGGTTTACAAAGCGTCCATGCGCCAAAGCTTCGTATACTGCCGGAACATTAGAACCCTTGCGATTTTTGACCTCAAAACTGTAAACTTCCAGAGTGCGTTTGGGATCGTATTTCCAAGCACGGATTGCCGCCAAGGTAATGTCTGGCCGGCTATATCTTCCTTCGCTCCCAGCGATCGCGGATGTATCCTGCAACACACAACTATCCTCTTGGACGCCGAGCCAAGCCAGTACATTTTTGGATTGCAATCGCTTTATCAGTAGTGGGTATAAAGATAATTCATCACGGTCTGGTTCGCTGAGGCGCCACTCATTGCCCGATTTTTCCAGTAGCTCTTTAGCAGCAAGTGCATCCAGGGCTTTCACCACCTGATCGTCTGACAGGTCTTTGTTCGTTTTGCTTTCGAGTCGCTGTTTTATTGGGCCCAAGCTTGCGCCACCTTTAAGCGCCTCCCAACTCAATACTTCTCGTTCCAACATACGCCACCCATCCAATTAGCTTATGAATGCCCGCTGAAGCGTAGTTTGTGAAGAGCAAGTAATGTTTAGTTTCAGATCCATGGGTACGGGACTGGTTCTCTGCGAGCAAAACCAGATGGGGTGGCTGTCTTCTGCTCCCCGGCGCTCTGATGCGCCATAGTGCAGTCGTCTCGACTCCATGAACAAGGAGCCACTCTATCTAGTTTTAGCAAGATCCTGTCGTGTGGGTAATCACCGCTTCTGGGATATTCGAGCGATAAGATTTGCGGCGCGTACGGAACGATTTCGCACAGAGCACTGGATGCCAATCCCAAGACTTGATCATGATGCAAATAGACGACATTGTGCCCGTGGGCCACATGGCCCGAGTCCTAGCTGGCCCAAAGCCCAGAACGGGCCACCTTTCGGAGCGTTGGTTTTGCTCGGGTTTACGACGGCCCCTTCTTGGAGCTTCGGTATCTTCCCTCACAGCCAAGTGAATATACCGAGATCAAACGCGTGCTTTGATAATATGAAAGAACAGTCCAAGGAGGTATAAATGATCAAAAATATACTAACTGTTTCCGCGCTCGCTATTTTTGGAGCAGCCGCATATGCAGATGAACCCATGACCCGCGACGCAGTTGTCGAAGCGGCGAAAGATGGGGTCGAATTTGTTGGGAACACATATGTTCAGGAGCGAAAGACCGAAAATCCTGACCTGATATTGATCGATGTGCGAACCGAAGACGAATACGAACTTGGGCATATTCCGGATGCGATCTGGATCCCACGCGGCCGAGTCGAATTTGAAGTCGCCGAAAAAGTACGCGACGCGGAAGCCGAAATCATTGTTTATTGCAAGACCGGAAGTCGAGCAGCGCTCGTCAAAAAAGCGCTCGATGCGCAAGGATACCAAAGCGTTGTCGCTCATGAAGGGTTTGAGACCTGGGCGCAGGCCGGCCAGCCCCTGGAGAATGATCTGGGCGTGCTGCAGCTCATTGAAAGCAAAACCGAGGAATGATCGTGTGTCGCTGCGCCCTTCCGGCAAAATCAGAAATCGCTGTAAATGCCCGTCACCCTAGCTGACGCGATCAATCAAGCCATTCGGGAACAAGCGTAAAATGACAGCCTTCTTCACAGTGTTTATAACCGTTTTCTTGGCTGAACTGGGAGACAAGACCCAGCTGGCGACGTTGCTATTTGCATCGGACGGCGATCGGAACAAATGGTTTGTGTTCTTTGCCGCCACTGCCGCATTGACCGCTTCTACGGCGATCGCCGTCATGTTAGGAGCCGCCGCAGAGCGCTGGCTAAGTATGCTGCCTTTGAAAATAATTGCAGGTTTGGGATTTGTCGCGATCGGCGCCTGGATGATCCTCGGTCACTTTCAGCGCGCCTGAAACTCAAAACCATAAGGGGCCCGGGTACTCGAACCCAGCACCAGCCGCGGCGACATCGCTGCTAATCACCAATCAAAGTCTCGACAATTGGGCAGTCTGGCTCATCACCTGCAGCACAATCGTTCGATATTGTTATCAGCGTGCGTTGCAGCTTTTTCAAATCAGTAATTTTTTTGGAAACAGAGTGCAGGTGATCCTGTGTGATCCCGTGAATTTCTCCGCATGTATAGCTGCCGCTGTCTACCAAAGAAAGAAGACTGCGGATCTCGGCAATCGAAAAGCCGAGTTCGCGGGCGCGCAGGATAAACCTCAATCGCTGCTGATTCTCGGGAGAATAAAGCCTGTGTCCGCTTTTCGTACGTGCAGGCGGCGGCATCAAGCGAATGCTTTCATAATAGCGGATTGTTTCCAAATTGCAGGCGGACCGGCGAGCAAGTTCACCTCGCTTTATGTGATCTCGCGAAACCGTGAACGTCATACTGAAAATTCCTCTTGAGCCTGTAGTTACTACAGACCTTATACAATCATCTACGCTATACACCAATCGAGTTCCATCACCTCATGTCCGAAATCGCTTCTCAGAATAAAAAGGCCGGCAACGAAAAGCCCTGGCTGGCGGTCGGCGGCGTATTTGGCGCGCTTCTGGCCTCTTCATGCTGTATTTTGCCGTTGATGCTGATCAGCATTGGCGTTTCGGGTGCGTGGATTGGAAGCCTGACTGCATTGGAAGCCTACAAACCTGCATTCATGGCAGTTGCGGGCGCTTTCATCGCAGTCGGATTCTGGCGTGTGTACTTTGCAAAACCAGCCGCGTGCGAAGATGGTTCGGTTTGCGCAAAGGCTGAATCTGGCCGCTTCACCAAAACCGCGCTCTGGACATCGACGATCCTGGTTCTGCTCGCGGCCACGATTGATTTCTGGGCCCCGCTATTTTACTGACCAAGGAGTACCTTATGAACAGGAAACTGATTATCGCAGCGGCTTTTGGAGCTATTGTTCTGGGCGGTCTCACTATCGTGGCGCAATCGTCAGACGAGGCGACCGTGCACATCGCAGAAGAGGCCACACTAACGAGAGCGACATTCTCAGTCGAGAACATGACATGCGCAACTTGTCCGATCGCGGTGAGCAAAGCGATGCGACGGGTCGAGGGTGTGGAATCGGTTGAGATTGATTATGCAACAAAGATTGCAACCGTGGTCTTTGACCCGGACGAAACGAACGCATCTGAAATTGGCGCAGCATCCACGAGTGTCGGATACCCGGCCGCTCTTCTAGACAGCTAAACCGTAGACTCTGGCTCGGCAATAAGAGTTACGGCGCGATACTCGGCCTCTTGCTGTTAAAGTCTGCCCCTGTCGGCTTCCTCTCAGCGCTATCCACTCGCAAAACCAATCAACTGAAAGAAATACGACATGGCAGACCCGTTTACCAAAGCCACTCACGACCGTTACGAGCTAATCGTCATTGGCGCTGGTTCTGCAGGATTTTCCGCTGCGATCACAGCAGCCGAACAAGGCGCGCGCGTAGCCCTTATCGGGCATGGAACGATTGGTGGCACCTGCGTGAATGTGGGCTGTGTCCCTTCAAAGACGATGATCCGCGCAGCCGAAGCCTTATATGCTGCCCGCACGGCAGATCGTTTCAGCGGTATTATCGGAAGCGCATCGATTAAAGACTGGGCCGCCCTCATCGGCGACAAGGATGCTTTGGTGACGGACCTGCGCCAAAAAAAGTATGTGGATCTGCTAAGTGAGTACAAGGAGATAGACTACCTTGAAGGAGCCGCCCGACTGATCGATGGTGGGGTCCAAATCGGCGATCAGATCGTAGCTGCGGAGCGCATCATCATCGCGACGGGGTCCGCGCCGGCCATTCCTGAAATTCCGGGCCTTCATGAAACCCCGTATTTAACAAGCACATCAGCATTGGAGCTTAGTGAGCTACCCCAATCCCTCATTGTGGTTGGAGGTGGCTATATCGGCTGCGAACTCGCTCAAATGTTCGCGCGTTCAGGTACGCAAGTTACCCTTGCGACCCGAAGTAAGCTTCTGCCAGACGCCGAGCCGGAAATATCTGATGCGCTTACCGAACACCTTAAGGCAGAAGGGATTACGGTTAAACGCAACCTCTCCTATAGTTCTGCCGCCAAGTCTGAACTCGGTGTCTGTCTCAGCATCTCGACCGATCAAGGAGAGGAGACATTGGAAGCAGAACAGCTTCTTTTGACGACAGGTCGAAAGCCAAACAGTGAGATGCTCGGCTTGAAAGAAGCTGGTATCGATGTGCTTCCAAATGGTGGCATATTCGTCGACGAGCGTATGCGCACCAGCCGCACTGGTGTCTATGCAGCCGGCGATGTAACGGGTCGTGACGTCTTCGTTTACATGGCTGCCTATGGTGCGAAACTTGCCGCAAAGAACGCCCTGAACAGTAACTCGCAGAGCTATGATAACACGGCCATGCCTTGGGTGGTCTTCACCGACCCTCAAATTGCCGGTGTTGGTTTGAGTGAAGCACAGGCGCAGGCCGCAGGATTCAACGTAAAAACGTCAATCGCGCCGCTCGATCAGGTCCCGCGCGCGCTTGCTGCGCGTGATACTCGAGGGCTCATCAAACTCGTCGCGGATGCAGATACAGATCGTCTGCTCGGGGCACAGATTCTCGCGCCGGAAGGAGCTGACTCAATTCAAACAATCGTGCTTGCGCTGAAATTCAATATGACAGCCAAGGACCTTGGTGAGACCATCTTCCCTTATCTCACCACGGTTGAGGGCTTGAAACTTGCCGCGCAAGGGTTCGACAAGGATGTAACCAAGCTGTCCTGCTGCGCTGGGTAAAACCAATTCATCAGACCCCGCTAGGCCGCTGGTGCTCCTATTTGGATACGCCCAAGGTGACAAACGGACTTCCGGCCCGTCCGGATAATCGCAGCAAACGCCGCAACGCTCCGGATGAGTAAGAAAAAGACGCTGCCGGCGAGCCATTTTACGATAGTTCAAGATTTCGATTTCAGAATGACCTTCAGTCCAAATAGAGCTTACCGTCTCGTTCTATCAGTCGCGGCGCTTGCGTTAGGTCATTGCACTTTGCGTCGATGTTTTGACCCGTGGCAACATCAAATCTGTAACCGTGCCATGGGCAGGTGATGTTGCCGTGTTTATCGAGTTCTGCCTCATTCAGCGGGCCGAGCATGTGAGGACAGACGGCGCTGTGCACGATCCACTCATCGCGCCATCGCCGCACACAGAAACGACCGGCTTGCGTCTCAACCAAATGAGTTTCAAGCGGATCCAGCTCAGATGCGTTTCCAATAAACGCAGACGCTGGACCTGGCGGTTCATCGCGCCGTGCCATCCGATCATCCAACGCAGATTGTCGCCCTGACATTAAGCCAAGGTCTTCATCGTACAAAACGCGATACTGATCTTTCAGATACTTCAGAACGAAGTCGGCAACGGTCTTGTCCGCAGGCGCTTCGGGTAAATAGAACCGGACATCGACTTCTATCTCATCGCCAGAGAGTTCTGTCGCCTGCGTATGGATTTCGGTCCCTGTTCCCATTCCGGAAAACACCGTGGATACCCAATAGTGTCTGGTCTCATCAATGATGAGGTCCAAAAGCTGATAATCACCGCCGCCAGGAAGTCCGATCTTTGCGCGCCACCCCCAGGGGCCCTCGCCGATCAGATCGATCGACGCGAATGACGAGGCGTGAACAAAAGGAAGATGCTCCCAATCATGCGCATTCTCCATCATTCGGGCCATATTCACCGGCAGACGGCGCACATAGTTTCCGAGAAAGTGGAGATCCGCGACACGGTCATAGCTCACGCTGTTCGGGCGAGACGCACATAGATCTTTTTCAGTGTCTGTGAGCATGGTGTGGCCTTTTACTATTTTTCAAAGCGACGCGAAGGGCTGCTAGATGATTAGCTTTGACCGCAAATCCAGGTCGAGTGATAGAAGGTGGTTCACGCGCGGATCAACCTGATACGAATCCTTGAAGATGTCTGGCATGCGAACCGGTTTACCAGTCGAGAGTGCAATACAAGCGTAATCAGAGGCTCCCAGCAGAAGTGTTTTACGGTCCAGATCCCGCACGATTTGGAATGCGCGACTGGCGCGCAATCGTCCATCGTTTTTCGTGACCCAGTTTGCCACAATCAGTTTATCACCGAGACGCGCCGGATACCGGTACAATAATTTAGTTTCCCGAACCGCCATGCCTCGGTCGAGGCGCACACATTCAGAGGCTGGCAGCCCAACTGCCGCAGAATGGACTGTGGCGCACTCATTGAGCCATTTCAGATAGACGGCATTATTGACGTGACTGAATGCGTCTATATCCTCTGGTGACACCTCTATGCGTATAGCAAATGGGCTCGGCATGATGAGATTTGAAAGATCAAGGTCGCTCACCCATTCCTCCGCTGTATATGTTCGTGTGCTTCGGCAGCGTTTAGCTCGCGTGTCGAATTTCCGACCCTGACATAATATTTTGCGGTGTTCGAAGCCGACAAGAATACAGGATCCGTTGATTTCTCAACCAGCACCCAGCAAATGGTCTTTTGGTCGACGACCAGAAATCGGCAGCGGACGAAGGTTGCGGCAACGGCGCCAAGATTGGTTTTCAAGATACTGACAAATGCACGTTCGAACCCATCCTGATTCTTGTGTCTGATCGTGTTTAGGTCCGCCTCTATTCCAACAATCTCGCCATCGTCGGCAACTCCGATCAATAAACGGCCTCCTTCATGGTTCATGAGGCCAGCAACGGTTTTCGCAATCACGCCTTCGAGGGCTTTGTTGACCCGTGTTTCTTGAAGGTCCCAGCGCAAGGTTGATTTAAACTCTGTGGCCTCATTCTCGCCGCCCCGTATCACGTCTGGCAGCGAGCGCTGAAGGTCTTCTAGCAAACCTTCAGTTCTTTTGACTTGGACTGCGAGCGAATTTGCAAGCACGGCATATGCAATACCGATTATGCTTCCGAGAACCGCAAAAATACTGTTCATAGCAACAAGATGCAGGATGGGAGCCTGCCTCAAACGCGCGGCTGCGAAGTTGACAATTCCATCATGATTTTGCCGCAACAGGTCCTGGAATTCGATCCATAATACGAGCGTGTTGACCGGATGAAGAATGATCACTCCGATGATTGCGCCCACAACTCCATAGAGCACGGTGTGCCGGCCGAGAGACCCTGGCCGTGTATGGCGCACTTTTTGAATAAACCTTCTGGTCATTTTGTAGGTCTTTCGATCGTTCATAAAGCCGAGGTTAACGAAGCATCGCAAGCGCCTAATCAGACGCTCCCCACGCTATTTCGGTGGTCGACACGTTGACCGTCGTGCCTGCTTTTCCATCGACAATCCGCGCCATATCTGACAGCGCGCCGATGGCAGCGCTACGTCCGGCATCACTTGCAAATTTACAAGCCGCATCGACTTTTGGCCCCATCGATCCTGCCGGAAATTCATACCCACGCAGGGTCTGCGGCGAGGCCTGTCTAATCGCGCGTTGCGATGGCTTGCCCCAGTCCACATAGACAGCATTCACATCCGTCGCCATGATGAATAGATCCGCTCCAAGTTCGCGGGCCAGCAATTCGCTGGCATAATCCTTGTCGATGACCGCCTCGACGCCCTGAAGATTGTGATCAGCATCATAGGCCGTCGGAATACCGCCGCCGCCTGCGCAAATTACAATACTTCCTTTCTCAAGGAGCCATTTGATTGGGCGGATCTCGAAAATGCGTTTGGGCGTAGGAGACGGGACCACGCGCCGCCAGGCATCGCCATCCTGCTTGACCGACCACGCTTTCGCCGCCGCCAAACTGCGGGCCTCTTCTTCTGAATAGACGGGTCCGACGAACTTGGTCGGATCCTGAAACGCTGGATCATTGCTGTCCACCTCTATCATCGTCAGAAGGGTTGCCAGCGGCACCTCACTCGGCAGAAGATTTCCGAGCTCTTGTTCAATCATGTAACCGATCATACCTTCGGTTTCAGCACCCATGACATCGAGCGGAAAAACTTCATCTGGCTTGTAAGCCGCGCCCTGCAGCGCTAGCAGGCCGACCTGAGGTCCATTACCATGCGTAATGATCAACTCATGCGAGGCCGCAAGTGGCGCGAGTGCTTTGGCTGCGAGGCGCACATTCGCACGTTGGTTGGTTGCGGTGAGCACTTCACCGCGTTTCAGCAGCGCATTTCCACCAAGAGCAACGACAATTCGCATTGCCTACCCCCCCAGCGTCGCGACGAGTATCGCCTTGATCGTGTGTAGCCGGTTCTCTGCCTGCTCGAATTGAATACCGGCAGGCGATTCAAAAACCTCTTCCGTCACCTCCATTTCTGCGATTCCGAATTTGCTGAGCATCTCGCGGCCAACTTCGGTTTCGGCGTTATGAAAAGCTGGAAGACAGTGCATGAATTTGGTGGTCGCCTTACCCGTCGCCGCCATCAAATCAGTATTGACCTGATAGGGCTTGAGCAGTTTTATCCGCTCTTGCCAAACACTGTCCGGTTCGCCCATCGAGACCCAGACATCGGTGTTTATGAAGTCACACCCTTTCACCGCCTCTTGAGCATCGTCGGTCAGCGTCAACCGCGCGCCCGACGAAGCGGCCAGAGCTTTTGCCGCGCTCAAATATTCCTCGCTAGGCCAGTTCTCGCGCGGCGCGCCGATACGGACATCCATGCCCATCAGACAGCCTGCGACCATCAAGGAATGACCCATATTGCTTCGGGCGTCGCCGACAAAAGCGTAAGAGATATCGGTGAGCGGTTTGTCAGCATGCTCGCGCATCGTCATCAGATCAGCCAGCATTTGGGTCGGGTGCCATTCGTCGGTCAGGCCATTAAACACCGGCACGCCCGAATACTCTGCCAGCGTCTCGACAATGTCTTGCGAGAACCCGCGATATTCGATGGCGTCATACATGCGCCCGAGCACGCGAGCTGTATCCTTGATCGATTCCTTTTTGCCAATGTGCGACCCCGACGGCCCAAGGTAGGTGACCCCTGCCCCCTGATCCATAGACGCGACCTCGAAGGCGCACATGGTGCGCGTCGAAGCCTTCTCGAAGATCAGGCAGATGTTTTTGCCCTTCAGGCTTTGATGCTCAATGCCCGAATATTTCGCCCGCTTCAGATCCCGCGAAAGATCCAGCAAATAGCGTACGGCGCGTTGATCAAAGTCGAGCAGTTTCAGGAAACTGCGCCCTTGAAGATTATAAGCCATCATATGTCCTTACTTAAATTTGGGTTCAGCAATTGAACTCTAAAAATCGACTGGGTCGCGCCAGACCGGACAGGTCATGCAATGACCGCCGCCCCGGCCGCGCCCAAGCTCAGACCCCCGGATTGTGATCACTTCGATACCGGCTTTGCGCAGCAACGTGTTGGTCGAGGTGTTGCGATCATAAGCGACAACCACGCCAGGCTCGAGGGCGACGACATTATTGCCATCATCCCACTGCTCTCGCTCCTGATTGTAGGCATCCCCGCCAGTCTGAACGATGTTAAGTTTTTTGAGCCCCAGAGCCTCGGCCGCAATCGCAAACAGGTGCCGCGTTTCTTGCTCGACACAGACACGATCAGGCTTGTCGCAAGGGCGCAGCGTATAGCATTGAATCTGATCGCAGACCTCGACAAAGGCGGTGGCGACATCGCGGTCGCAGTGAGAGAAAACCGTATCGAGATGCATGGCGCTGCGGGCTCGCGGCATTTGGCAAGCAATGACCTGCGTTGCCGCTTCGTTTTTAAACAGGGCGCGCGCCACCTGCCCAACGGCCTGCGGCGAGGTGCGCTCGCCCATGCCGATCAGCACAGTGCCATTGCCCCATGGCATGACATCGCCGCCCTCCAGCGTCGCCGGGCCGTGATCGGTATCCGGATCGCCCCACCAGACTTTGAAGTCACCGCCTGAAAAGGCAGGGTGAAATTTGTAGACGGCGGCCACCAGCAGAGTTTCAGGCCGTCTGGCTGGCCAGAACATCGGATTTAACGTCAGGCCATTGCCGATCCAGCAACTATTATCGCGCGGAAACTGCGTATTGGGGAGCGGCGGAATCACAAAACCATCGGGCCCCAAATAGCTGCCAAACATGTCTTTGGCCTTAAACGGCAGATCATGAACTGCGATCCCGCCGACCAGAAACACCGCCAATTGATAGGGGGCGAGTTCAGACAGCCAGGCCCGCAAATCCTCAAGCATGCCAACGCCAACCTGGTCTTCGGTAATCCGCCGATCGAGGATCCAGTCGCGCGCTTCCGGCATCGCGACAATCTCACTCAGCAGATCGTGAAACTCATAGACTTCAACCCCGCGATTGCTCATCTTCATGCGAAAATCAGCATGATCGGTCTTCGCCTCCTGAACCCAGAGGACGTCATCATAAAGCAAAACGTCGGCATTGGCCGGCGTCAGCCTCGAATGCGCAAGGCCGGGCTGGCAGGTAATGACTTTGCGCAGTTTTCCGATTTCGGAATGTACACCGAAGCC
>CEPO01047344.1_pt1 | contig 15014 bp, 17 predicted proteins | sample 530481 | NCBI WGS metagenome assembly CEPO01 (sample SAMEA2620198, study PRJEB7988) | marine metagenome | biome: marine biome (ENVO:00000447); feature: surface water layer (ENVO:00002042); material: "saline water (ENVO:00002010), including plankton (ENVO:xxxxxxxx)" | depth 5 m
AGCGAGCTTGTTCGTCAGTGTCGGCTGGTTACGACCAATTTCCGTGGTCCGTGCAATCTTGCCAGCACGTGCGACGAAATCCGCACAGAAATGGCAACGGGGTGCAGCTTCGGATCGGCGTCCGAAAAGCTCTCATTCTGCGCTGGCATTGCCGAAGTTCGGGAGCAACAAGGCTCGTTCTGACCCGGCAATAAAATAAAAAGCGAATTATTTCAGTTATTTAATGTATCGATATGCGACCGTATAGGAACCATTATCTCCCTGAAATCATTCAGATTGCTTGTCGTATTCCGTTCATCTGAATACAACCCAACAAACCAAGGCAGACTGTCAGATTTCCGCCCTGTTCTTGCACGGTGGCCCACCTATCTGTCACTCCTGAAACGGAATGGAGTCGCATATGTTTGATTTCGCGAACTGGATCCTGTCGGGCGCCTTGCTCAGTACAGCGATACCTGCCCTGGACACAGCACAGCAGGCCTCTCAAGTTGCGCCAGCTGCCATCGAAACACAGGCTGAGCCTGCCCTCAGCCAGACTGAAGCCATTGCGAAGGCCAATGCGGCCCTCAACGCAATTGATACCGCGAAAGGTAAGTTCACTCAGCTTGATGCCAATGGGAATTTTTCCCAAGGCGAGTTCTATCTGAACCGTCCGGGCCGCATGCGGTTTGAATATGCCGACCCGATGCCGCTTCTGATCGTGTCTGACGGTACGACTGTCGCCTTTGAAGACAAAGATCTTGAAACGGTCGAGCGTGTGCCACTTTCAGCGACCCCGCTCAACCTGATCCTGCGCCGCACGGCTGATCTGGCAGCAGACGCTGACATTATTTCGGCTGAAAAGAAGGCTGGCTTCATCGCCATCAAAATGGCCGACAAGTCCGATGAAGCGGAAGGTGAACTGGAACTCTTTTTTGATCCGGTCAGCTTCCAGCTCATGCAATGGGAAACCACCGACATCACCGGCGCTGTAACCACAGTGCAGCTCTCAGATGTCGAGCTTGGCGCCTCTGTCTCACCACGTCTCTTCCGCTTGGAAGACCCTGAGGATGAAGACGAACGCCGTCGATAGACAACGCTCAGACACCATGAGAAAAGCCGCTCACAACTGAGCGGTTTTTTTATTTCTTTGGCTTGGAAAGGGCTGCAAGCTGAGCCTGCATTTCGGCCATTTGCTTTTGCAGAACCTCGAGCGTCTGATCCTGAGCATCGGCGGCCGGTTTTTCGGCTGCGGGCTTTTTCGGTTTCGGCTTTTCAACCGGATCGGCATCGGTTTTCTTGTTTGCCGCAGGCGAGCCAGCGGTGAACATATTCATTGACCGTTCGAACATTTCGAAATTACGGCGGGCCTGGTCTTCGAACAGGGCCATCGGATTATTGGTTGCGCCGCCGGAGATCAGATCGCGCCAGCGCTCTTGATTCCGCGTGAAATTGTTCATCGCCATATCGAGATAAGTCGGCAGCGCCTGAGACACGCTATCCCCATAAAACCGAATGACCTGACGAAGGAAATTGAGCGGCAGAGCGTTACCGCCCTTATTTTCCTGCTCGAAAATGATCTGCGCCAGAACCGAACGGGTGAGGTCTTCGCCCGATTTGGCATCCTGGACGACAAAGTCCTTGCCCTCGCGAACCAGTTTACTGAGGTGCTCAAGCGTCACATATGACGACGACGACGTGTCATAGAGACGACGGTTCGCGTATTTCTTGATGATGATCGGCTCTTCAAGACTGCCCGTATCTGCCACTGTTCACCCTTCCTATGCACCGTTCAGGAGCTCTGTGGCTGCTTCGTGCCTCACCTGACGGGAGTGTTATTATCAGAATGGTGTTAAATCACAGTTTCGCAATTGCAGCAAAGTCCCGATCACTCTGCACCGCAGAAACAAGCCGATCTGCCCGGTTTTCATAGACACGCGCCGATGTTTTGAACGCCATCACTGGTCTGATTAAATGGCATTTTGGTATATACTCTATTCTCCGTCATCAGACCGTTGACTCATTGCACAATCCTTGGCCTTTCAGACGAAGGCTTAATTGGAGAAAAGCCTAAGCGACCTTCGGTCTGAACAGTCAGACAAGGTCGATACCGTACTCAGATCCGAAAACGGGCGAGTGGGGACAGTCATGATCTCAGGGAGAGAGACAATGAGTAAAGTTGCAATTGTAACCGGAGGCACCCGGGGCATCGGACGCTCGATCAGCGAAAGACTTGCTAAAGATGGCTATTCGGTAGCCGCCACATATGCCGGAAATGATGAAGCTGCTAAGATATGTGCAGATGAAATCGGCGTCAGCTGCTTCAAATTTGACGTTGGCGATTTTGATGCCTGTGCAGAGGGTATCGCGAAAATCGAGGCGGCGCTGGGGCCAGTTGATGTTCTCGTCAATAATGCCGGGATCACCTGGGATGCGCCCTTCCACGAAATGAGCAAGGAAGCCTGGACCAAAGTGATCAATGTCGATCTCGATTCGGCCTTCAACATGACGCGAAATGTCTGGGAAGGCATGCGGAATCGTGGATTTGGGCGGGTGATCAATATCTCGTCTATCAATGGTCAGAAGGGCCAGTTCACCCAGGCCAACTATTCTGCCGCGAAAGCCGGACTGATTGGTTTCACCAAGGCGCTGGCTTATGAAGGCGCAAAGAAAGGTATCACCTCGAATGTCGTGGCGCCGGGCTATATCGACACTGAAATGCTGCAAGCCATGAAACCGGAAGTTCTGGACAGCATCATTTCAACAATTCCGACGGGTCGTCTTGGCAAACCCGAAGAGATTGCCAGCATGGTCGCATATCTCGCCAGTGAAGAGGCCGCTTTCATCAATGGTGCAACAATGACAGTTAATGGCGCGCAATACATCGCCGGTTAACTGTAATTCAAGCCAGATATGCCAAATAGTCAGGCGGTAATGGAATCGTCAATTCAGTGCCCAATTACCGCCTAACTTATCTGTCATTCAGGCCCAATGAAGCGCTCGCATTCTAAAACAAACCCTCTTTGCTTTGCTTTACTGAGTTCAGCCATACTTTGTCTGGCTCCAACAGCGCTTGCGCAGAATGATGATGTCTCTCCACTTTTCGCTGTCGATCCGATTTTTCGGGATGGATTGCAGGGGTTTGAAAGCCTTGACGGTCGTGGCTTCAGTCTGAAGCGAAGCGGCAATGAAATGTTGTTTAAATTCGTAGACGAACAGGAGGTCTGGGCACTGGATTCGGTTCCCGGTCCGCGTGGCGACGAATTTCTCAAAAATGATATTGGCCGAATTTTTGTCCGTCTCACTGATCTCGGCGGTGTTATTCTCTACGACGCAGAAAACCCACAAGGTCGACCGGTCGATCCAGTTCAGGACCCAATGCCCATCGGGGCCCCGAAGGTTGAGGACGATCTCGAACAAAACCTCTCCATCTATCTGACCGTTCGACTTAAATCGCAGACGAAAGTCCGGTTTGGCGATCACGCAGACGAAGAACGGCGATGGATTCAGGATGCGGCCAGGACGGCGGCTGAAGGCCTTGTGCGTTCCGAGACGGAAGCGCGCGCGCTCGTATCATCCGTACACGTACGAACAGGTCCAGTTCCTGAACTTGAACTCGAGAAATCTGGTTTGCTCACTGTCTATGTGGCGCCAGACATTGGCTATGCAGGGCGTCCGTCGACTGACCGGGTCGTACTCTTCCTGAAGAATGGCCTTGCCAGCTAAACTGCTTCAGCGTGATGCAAATTCGGCAACCCGCGCACGATAGGCCGCCTCAATCTCCGCTGCATTCTTTCCCAAATCATAGAGCCTGGGCCAAGTATAATAACCGGAATTGTGCCCATCATCGAACACGATGCGTACAGCATACTGTCCGACCGGTTCGGCACGTGTAACCCTGATCGTCTCTTTCCCGGTCACAGGCGGTGGGCGATCGCCACCATGCCCCTGAACCTCGGCAGACGGACTTTCCACCCGAAGCAGCTCATAGGGGATATCAAACTGTTCACCGCTATCGAATTCGACACGCAATTGCCTCGCGTCTGACTGAAAGCGAAGTCGGATAGGGTGCGCCATTAATCGCCCACCTCATCAGGTGTAAGCTCACGCGCCTCATCAGCCAGCATGATCGGCACGCCATCACGGATCGGATAAGCGAGGCCCGCTTTCTTCGAAATCAGTTCGGACGCTTCCGGATCATAAATAATTGGTCCGCGTGAGACCGGACAAATCAGCACCTCAAGAAGTTTCGGATCGAGGCCATCATGTTTTAGTTCATCCATGGCGTGCCGCCCTCTCCATTGGAATTCATACGAAACAGCGCAATCAGGCTATCTGATCGCTGATCAAGGCTCGCCGCCTCGAGTAGGGCCTGTTTTTCGACCGCAGAAAAGGGACAGCCAACAGCCAGCGCATTGACCAACGCCTCTGTCGGAACGCCGTCCACCGAATCCCAATCTGCCTGAAGATCATTCCGGCTCAGATAGTCTTCGAGCTCACGGACAATTTCGATATGGCTGGCCGACTGGCCCTTATCGGGCGGAAGCAGATCACTGACATAGGGCTCCCAGCCCGCACGAACTTCGCGATAGGGTTTCGTAAAATCGAGCTCTTCAACAACTTCAAAGCGGCAAATGCCTTCAAGACTGATCAGATAGCGACCATCCTCGGTTTCAGAGTAATGGACAATGCGCCCGAGCGTTCCGACTTCCGCAAGGTCAGGGTGTGCTTTGTCGCCGCCCGTCGGCTGGATCATGCCAATCATGCCATCACCTGCCATGGCATCGTCCACCATGTTGAGATATCGCGGCTCAAAAATATTCAGCGGTAGCAGACCGCGTGCAAACAGAATGACCCCACCCAGCGGAAACACAGGAAAGGTTTCCGGCAATTGAGAGACATCTGTATAGGCGGGTTCTGACATGATGAGCCTTGGGCCGCGACGATGGGTGAACCGCCCGGGAGGACGATCAGATCTGCGGCTGTTTCCTATGCAAACAGCAGCGAGGACAAGCGGCGACGGCCTTTTTTCGTGACGTCCGCTTTCGGGCCTGCCGCTTCGAAAATCTTCAGCAATAGCTCTTTGGCGGCGTTTTCATTCCAGCCCATATCTGTTCCGAGAATGTGGAACAGGCTGTCCGACGCATCGTCATATTTGCCACCTGCCAGTTGTGCCTCAGCCAGCTCAAAGCGTGCCTGATGATCCTCCGGATTTGCCTCAACTTTCGCTTTCAGCTCGGCCAGTTCATCCGTGTCTGCTGGTTCGCCGGTCAGCTCGAGCGCCGTGAGTACGCCCTTCACATCCGGATGGGATCTGTCGTCTTCTGCCACCATATCAAGGGTCTGGCGCGCTTTCTCCGGTTGATCGCTAGCGAGATAGCAGCGCGCAAGACCGGCTATGGCAGCGATATTGGTTTCGTCTCGCTGGATCACCGCGGAATAGAGCTGAGCCGCGCTGGCCAGATCGCCGGACTGGAACAATTCAGCGGCCTGATCGACGGCTTGTTGCAATTCCTGACCGCCTTGCGTACCGGACAGCAGTTTGGAGATAAAGTTCCGGATTTCGGGTTCTGGCTGAGCGCCCATAAAAGCATCAACCGGGCGACCATCAACAAAGCCGAACACAGCCGGGATAGAGCGAACGCCAAGCTGTCCAGCAATGCCCTGGTTCTCATCCATATTGATTTTGACCAGTTTCACTTTGCCACCACTTTCGCGGACGACTTTCTCGAGCACCGGAGTGAGCTGTTTACAGGGACCACACCAGGGCGCCCAAAAATCGACGAGGACGGCTGCCTCTTTCGAGGCTTCAATCACGTCGGCCATGAAGGTCTGGTCAGTGCCATCCTTGACCGGGTCTGCGGGCATGCCGGATGTCAGATCCATTCTCAGTCTCCTTTGAGGCCAACAGCCTCTGATCGTCTTCACAGGCTAGATGGTATGAAAATGCGCGGAACTCAAGCGGTCGGGTCAGGCGTTTTCATCCGCGTCGAGACTTGAAAAGTCCAAGACCTCACAGGAATGACCGGTAAAGGCGATGAATCTGTCGAAATCCGCTCGAGAGATCGCGGTGGTCATGTCATTCCTGAGGGGATGGAAATTGAGCGGATCACAGTCGCTCAGCGTCTTTTCCAGAATGAAGCGAACAGGCTTAGAGGCCGGATTGGCGAGCGCAAAAGCGGTCACAGAGCCCGGCGTCACCCCAAGATGCTCAACCATCAACTCCGCCGGCGCAAAAGACAGCCGTCCCGTGCCAATCAGCTTGTGCACCTTGTTCAACTTCAGCTTGGTATGGGCCTCGGCCGAAATAAGAACCAACTGGCCTGCCTTGTCCTTCATGAAGAGATTTTTGGAGTGGCCACCCGGCATGTGGGTTTTCACATCCCGACTTTCCTCAACAGTAAAAGTGGGCGCGTGCTGATAGGTTCGCACCGGGATTTCGAGCCTGTCAAACAGCTGAAACAAGTCATCCGGGGTGAATGCCATTGCCAAAACCTCTCCTGAACTTGCAACGTCTTGTCTGATCGGGTGAAAGTCCTCACTGGTCATGTTTCACAAATTCCGAGGCCCGCATGCAACTGGATTGTTACCGTATTTATTCCACGGCACCGAAGATTATTCCGGGTCGGTCGCGGCGCGAGTGGATGGACGCCTTTGCTGACCGCCACCCTTATCGATGCCTTCCGCTCACCATGGCCAACTCAACCGGTTGGGAGATTCTCTGCCCGATCGATATCGAGATTGAGTGGAATGGCGGAGAATTGGAAGACGCGATCCGGATCACGAGTTCCGCCGGGCAGGCCGCCGCTGACGCCTTTGCCGGCAGCCATTTCCGCCGCGGCATTGTCACCATGCATACCGGCCATTTGTTCCGCACGCCGCCGGGCTGGGCTGTCTGGTGTTCCGGTGCACCCAACTGGCCGAAAGATGGCATTTATCCGCTGTCAGGCCTGATCGAAACCGACTGGCTTCCCTTCCCATTCACCATGAACTGGCAGATGACGCGACCTGGTCGCGTTCGCTTTGCGAAGGATGAACCTTTTTGTTTTCTGACGCTCACCGAGCATCACAAGCTGGAAGACGTGGAACCCAAGCTCCGCATGCTTGATGATAATTCCGATCTGAAGGATGAATTTCAGGCCTGGGCGGACAGCCGAGCCGACTTCAATAAACGTCTCAATGAACGGGAAGACGAAGCTATGAAGGATCGTTGGCAGCGCCATTATATGCGCGGCAAGTCGGCGACTGGCGTGGCGTCCACCACCGGTCACAAGACAAAGCGCGGGCTCAAACCGCCTGTCGAAGCTGGCCCGGAAGACTGAAAACAGTCATGTTCTGGCGCTTAGCTCTGGCTCTGATTCTCTGCGTCTCAGCCGTATGTTGCAGCAACGCGCCTGGCGAAAATTGGGTGAAAGGCGAGACCGGCGCTGTCTCTCGCGTACTCGATGGCGACACGTTCGCACTCAACACGGGGCAGATTGTCAGGCTGGTGAGCGTGGAAGCTCCCCGCACAGGCTCGCGCGATCGCGATCCAGAACCGTTTGCCGATGAAGCGAAAGAGATCCTCGAAAGCCTAGCGCTGGGCCGGACGGTCCAGCTCTATTATCCCGGCATGACGCAGGACCGTTATGATCGCGCGCTGGCGCAGGTCTATGCCTATACGGAAACCGGAGAGAAAATCTGGCTGAATGAAGCGCTGGTCCAGAAAGGAGCGGTGTGGGTTCGCCTCTATGATGACACCTCGCGCGGCAGCGAGCCTTTGGTCAACGCGGAGCGAGTTGCGCGGCGTATGCAGACGGGACTTTGGTCCAACGCCTCACCTGAAACCACCCTCGATTTAGCGCAGGCCTATATGGGCCGGTTTGCGATCCTGTCAGGCAGCCTCACCTTTAAGGCACGTGACGAAACGGACTGTGTCTATAGCCTCGCGGCATCGGAGCTTACGATCCAGTACGATCAGGTTATGGGAGCATGTTGGGAGCCATCGTCTGGCGTCAAATACGAAATCAGAGGATGGGTAAATAACGGCAAGCTCTATGCCGGCAGCGCCGATAATATCGTGCCAATAGACCCAGAGGTCTGATCAGGCACCCGGCAGCATACCCGCCTCATCCGGATCGCCAGCGATTTCCGTCAGCGCTTTGCGAAGTTTTTCGAGCGCAGCATGCTCAATCTGACGGACCCGTTCTTTCGAGATCCCAAGATCGACGCCAAGCCGTTCCAGGGTAATGCTGTCATCTGTGAGTCGACGAGCCTGGATAATCCGACGCTCGCGTTCATTCAGGCGCAACATGGCCTCGGCAATCCAGCGCTTGCGCTGATCACCGTCATGGCGAGCCATATAACCCTCTTCCGGCGTATCGCCTTCATCAGGTATCATGTCCTGATATTCGGACTGGCTGTCATCGCCGAGCGGAAGATTGAGCGACCGGTCACTGCCGGACAGGCGCGAAGCCATTTTTTCGACATCGCGCTCCGGAACGCCCAGCTCCGTCGCAATCCATTTACGATTCTCAGGTGTCATGGTCATGTCGTCCAGATCGTTGATCCGGGCTCTGAGACGCCGCAAATTAAAGAAAAGAGATTTCTGGGCTGCTGTTGTGCCTGTCCGGACGATCGACCAGTTCCGCAACACAAAGTCCTGAATGCTGCTCCGGATCCACCAGCTCGCATAGGTCGAAAATCGCACATCCCGACCCGGGTCGAACCGCTCTGCCGCCTGCATCAGCCCAATATTGCCTTCCTGAATCAGGTCGCTCATGGGCAGGCCGTAATTCCGAAACCGGTTGGCCATGGAAATGACGAGGCGCACATAAGCTGACACGAGCTCGTGGAGCGCGGCCTCGTCCTCGTCCTCTCGCCAGCGAACGGCGAGATCATGCTCGTGATCCGGGTCCAGCAATGGAACCTGCATGGCGGATTTAACGAATTTTCGATCGGCACCTATCTGGGTCTGATCGTTCGAGGCCATGTGTGTCTCCCACGTTTACAGTGGGAGATACGCAACCGGACAGCGTCCGGATCACTTTTCAGGCAGATTTTCTCAGGCGGCTTTTTTGGAAAGCGAAACCGTGAGCTTTTCCATTGCAGCAGAACGATCGATATTCTCGACTGCAGCCAGCTCACGCGCCATACGATCAAGTGCAGATTCGTACAGCTGACGCTCTGAGTAAGACTGTTCCGGCTGATCTTCAGCACGGTGAAGGTCACGAACAACCTCAGCGATAGAAATCAAATCGCCAGAATTGATCTTTGCTTCGTATTCCTGAGCACGACGGCTCCACATGGTGCGCTTGATACGCGCGCGACCCGTCAGTGTGTGCAATGCATCATCAACCAGTTTCGAGCCAGCCAGAGCCCGCATGCCAGAATCAACAGCACGCATGGTCGGCACGCGCAGGATCATTTTGTCCTGATCGAACGAAACCACGTAAACTTCCAATTCAAAACCGGCGACTTCTTCTTTTTCGATGCCGGTGATTATCCCCACTCCATGCGCCGGATAAACGACGTGTTGCCCTACTTCAAACGCTGCTTTTTTGTCCTGAGCACGTTTAGCCATGTTTGTTATACCTCTTAACGCAACCGATCGACGCTCAATAAATCGACACCCCTCAAGTTATGGAAACCGGGGCACGACTGGATTAACCTTTCGTTAAGACTTACTGGCGCGAACTGGCCTTATAGCATAAGCGTTACCAAAAAGATAGTGTTCTATACCGAGCAGCATTGGCAGTATTTACGCGGCGAAGTCTTGCGTTAACAGACTGAGCATTGTGCCTGCCCTTTCCTCCCGGCCATGAAGACTCACAAGCTCATAGGACTGATTCGTCCGAATCCCCCGTAAATACGACGTTTTCGACGGAAGGGCTCAACCCATTAAGAAGGCAGACAACCAAGGTCAAACACGTTTAAAAACAAGTTTGAACGACAGATCTAGACAGGTCTCTCTGCCCGCTTAATCGCCACTTCCCGGCTTTTCGGAGAAATACTTTTCGAACTTGCCTTTTTCATCCGCAAATTTGTCGCGGTCGGCAGGAGGCGTGCCCATGACAGTAATGTTCGGCCAGACTTCGGCATACTGCGTATTGATCTTCAGCCATTTGCCGTCGGGATCATCTTCCGTGTCCGGAACGATTGCTTCAACCGGACACTCTGGTTCACAGACGCCGCAATCAATGCACTCATCAGGGTGGATGACGAGAAAGTTCTCACCCTCGTAAAAACAATCCACCGGGCAGACTTCGACACAGTCCATGTATTTGCACTTAATACAGGCATCGGTGACGATATAGGTCATATTGTAATGATCTCCGGATACTTCGCGGTCGTGAAATGTGATGGACGAGGCGTCTTGTCAATTAGCTAAGCTAAAGACTGCTGTTCCGCGCGCTTCCGCGCTTCGGCCCGATCGCGGTCTTCAACATGCAACAGGGACGCCACATGGCGCACAAAGGCATCCTCAAACGGGCATTTCTCGCCATCGGCCAGGGTCACGAAATAGAGCCCCTGAATGAAGGAAATTCTTTGATCGTCGGGCAGTGTCTTGACCATTTTGGTGAACTGATGAGCACCGGTGGCTTCTTCGGCGAGGTCTTCAGCTTCTGTCAGGATTTCTGAGGCGGCCTCCCGATCAAGGTCGAAGGTCTGCATCAGAACGTCCAAAATCCGCTCACTTTCAATATCCGCATAAATCCCGTCGGTCAGGGCGGTTTCCACGAGGAGGGCCGCTGCGGCCACTTTCGGATTATCCGTGCGCCCGGCATCGTCTGTTTCGTCGTCTTTTGTTGCGAACATGGATTTGAACCAGTCAATCATGCGCCGTCTCTCTTATCATTGTCATCATCTGCCGGTTCATAGCATGCCTGCGCTTCACTGGCAGGGCCGCGACGACCGGGTAGGTCGAGTACACGCACACTGACCACATCTGACCCTTTTCGGAAAGTCAGAATATCTCCCACCATGATGGTGACACCGGGTTTGGTTGCCTTGCGGACGAGGCCTGACCGGTCAATACGCACACCGCGCCCCGACACAGCATCAGCGGAAACTGATCGTGTCTTGAAAAATCGCGTTCGCCATAGCCAGATATCCAGCCTTTGGTCTTCTGCGTCCAAGGTCAGGCGCTTTCAGACGGATTGGACTTCACGTCTGGTTTCGCTGGGTCCGCTTTTTCATCTTTAGCGTTTTCGCCATGTGTGGCCGGCTCTGAAGAAGGGACCGCCAATTCCGTATCCGGCGTATCCGTTGCTTCCACAACCGCCTCTTCTCGGTTTTCTTCATCCTTTGACTCTGGGGTCACCGAATCCGCTTTTGAAGGTTTTGGCTTCTTCTTTTTCGGCTTTTTGGGCTTTGGCGGAGGCTCAGCTGGCAGGAGAGACGCAAGCGCCGCGAACGGATTATCCGGGTCCTTCTTGCGCGCTTCGGCACGTTCATTGGCACGGGCTCGGGCTGCCCCACGGCCATCATCCTTACGCGGCGGGCGCTTGCCGCCTTTTATCTCACCGGCTTTGCCACGTGGCGGACGGCGACCGCCCTCCTGTGCCGGCTGTTCACCGGGAGCTCCTCGACGTGGACGTCGCGGCGGCCGACCTTCGGGGCGCGCACGGGCTTTGAACTTCCAGGTTTTCGCTGCGCCGGTTTCCGGGTCGTTCGAGGCCGGGACCAGCCCATATGCCTTCAGCACTTCAACAAAGGCTTCGCCCGGACAGGACACCACTGACGCCAATTCAGCCGGGATTTCGAATTCATTCTTGCCGGCATCCTTGCGGCGCTTGTCGATTTCCCAGGCGAGCCGTTCGGCAAGGTCTGCACGGATGGCGCGTGGCCCAAAACGAATATATCCCTGCGCCAGAAGCGCGGTATCCGTCCAGCCTTCCTCAGCCGGGAAACTGCCCGCTCCGGTCGGCGCGATCATGGCATCGGCATCAGAGAAGACCGAAAACAGGCGCGCAATCATGGCCTGCTGTGCCGGCTTGGTCGTTTCCGGCGCATAGGCGGCAACGCGGCCCGCGCGTATGCCCCAGCCCTTCAGCGCCTCACGCTCTTCGGCTGACAGTCGAACCGGTGGGTCGTCTTCGCGCAGATCGACAGCCGATCCGCCCTCGAGCACCCGATAGGCCAGGCCACGGGCGACGCCGGGCAATTCTGCATTGTTCAGCTGTTTGCCAAGCGCAGAGAGCGCTGGCAGCAATTTCTGAGCGCTTTCATGCACCCAGAGTTCAGCCCGGTCTTTTGCACGGTCACGCTCTTCGGGACTGGCATCCTCCGCGCCAATAAGTTCGGCACGTGGCAGAAGCCAGTGAGGCCCTTTCACCAGCCGCGCAACAGGCTGATCATTGAACAGCACTTGCCCATAATCGTTCAGTGCAAACGCATGGTTATGCGAGGTCGCAATCTCGGCCAGCCGTTTGGACAGGATGGGCTTCAGCGCCATCATTGCCGCATTGCGCACGGCCTTACCTTCGACCGTTTTGGCATCCGTCACAGGGCGAAACACGAGGCCTTCCAGATGGCCCACAACATGCCCTTCAACTGTAATCTCACCATTGTCGCCAAATCCGGCTTCCATAGCGTCCTCTCGGCTGAGTCCCCGCATCAAAGCGGTGGTTCTCTTGTCAACGAAGCGAAGAGTCAAACGTTCATGCAGAGCATCTGACAATAAATCTTCAATTTCACGCGTCTGACCGCGCCAGCTCTCTGCATTTTCGACCCAGTCAGACCGGTTGGCGGCATAGGTCCAGGTCCGTATGCTCGCCAGACGGGTTTGTAACACATCGATATCGCCTTCCGTAGACCGAAGTCGTGAAAGAGCCGTTTCCATCCAGTCACATGACAAACGCGCATCAGGGTCAGCCAGTTGCGCATAAAGGGCTTGCACAACTCGCAAATGTCCATCCACGCCCGTCCGGCGGAAATCCGGCAGGCAGCACAAATCCCAGAGCCGTTTCACCCGCGCGCCATTATGGGTTTGTGTGGTGACGTCCGGGTCCATCGCCATGCGCCGCAACGTCGCTTCATCCAGCGCGTCCGGCGTCTGACGAAGTATGCGTTCCGGGCTCGGTCTGGACAGGGTTTGCAGCAAGCGCTCGATCGACCGATAGCTCAGATCATAATTGCGCCATTGGATCTGTTCGACGTCTTCGAAATGGTGCTCTTCGATCCGGGCGACCATCTCCTCATCAAAGGGCTGGCAATCGCCTGTCTCGCCAAACGTGCCGTCGGTACGGAACCGTCCAGCGCGGCCTGCGATCTGGCCCGCCTCCGCGGCGGTCAGTTGCCTTCGGCGACGGCCGTCAAATTTCGATCGGGCCGCAAAGGCGATATGCTCAACATCAAGGTTCAGCCCCATGCCGATGGCGTCAGTCGCGACCAGATAATCCACCTCTCCTGACTGGTAGAGATCGACCTGAGCGTTGCGCGTGCGGGGAGACAGCGCGCCCATTACAACCGCCGCCCCGCCACGCTGGCGTTTCAACAGCTCGGCAATGGCGTAAACTTCATCGGCCGAGAACGCCACAATTGCAGACCGCTTTGGCAGCTTTGTCGCTTTCATCGGCCCGACATAAGTCAGGTCTGAAAAGCGCTCGCGCCGGTTAGTGTCGACATCCAGCCCCAGCGCAATCAGTACGTTCCGCATGGGTTCAGACCCCAGCAGCAAGGTTTCATGCATGCCCCGCGCATGCAAAATGCGATGGGTGAAAACATGGCCGCGATCGGGGTCGGTCGATAGCTGGATCTCATCAATCGCCATGAAATCGACCTGTTTCGACAGCGGCATGGCTTCGACCGTGCAGATGAAGTAGCGCGCACTTTCCGGCCAGATGCGCTCCTCACCCGTCACCAGCGCGACGGCCGCCTCACCCTTTTTCTCGACAACCTTGTCGTAGATTTCCCGGGCCAGCAGGCGCAAAGGCAGACCGATCATGCCCGACCGATAGGCCAGCATGCGTTCGAGAGCGTAGTGAGTCTTGCCCGTATTGGTCGGCCCGAGCACGGCGATCAGTTTGCTCATCGAGGTGAGACAGAAATCCGGTAGAAAGGTTCCACCAGCCCCAGCGGGATGAGGGCCAGGGGGCAAGTGGATGCGTAACCAATGTCATCCCGGACTGGATCCGGGATCCCTTCAGACCGTCGATTTCCTATTCTTCGTTGTCGGCTCTTAACTCGACCTGCAGAACGACATTCGCCGTAAATGTTTTTGGCTGGGGATCAACAGGAATTGGTAAGGCAGCATCAGAAATGACCGGACGAGGCGGCGGCGGTGGGGGAGGTGGTGGAGAATTCGACTCAGAGGTCGAGTTGTTTCTGTAAGGTTGCGTACCGTCTGACAAAACTTCCACTGCGCCGAGCTTCATTCCCGCTGCTTCGGCGAGGAGTTCCGCTTTGTCCAGCGCGAGCTTTACGGCCTTGCGGTTCGCTTCTGCTAAAGCGGCTTCACGGTCAGACACCTGAAATCCGCCCAATCTGGCTGAATTTGCGCCTTTTTCGATAGCAAACGATACGACATTTCCGCCAATTTCCGCGGGACTTCCACTGATACTTAAATCGTAAACCGTCTTGAATTCTTCCACAATGCAGTCGGGATCAAATTGCTCATTCGAATAGCTATTGGTTGTGCATTTATTGATCTGCGCTTTTTGTACCGACACAGATCGGGTTGCGATTTCATAGCTTTCAAGCCCCTTGAAGGACGCCATGGCATCTCGAAATTCTGGCAGCGCACCAGTCAGTCCTTCGATGCTCCCCGCCCCCGTCCCGCTCGAGTCTTCGAAGACGACATAAACTGTGAATTTATCTGGTTCGACCTCGACGCTCGCGGTCGCCGAAACCGTCACCGAACCCGGCTGTACGATTTGTGCAGCACTCTCCTGCGACAAAACGAGCGCGCACATAAAAGCGGTTGTGAGAAACAATTTTTGCATGGATTCATCTCGGTCTTATTGAATGACTGGACTGTGCATGAAAGACTACGGACTTACCAGCGTCGTTGGTCTGCTCCCCGAAAAGTGGTCCATTATTTGAGTTAGTACCGG
>CEPO01005096.1_pt1 | contig 14959 bp, 12 predicted proteins | sample 530481 | NCBI WGS metagenome assembly CEPO01 (sample SAMEA2620198, study PRJEB7988) | marine metagenome | biome: marine biome (ENVO:00000447); feature: surface water layer (ENVO:00002042); material: "saline water (ENVO:00002010), including plankton (ENVO:xxxxxxxx)" | depth 5 m
CAAATTTATGTTGAAGGTAAATTGCAGACGCGTAAGTGGCAAGATCAACAAGGCCAAGATAGATACACCACTGAAATTATCGTAGACCAAATGCAAATGCTTGGTGGTCGCGGTGGTGAAGGTGGCGGCGGTAACGGTGGTTACCAACGTCCTCAAAACAACCAAGGTGGTTACAATCAAGCTCCAGCGCAGGGCGGCTATAACCAAGCGCCACAGCAAGGTGGTGGTCAGCAGGGCGGCTACAACTCAAACCAAGGTGGTGGCTACAATCAAGCGCCTCAGGGTGGCAATCAAGGTCAGCCAAAGAACCCACCAATGGCTGAGCCAGATTTTGACTTCGACGATGACATTCCGTTCTAGTTCGGGAAAATTTACATTGTAAACTTTATTTGTAAAGAGCCCTTGTTTTCAAGGGCTCTTTTCGTTTTTGTGGTGTAAACTTTGATTTGACAAGGCCCTTCACTGATACTATAAATATACCAAACTTAAAATGTAAAGTTTAAGCCATGAAGTTACGTAAAGTCAGAAAAGACGGTATTAATGAAGTTGGTTGTCTTGTGGTTGATGATAACGGCGTGCCGATAGACCGCATTTGCCGCTACACGCTTATTTCTCTTAATGGTGCTGATAACACACAAGAGAACAATGCTCGTCATGTCATCCATGTAGAACGTTGGGCAACAAAGCATGACATTGACCTGTTAGCAGAGGTGGCGCTTCATGGCCTCAATAGAAGTGAACATTTCATCTCATTGTTAAGACATCTCGAAATGTATGCGAAGGATACGGATGTCGTTGTACCCATTAATCGAAAGACGGTAGAGGCTGAATATTTCAATCAACGTATCGATGCGTGTTGCGAGTATTTTGCTTATTTAGCTGAACGTGCTATCAAAACACGCAAACTGAATGATCCTATGATTGGAACCATTGAAGAGAATGTTAAACGTCTCACTCTAAGGTTAAAGGCTCGGAAGTTGTCCGTAGGCAACACATCGACGGTTACTGGGTTATCCACTCAAGTTCAAGTTTCGCTTTTCAAAGGCCTAAAAGATCCGAAGTATTTCGGATGGAGCAAAGGCACCGCATTACGTAATAGGCTTATTATTCGTTTATTGTATGAGACAGGTATCCGTCGAGGGGAGCTCTTGTCGTTAACTATAGAGAATTGCCATACGTCTAAGCTTGCGCATGGCGAAAGGCCTTATATTCACACTAGGCAGAACGTGAAGTACGATGATCCTCGTAAAGACATTCCGCACGAAAAAACAGAAGAACGCATTATTCCCATCTCTAATGATTTGGCAGATTTAATTAACCAATACAAAGTTATTAGAAGCACACCGAAAGCTGCTAGAAAGCAACCGCCTTATCTAATTCTGTCTAGTCATGCTCCATATCCCCCTTTATCTATGTCGTCATTAACATCTGTGTTTGATGCAATCAAAGCCAAAATCCCCGACATTGACGAATTAGGCTCACATAGATTGCGCCATACGTTCTTCGAGAATCTCGACCGTATTCTTCACCGCGATAGCTATGACGACGAACATAAGAGAAAAATAAAAAACAACATCGGTGGTTGGAAGCCGTTATCACGTCAAAGCGAAAATTACGAGAAATTGGCGACATACGAACAGTGCGTTGAAGCAATGAGTTCGTTTCATAGTTTCCTTGAGAATAACTGATAGCTAAGGAGTAGCAGTGATGCAGTACAACGTTGTTTTGAGCGACACCCAATTAACGACTGTCAGTTTTGAATCAAGCGATAAAGAGATTGTCTATGACCCTTTTCCAATTTCTCAAAGTGGACAACCACTGGATTTAACGCAAACAAAAGTTCATCTCTTGCCAGAGAGATTGTCGTTAAATTTTGAGCTTGTTGATCCACTCCTTCGCGAGCACGTGAAAGCATTGGTTTCATTTGCATGTAAAAAACGCGCTAACATCTCAATTTACAATCAATTTAACATAATTAAAACATTAAGGTTATCTGGTAGCCATGGTGATGAGGAAAGCATACAAGATCTGATCGAGCGCCAGGTTCGAGATGTTATGGAAAGTGACCAAAGTGCTACGATGAAGTCGGTGTTACGCTCTCTTTATGGCTGGTTTGTAGAAGAAGAATTCCCCTTCTTCGATGAAGACTTCTTTGACTTGTATTTAGATGTGCTCAAGTTTGGTACCGATGATGGTAAAGGCAAGGATGTCATTATGGAATTGCCGAACAGAGGGCCTTTAACACTTAGGGAACAGCACCTTTTTCGAGAAGCCATGGCCTCAATCGATACAGAAAGGTTGTCGATTGTTGAATTGCAAGGAATGGTGGCATTAAAGCTCGGGCAGGTTTTGGGAGCGCGTAATATACAAGTAGTTAAGCTTACATTTGGAAATATAGGAACTGGAGAGAACGGTGCTCCCTTTATTAATCTCCCGAGAGCGAAACAGCGTGGGCATAGGAGAAACAATCAGGTAAAAAAGAGGCCAATAACGAAGTCACTTTTTGAGCTAATTGAATTATTGAAAGCACGCTATTCGGATCTGTTAAAAGAAAAGGTTAAAAGTGAACAGCCAATTCTATGCAACTTATCAAATACAAATCACAAGATTACCTCTCTCAGGTTGAGACCGCCTGTTTTTTTCAAAAGAATTTTGTCTATAGAGGAACGCTTGAACTTGGGCTTCAAAGTCACAAACCGACGTTTGCGAAAGACCTTTTGTACTCAGTTAATCGCTAAAGGAACTCCACTTAAGGTGGTGGCTGAGTTGATGGATCATACAGATCTTCAGCAACTTGAAGTGTATTACCGCCATACTCACCATGTCGCTAAAAAATTGGATGATGTACTCCAATCTGAAGCTAAAGACATCATTGATGCATTTGCGGGAAAAATAGTAAATCCTGATGAGGCATCTCAAGCTGGGCAACAAATATTTGCACCAACAAAAGACCAAAAACTTCACCTCATCGGTAGTTGCGCAAGTAAAACGCCGTGCTCACTTAATCCACCTCTGAGCTGCTATGGGTGTGCATCTCTTGAAGCATTCGATGACGTTGATCACAAGTCTGTCGTTGAAAACTTTGTTTCTGAAGCGAAAGAGACCTTTGGTGAAGGGCATGCAATTGAGATACTTAAACACAAAGACTACTTAGCAGCATCTAAATTTGTGCAGCAATTGGAGGACGGTGAATTATGAGTAATGTTGCTCCTTTAATACCTCGACCTGGCAATGATCCTCTGAGCAACCTGAATGAGTTAATTCATTTTTCTAAAAAGCATTCACCGTTTAAGAGTAAAGAGGGCTGGAACTGGGATTCGCTGCATTGGGATGTGAAAAATATCTGCTTATCTCAAGGGAGAAAAGCTGGCTATCGCATTTGCTTAAACTTCAATAGAGATAATAAAAAAGGTAACAAAGTAAAAGACTCCCAGTCTGACATGGCACCTTTTCAGCATAAGCAACTATCCGACGTAGTTAAGTGCCATGTCACTTCACTTCAAATTGCGAAAGCAAAGGATGTAGGGACACTTCAACTTTGGATAAATGCTTATCGTTACCTCGACAATATAATAGGTCCTGCAAATAAGTGCCTTAGTGAACTTTCAATGAATGATTTTAAATTGGCTGAGCGAGAAGCTCGTGTTTCTTTGGAAGACAGTACGTTCTATCGAGTAGGTGTAAAATTAGAAGCGATTTGTAAATATATAAATCAAAAAAAATTGGCAAATCATAAGATTACATTTAAAAAATCAGCTAAACGTAGTGAGACTCACACCAACAGCGACTCAAGGATTGATCAAGAATCTATTACAAAGCGCGCTAAAAAGCTCCCCACTAAAGAAGGACTTATTGCTGCGGCAACCCTCTCAAATGCCCCTCTTTTGGGTGACGATGTGTTATTTCAAGCGATAGTAGAAATCATGTTGGCGACAGGCCTACGTTTTGATGAGTTGGTTTTATTAGATAAACATTGTCTTTATGAAAAGGAAATCGAAGAAACGAATGTCTTAACCGGCGAACCAGTAACTTCTCTTGTACATGAAATTCGCTACAAGGCTAAGAAAGGCGGCGGTTGGCGGTCAAAAAGCATTCCCGAAAGTTTGCTTCCAATTTTAAAAAAGGGGATAGACACTGCGCGCAAACACTTGCAGCCAGTGAGGGATGTCGTCGCTGCGGCCACCAAAAATCAACATGATTTCTTTCCTGAACTTGAGGATGACACTGTTGCAACTATCCCTAGTACTTGGAAGTTACTGAAGTGGTCTAGTAATTCTAATTTTCAAACATACTTAAGAAGCCGCGGGATTACTATCACCAAACAGCAGCAAGACGTTAACGGCAAAATGAAGTCAGTAGCGACATTCCAAACGAGCGAATTAAAGCAAAAAACAACAGCATTGGCGCAGGAATCAATTTCGTCGCTATGGGATTCTATAAAGAACCTAACAGTAGCTGAACGACCAGAGGACTTGCTGTTCATTACTCAACATCAAAGACATCATTCAGTGAAATCTACAGAGCCTTGGGTGTTCACAATGATCACCCATACACAGCTTTCAGATTATCTAAGTGGCCGTCCCAAAATTGGTATGGAAAGTGTGTTTGAACGCTATGACCTTAAATTTGAAGACAGGCCAGTGCGGTTGACGTCCCATCAATTTCGTCATTTTTTAAGTACTATGCTGGAGTTAAGTGACACAGTTTCTGACATTGAGGTAGCACGTTACTTTGGTAGGAAATATATGGGTGATAACGCGACCTACAACCACACAAATAAAACAAAAAAGGTAATGGATGAGGCTGACACAATCATCGCCTCTACAGGGTTATCTCGTGAACAAGAGAAGGAAGCAGCCATACTGTTTACCTTGGTGGATAGAGATGAGGCGCTGGATACTATTCAGGATCTGACGACGTCGCTGACTACTTCAATTGGGCTATGCAAGCATGATTATAATGACTCACCTTGCGGTAAGCACTACGCGTGCTTGAGAGGGTGTAGTAACTATTATCGTGTAAAAGGTAATCCTTCTGAGGTGGAAGAGGTGGCTCGTATCAGAGATCAACAGAAGTTACACGTCGATGCAGCTAAAGAAGCAGTTGATGAGGAGTATCACAATGCAAATAATTGGCTACTCTCGCATGAGGAGTTATTGAATGGATGTCAGATGGCGTTAGCCATTGAGAACGATGACTCGATCGCAGTCGGTGAGCGAGTGCAGATTTTTCCTGATGGCAAAACGAAATGTGAGGCAATATGAAAAAGAGTGCCAGAATAACCCCCGAAGCCGAGAAGGAAATCTGCGAAACCATTAAGAGAATGGCCTACCTCTCTAAGAACGGTAAAGTCACAATGACCGATATCGCAAAAGAGGTGGGGTTTTCCAGACCCGCGTTATACAAAAATGACGCTATTAGTGCTTTGTATAAAGAAATTAACGAATCTCAAAACCTTAAGCAGCATAACTCAAAGACCATAGAAAAACTGGAAGCAGAACTAGCAAAGGCAAAGAATAAAATTGAGCGTCTCGAAACGACACTTGCTGAATATGACTTGAAGTATGTTCGCTGGCTTTACAACGCTACGAACGCAAACATTACGATTGAACAACTCAACGCACCGATGCCCGAATCGATAAAAACGGGTGCACGCAAAAGTGGCAAAAGATAAAAAATGAAATTCGACGTAGAGAAAGAGTTAGTTGACTTCAATTTAGAGCGTATGGGCCATAAGGGCAAAGCGAACCTTATCAAGGTTGCTGAACTCTTGGGGGTTCTCGATGGTGATAGTTGGGGAGATTATATCGAACACGGCTACATTGATCTCACAGCTATTGCTAAAGAGTGTGGTATCAGCCGCTCAAGTCTATATCAAAATCGACATATCAAACGTTATATAACGGGAAAAGCGGAGGTGTTAAAGATGCAGGGATTGCTTCTTCAACTACCCTATCAAAGCCCAGAAAAAACGCAGAGCAATGCCAAAGCAACGGTCTTATACACAGCCTCGGAGAAAGAAATCAAGGAGAAAAACGCGGAGATAAAACGCCTTCAGTCGCAAGTTGCTGAGCTATCAGCGGATAAAGATAGACTCAAAGAAGAGCTTAAAGCGACAAAGGCTGCATTGGAGCGTGAAGGTACCCGCGACGATTATCTGGCAAAATTCAGTAAACACTTACGATGAATATCGGTTACTCCAGATCTATTACCGTTCGCGTCACACGGAATGCCTATCGAGGAAAGGAGGGGGCAGTTGTACATGGTGTTGAAGTCGACCCGGAAACGTTAGTAAAAGCCAATAGGTTTCAGCACTTAGTCATCTCTATCGAAGGAAGTGACCAAGACGTCGTTATATCTGAGCTCAAGAAAGGCATGTTGATTGACGTCAGGCCTAAAACCAAGCTGAAAGGCAGAACAGAAAATGGATTTGAGCGGTTTCTCATCACGACCAGTAATGTTGATATCTTACGTCCACAGAGCAAGTTGATTGTTGACTTAATCGGTGGCAGTAGTCGCTTCAAAGGAATTGGGCCGATTAAGGCACAGAAGCTTTGGAATCATTTTGGTGAAGAACTCTTCAAGCACCTGGATAACGGTGATATTGAGACTCTACGTCAGATATTGACTGAGGAAGCTGCTAACAACGCTGCAAGTGCATGGCAGAAATATATCCTCCTCGACGAGATGCGCTACTGCAATATGACCTTGAAATTGCCCGTACCCTTGTCAATGCGCGTTGTAGACTTCTATCGAGATGAAACGATAGCAAAGCTTAACGAAGATCCTTATCGGCTTCTCACATTCGGCTTATCGTTCGAGGAGTGTGATGGCATTGCAAGTGATTTGAATTTTTTCCCTGATAGTGCAATAAGGTTGGCGGCGGCAGTCGAAGCCGCGTTATATAAAATACTCGACAAAGGAAGCACTGCTGCCCTTCAAAATGAACTCACAGAGTCACTCACGCAACTTTTGAAGTCAAACGCTAACGGAGGTGATGATTCAGAAGAACTCGTCTCACAGGCGCTCTCTGAGGCTTATTTGACAGATAATTATGTGCGCTTGGCTGAAAAAGTTTACCAGAGCAATGGCGCATTCATGATGGAATGCTTTGTTGCTCAACGTTTATTCGAACTGATTAGAAAGCCGACACAACTTAGAACGTCCCCTTCTCAGGTGGATGAAATCATTGAAATGTATGAGCACGAGAAGGGGTTCACGCTCACTTCATTACAAAAAGAAGCCGTTAAAAAGGCTATGCACCATCACTTCTTTATCATCAACGGTGGTGCCGGTGTTGGTAAAACCACAGTGCTTGATGCCATGTATCGAGTGTTTGCTAGTATTCATGTGAAGCCAATACAGATTGCCCTAGCAGGAAAAGCGGCGAAGAGAATGACCGAAGCTACAGGATGTGAGTCGTTCACCATTGCCCGCTTTTTACGGTCATTCGATTTCAAAAAGTATAAAGGGATGGAGCTCATTATCGTAATAGATGAAAGCTCAATGGTAGACCTCCCAAGTATGTATAGGCTTCTCAAGTTTATCCCGTATGATACGCGTATTCTGATGTTGGGGGATACCGGGCAATTGCCGCCAGTCGATTTTGGGCTAGTATTACACGAGTTAATAGAAATAGATTTAGTGCCTAAAATAACACTGACAAAGGTTAAGAGGCAGGGTAACGACTCCAACATTCCGGCAGCCTCAATTAAGATACGACAAGGTGAGCTGCCCGATTTTGGGAATGATGATGTAAGGTTCATCACAGCGAATAGTCATGGGGTTATTAAGAAAGAGGTCGCTGCACTTTATAAAGAGTTACCAGATTCAACTCAAGTCATCTGCCCAACAAACAGAATGGCAGATGCAATTAATGAATTGTGTGCATCTTTCAACAAAAAGCCGCGCTTGAAGGTTTTCGTAGATGACTATGACAGATATCAAGAGACGCAATTTAGATTGAATGACAAAGTAATGTGCTGCAAGAACCTCTACGATATGGACATAATGAATGGTTCGGTTGGCGAGGTCGCAGAAGTATACAAGAAACAACGATTAGTTAAAGCCGAGACAGGTGATGATGAGATCGTAAGTTACGGCAAAGTCCTCTGGGATGATGGCGTGACGAGAGAGGTTACCATTGAAGTTGTAGATGCGTTGAAGTTGGCTTATGCAATGACGATACATAAGAGCCAGGGGTCGCAGTTTGAACGTGTGGTTATACCCATCGATGGTGGCAACCATACCAGCGTTACTATGTATTACACAGCTATCACCAGAGCTGAAAAAGAGGTGATTTTTGTTGGCAACCTAAAGCTATTACAGGCAGCCTTATTACGGAACTCAGCCAACGACAGAATGGTTAATCTAGGTGCGAAGCTACGTCACTGCTTTGCTTTGGAAAACTCTCATTAATCAATACAGAGGTATCTATTGGAACTTACACCACTATTAGCCAACCTTGATCCTGACATCAAGCAGTTGTGCGATAGGGAATTCAATCTACAGCTCGATAGTACTGACGGGAACGTTTTTATTTTCCCTGGGGAAACCTTTCAGGGTATTAAACTAACATCACCAAACGAAGCAGGCTTGCAGGTGTTGTATTACTTTGCTGATTTAGGTTGCCCCATAAGCATGGCTCGGCTATCTGTAGCATTACATCCTGCTATGGGAGCAGAGTGGCCGATAATGTGTTCATCACTTAGTCTGGAATGGTTTGAACGTACAGTGAGGACTTTAGATTTAACGGTGTACGACCCTTTATTTACTAACGTCTATGAAGCATTTGTTCATGACGCATTAAATAAACAGTTAATGGAGTTATTAAAAGTTTTCAGCGATGACTTGAGCGATTATGTGGCAGCCTTGGAAATCACCTTACAATCGATACGAGGTGAGATGTCATTATTTAAACCACGTGGAAAATTTATCTAGCTCTATGACCTCTGAAATGCCACAGATAAAAAATCTCATCAATCTGTTATTCATAATGCTTTTCCTAAATTGTGATAATATGTGATCAAGTAGCATTGTTTGAATAACTTTTAACTTATTGTATTCAAAGATGAAATGGATATCGCTGTCACGGTGTTACTAATGGGAATACAAACTTAAATTTGGAATTTTTTATATTAAGGAAGAATGATGTATCACGATGAAACAGTTCGGATTTATGAACGACTGCTTGAACAGAAGCAAAGCTTTTCAGGGGGGACACAATTTTCTATTGGAGGATTGTCAATTAATGTTGAAAGTAAAGACGGAATTGGCGGACTTATAGAAGAGTGGTTTGGTGCTTGGTGTCATGACCAGGGTTTTAAAATCACAAACCCTAAGCGTTTAGGCTCAAGCCAAGAATTTCCTGACTACTACGTAGGAGATGATAATGGAATGTTAGAGATAAAGGCTTTCGATAGGGATGCTGGTCCAAATTTTGATATTGCCAACTTTGAATCATACTGTGCCTCGTTGGCAGTAAAACCCGATAGGCTTAACTCCGATTATATTATTTTCGGTTATCGTCTCAAAGGCTCAATCTTAAGTATTTCAGATATTTGGTTGAAGAAGATTTGGGAAATTACAACTTCCTCTGAACGCTACCCACTAAAAACCCAAGTTAAAAGAGACGTCATTTATAATATCAGACCAGCAAGTTGGTACTCCGAAAGATCTCGCAGACCTTTCTCTAACTCTGATGAGTTTGTAAATGCAGTTTACGAAACTCAAAAGCAATATAGAAGTTTAGCTAGTTCACCAGACGAAGAAGCCTTTTGGCGAAATAGATAAACTTAGATTTTTTACAAAAGTTGCACTAGCTTACTTTATTAATCTCACAAACTGTTTAGTACAAGTATGTTTGGTTAATCGAGAGCTAGTGCCAAAACTATCATGCAGCATCAACATTGCTAAGATTCAATTGTTCTAATACTCGACTGGCAACTGCTTGAATGACTGGAACTACAACAGTGTTGCCTATCAAGTCGTACAAATCTTTTTGGCTGATGCAATTAGAATAACTGTCTGGAAAGCCAAATAGGCGTAGGCATTCTCTTTCAGAAAGACTCCTTATTCCGTCGTTATCAATAACCCCAAACTTGTGCGTCTCTGTAGCGACAATAGTATTGATAGTTCCTTTAGGGTCCAGTATTTTATTGAGTTCGAAACTTAGCTTTCCACTTACGATATTGTATCCCTTCGGTTTTGAGGTGTCCGGAATTCTTTTACTGCTGCCGTCAGCTAGCGTCACGAGCTCTTTTGGGTGCTCAAATTTAATGTAGTCTTTTGAAACAAGGTCCTCAAGCATATCTTCAAGTTCGGCTTTATCGACTTCATTGAAAAACGAGAATATTTGCTCTAACGTTAATGGCATCCCATCCATCCAAACTATACCGATTTCTTGTGCCCACTTTTTTTGTCTTCTCGCTTTAAGAAGCGAGCCCATGAGCTGCTTCTGGACACCTGAAACTGGTCCTTTCAACTCCAAGTCCCAACTATGAATATTATCTCGACCTCCACGTTTATCTTTTATGGCCTTTCCATAGAGCTGCTCTTTTGTGTACAAAGATAAAAGTTTTTCGCGAAACTGAGTCTTCTCACAAGGCAACCCTCTCTCCAGGATATCCTCCAGTGTTTTGTGAAAAGCCTTGAATTCCGATAAGTCGGGTGTGCCATTTAGGGTACCGGTAATGTAGATCCTTTTACGGTTTTGAGGAACACCGAAATCATTAGCATTAAGGACCTTCCAAGAAACGTGATACCCAAGCTCTTCTAAAGTAGCAATAATTACTTTTAGAGTCCTTCCAGTTCGATCAGTCTTATTTTCTCTATCGTGCGTTACAAGCCCTTCAACATTTTCTAGCAGAAACCCTTGCGGCTTTTTTTCTTTTAAAATTCTCGCAACATCAAAAAAAAGTGTGCCCCGCGTATCATTAAAACCCATTCTTTTACCTGCGGTACTAAATGCTTGGCATGGAAAACCTCCTAAGAGAAAATCAAAATCAGGAATATCCTTTGCTTCGATTTGAGTTATGTCGCCGTAAACCTCTTCGTTATTGAAATTGTGTTTGTATAGGTCAACAGCATATGGCTTGATTTCAGATGTGAAAACGCACTCGGCCTTTAAACCATAAGCGTTACAAGCTTGTGTGAAGCCGACTCTAGTTCCGCCCATGCCAGCGAATAAATCAATAAATTTTAACATGACAAACCCTTATACTGTTTATTTACCCAGTATTGTATTATATATGAATTAGAGGTTCCAGTTTTTTTTAAATGTTTTTATTGTCTTCCCCGTACCATAAATGGAGAGAAATAAACGTCCGCCAAGGACTGTATATATCCAGCTGTTCAGAGTCTTTATATTCAATACCTAGCTTTGATAGCCCTTTTGAAATAGTAACATCTGTAGTTGGGAGTATGTCGGGCATTTGAAAATAAAAAATAGCGAGCATATCAGCAGTCCACTTACCGACCCCCCAAATTTTTGTTATTTCAGTGATTAATTCAGGGTAATTCAGCTTTTCTAAATATGTTTCAGCCTCTCGGGTATGGATTCGGCTTTCTATCAAGGAGAATATCGCTTTCACTTTGTTTCTTGAAACGCCACACTTTCTGATGAGTGCCTCATTTTCGGGGGAAAAAAATAAATTATGGGGCTTTTTACTTACAGTTATTTGTTCGGAAACCTTAGCCCATATTGTCTTTGATACTTTTAGAGAAAGTTGTTGACCAATAATTGTTTTACAGAGAAAAATGAAGACACTAGTCTCTTTGCTCGGTGAAAAACTGATATTTCCGTTTCTTTTAAGGAGACTGTAAATAGCGGGGTGGTGTAACTTACTAATCTTTAATAAACAAGAATAAGCTTCTGTATCGCAATCGATATTGCTCATTAAGGTCAACCTTTATTTTTTGGCTAGTTCAAGATAAAAAGAAAATGTATAAACTCATAATTTGGCAACAGAACAAAATTTGCACAAGATTATGCGTCATGACTTGGAACATTCAAAACGTCGAAACAGACTATTGTAAACAGCCGAAAAGCTATTATTTAGGGCAAGTATGTTCTCGCCCTTTGGTTAGCTGATTTTGTCACCGATTTTAACGATAAGTTAACCATTATAACTTTCGGTCTCTAAACTCGACGCCTCGCAGTTCGGAAATATCTCTAGGAATTTTAGTCGAGCATTGTCCAAATACTTGCTGGTCTCCGCACCATAATCCGAGCTATACCGCCCCGACTTTGAGTTAATCAACCACTTACCTTTATCGTAATGTATTTCGCCGCCAATCCTTGCTGATTTGAAGTCGGTCAACGTTGGGTGACCGCGTTCACCGTTCTCGTCACCAATAATAAGTGCGCCGTCAATTGTTATAACCCATATTTTAAACTCAATTTCCCCTGATATAAGCTCTTTGAACAATTCATTCAGACAATCTTCACACCGACCAAAATAGACGTTGGGATTTTGTCCATTCAACCTATGACCGCTTACTTCCTCGCCTTTAATCCGTTTAGGAGCTCTTGGTTCGCCATACATTGCATTCAGATATTGATAATAATTACTCTGTTTCTCTTTCAAAGATTTTACTATTGAGGACAGGAAATGATGGTTTGATTCAAGTGCTTGGGTATTTTCTATATTAACCGAAAGAGGAGTTTTAACTATGACGTCGAAGTACTCGTCATCATACTTGATACATCCTGTATAACAGTTACCTTGTGGGATATCTGTCGAGTCAAAAAGGAGTTCAAACAAAGGTTTATTGTCATCAGGGTCATTAAAAACAGCGGTCCACATGAATTTAGCGGCACTCTTGAGCAGAATATCTTTTTTGTTAATGACGCTATGGTTTTTTAAAACGCGCTGTTTGACATCTGCCAACGATTCCAATCGTAGTTCGTATTGTATTTTAGGCGGCATTTCATCTTCATCATCATGCTCAATGTAATATGCATTATACTCCTCCAAAAGCGCCTTACAGGTATTATCAATGACATCTGATGAAACACGAACCTTTTTATAGCTTGGAATAACTAAGCTATCTGGCACCAAAATTTGACTTTCTGCAATCCACTCTCCACTTTCATCCTTTTTTCTCAGAGCAACACACCATTTTGCGCCATTAAACTCAACCTCTTTCGAATTTATACTCGGAGGAAGAGAAGCAACATCATAAAGAGTCGCTTTAGCGAAAGGACCTACGCGGTCGTCATGTATATAGACTGCTTTATTACTATCGAAGCCGAGCACTGTAACTGCATGGCCGTCACGTTCTTGTGCCATAGAATCTTCAATATCATAAACTTGAGTCCCCATGATTAAAGGTAAGCCACTTCGTATATAACTCTTGATAGTACTTATAAAAACTTCTTTACTGTCGGGTTCGCTCGCATCTATGTTTATTTTGTGGTTTTTGAATCCATATACATCTAATGCCCGGAGTATCTGCTTATTGCTAAGGCCTTTATTGGGGAAGCTGTTTGAAGAATCGTTTACATGATTGATGGCTGCTAACGTGATCTCGCTACAAGATGGCACCTGCCGTAAATCCTTTTTATCAAGCGCTTGTAGAGCAGTCCAAATGGCAGTTGTTGCGCACGCAGAGACAACTTTGTCCTGTTCTTGAAACGCAACAGTTCGGAGCTCAAGACGAATACCGAACAAACTAACGTTGTACTTACGACTTAGTACTTTTTTGGAGTCATCTTCTTTGATGCTTGAGTATATGTTGAAGCATGATTTTCCGATAAACGTTTTGGGAAGAGGTTTTATTACTATGAAGCCAAGATATGCTTCATTTAACTTGAGCCGCGTTTCATCAGTATACTCATGCAGCATTTTAGTGAATGATTCATGGTCAATTTGCGTATCAAAGAAATGAAGTCTTGCACAGCGTTCACCATATCGAGTAAAACACTTTACATAATAACGTGAGTAATCCTCTAGGTAATCTCTATCTATATAGTCAGATTCCATCAGAATTGACTTACAGCCAAGATTACTGAGATAGTTATATAGATAATCTGTTTGATTTTTCTGAATAATATCTGGGAACTCTGAGCCGAATCGTTCGCGTACAAGTAGACTCAAAGTTTCTTTTGCGAACTCACAAACTAAAAACTCGGGTAACATTATTATTTTTTTAATCCCTTAAAAACCAAAAAGGCAGCCAATAAGACTGCCCTCAATATTCAAAATTAAGTTACAAGTTGTAGCTGCGAGCGTAAAACTGTTCGTTTGGGGAATGTTGCTTCGCACGCTTCTGATAATCAGCTTCCCTGTTTGCTTGACGCACAACAAAGCTTTCAGCTACCTGACGATCTACTTCCTTGCGTTTATTCATCTTAGCTAATTTTTCGAACTTTTGCTTCATAAACTACCTCCACTCGGGGCGCAGCACTCTACCAGATTTGTATAAATAAGCAACAAATTAATAGAGTTATCCTTGTTATATTTTTTTATGTTTGACCATTTCTAAGCCTAGCGCAAATATTACGGATTTTCCACAATCTTCCAAAGTGAGCCAACATAATCCAGCATCTGCCACTATCTTCCACTGTAAGCTGTTTGTGAGGCCAACGCTACAGTAAGTAACAAATTTAATGTTTGATATATTACGGCCTCCCTTATATAAACGTTTGTATTCACTTATTGGTACAGTCAAAACGTAATTTATTTGGGGCGCTGTAAGTAATGTTGACGAGTGTGTTTTTGAAAAGTGTAAACTTACCTCTTGGTAATATAACAAAGTTTACATAAGTTTATTTTTAAGCTGTAACAAAATTGTATTTTTTTTCAAATCAAAAAAATAATATTATGCTATATTAATAGATAAGGTGTATAGGGTATAGTTAGTCACACACACACTCAAGTTTACAGTAAAAAATGGCGCACTACCGTTCTAGCAAAAACAGTTCACGTGTTGAAAATATTCTAAGAGCCGCTTTAAT
>CEPO01047343.1_pt1 | contig 14862 bp, 15 predicted proteins | sample 530481 | NCBI WGS metagenome assembly CEPO01 (sample SAMEA2620198, study PRJEB7988) | marine metagenome | biome: marine biome (ENVO:00000447); feature: surface water layer (ENVO:00002042); material: "saline water (ENVO:00002010), including plankton (ENVO:xxxxxxxx)" | depth 5 m
GCACGAAACCCGCGTTTCTGGCGTTAAGTGCGGATTGGAGCGCCGCGACATCGATACGCGCATGCTCACCAGGCAGAAGCTGTAACTTGCCGCCTCCGGTAAAGAATTCCGGCGCGCCGCGTTCGTCTTTCTCGATATGCGCTTCTTCATGGCAGAGAACCGCGCCATGCGACGGACAGATCAGAGACAGGGCGAGTGCGTTCGCCGCCGTTCCTGAGGACACCAGATAGACCTCAAGGTCTGCTTCAAAGATTTCAGTGAGCTGGCTTTTGACGCGCGCCGAAAGCGCATCGGCGCCATAGCTGGGCGCCATGCCTTCATTTGCGGTCAGCAGAGCCTGAAGAATAGTGGGATCCGCTGGCGCGGAGGTGTCAGACGAAAAATCCATGGCGACGGGTCATTCTATGACATCGACGACATCGGGCGTCTGCCAGATGAGATGCTGTCCGCCATCGACCGCGATCATCTGCCCGGTCACTGCATCTGCCTGAAGAAGGAAACGAACCGCCCGGACGATTTCACCCGGATTGGCGCCGCGCCCCGTCAGGGTTGCGTCCACCTGTTTCTGGAAATCTTCGTCGGACTGACGTGCATTCTGAAGTGTTGGGCCAGGACCGATGCCATTCACGCGAATATTGGGCGCCAGAGCCTGAGCAAGCGTCTTGGTTGCGCTCCACAGGGCCGATTTGGACAAGGTGTAAGTGAAGAAGTTCGGATTGAGCTTCCAGACGCGCTGATCGATCATGTTGACGATCGCACCTCGTGCGCCGTCCGGCAGGGTATGCGCAAACTTCTGGGACAGAAGGACCGGCGCCCGCAAATTGACATTCATATGCGCGTCCCATTGCTCACGCGTATGGGTTTGTGCCGTGTCGTCATCGAACAGCGATGCATTGTTGATCAGAACGCCGAGATGCCCACCAAGAGCGGCTTCGGCCTGCCCCACCAGCGCCGCAGTCTGATCCTCATTCGTGAGGTCGGCCTGGAGCAATTTCGCTTTGCGGCCGTATTTTTCAACACTCGCAGCGGTGTCCTGCACGCCTTCCAGCGAGGAGCGGTAATGCAGCGCGACATCATAGCCGTCCTCAGCCAGAGCCTCGGCCATATACTGACCAAGCCGCTGACCGGCCCCTGTCACCAGCGCGCGTTTGACGGGCTCTAGCTCCACAGCGCACTCCAGTTGAGCCCGAGAACATAGAAATGATGAAGGCCGTACAGGTACACGCCGTAAGCCGCGAGCAGGAGTATGCCCAGAAACCAGCCGATCGGGCGGCGGAATAGAACATAAAGACTGACAAGCGCGAAGGCGCCGCCCATGAACCAATAATCGAACTGGACGAAAATACCCGGCAGATCGAGCGGTCCGAACATCGCGATGATGCCACCTGCCCCGAGAATATTGAACATATTGGAACCAACGACATTGCCAAACACAACGTCGGTCTCTTTGCGCCGGGCGGCCGCCATGGCCGCAGCAAATTCCGGCATGGACGTGCCGATGGCGAGAAGGGTTAGTCCGACCAGCTCATCATTCAACCAGGCAACTTCGCTGGCGATTCCCGTCGCGCCGCGAATGGCAAGGTGAGAGCCGAGCGGCAGGCCGATTACACCCAGCAGGATAAAAAAGGCCGTCAGCACCCAACCTGGAGGCGGCTCCTTGGCCTCCTCTGAAATCAAATCTTCCAGATTATCGGTCGGCGGACGGATCAGCGAGCCGGTAATATAGAGGATCAACGCAAATATAAAGGCCACACCGATGAAGGGCGTCAGCCCGTAAACCGGCGTAACCACAAGCCAGACAATGGTTGCAACGATCGTGAACAGGGTGGAGCGAAGAAGGCCCGCACCCGTGGTTTTCAGAGACATCATCAATGCGGGCGCACCGACGACGAGCAGGACATTTGCAATGTTGGAGCCGACAATATTGCCCATGGCAAGCCCGGGCGTTCCAGCCATGGTCGCCTCAAGCGCCACCAGCATTTCCGGCGCAGACGTGCCAAAACCGACAATGAGAACGCTGGCCAGAATCTGGGACACGCCCAGTTTCAATGAAGCCGCAACGGTTCCCCGGACAAGATAGTCTCCTGCCAGGACCAGGAAAACCAGTCCGGCAATCAGCAGTGCAAAAGATATCAGCATTCAGGCGCGGAACTAATCCAGGCGCTTCATGTCGATCAGGTTCAGAAGAGCGAAAATACCAAACGCCAAACCGAGCGCGATGAAAGAGGCATGAATTTCCATGGGAATCTCCATAAGTCAGGGCAAGTCTGTAACGTGGGAATTGTCTAATGGCGAGAGACAGAATTGTCACCATCATCGAGAAAGCACCTGCCTCCGTCAGTTTAAAACACTGACCAAAGAGGCAGACAAATACTCAGACAATCCATTTCTAACTATATTTGAAAGTCGAAATAATTTTCCTCTCCACCTTAATCCAGATGATACCTCTGCGACATATTGCGCAGACAAAAACATTAAGAACTAAGCTTTAACCATGATTCATTAACCTGAAACAACCTATCGGGGTATTTTTGATATCTATATTCAAAAAAGCCCCGCCTTAGTTGTGGTTAGGATTTAAGATGTTGGAAAAAAATGAAATTGGGACGCGCTTAAGTTTTCTACGTCTGGATACCGAGACGCTATCGGATCTCCGAAAGTTTGCCAGTCTAGCCGAAGACTTGCTGCCAGATGTCCTGAAACGCTTTTACGTTCATATTAGCGCTCACCCCGATATCGCTGAATTTTTCAAAAGTCAGGAGAGGATTGATTTCGCCGCCTCTCGTCAGTTTGAGCATTGGCGCATGATCCTCTCTGGTGAGTTCGGACCGGCCTATATTGAGTCTGTCGCGAAGGTTGGCGCCACACACGCCCGCATTGGTCTGGAGCCTCAGTTTTATCTCGCCGGCTACACCTTTCTGGTCAATGAAGTCCTGACCCAGGCGCAAGAGCAGATGGCCAGCAAGAAAGGTCTTAGCCGCGATGGCATGAAGACTTTTCAGAAGTTTCAGAATGCCTTTCTTCGCGCCGCGATGCTGGACATGGATCTGGCCATTCACTTCTTTAACGAAACGCGCGCTGGAGAAGCCCGCCAGAAACTGATGGATATGGCGGACCATTTCGAGCAAGGCGTTGGCGGCATTACCAGCACTGTCAGCTCGGCTGCCGAAGAAATGGCCAACACCGCCCGATCCATGCGATCCATTGCAGACCAGACGCAAACGGAATTCCTCGGGGTTTCGGCCTCTATCAACCAAGCCACGAACGGCGTCACTCAGGCCGCGCGGTCTTCTGAGGATCTTGGCAAGGCAGTGAATGAAATCGCCCAACAGATGTCGCAGGCGACCAGCCTCGCCAATCGCAGTGTCGACTCATCCGAACGGGCCGGTAGTACGATCCGGACCCTATCGAAAACGGCCGATCAGGTCGGTGAAGTCATTGCGCTGATTTCCGACATCGCCGAGCAGACAAATCTGCTTGCGCTGAACGCAACAATCGAAAGTGCGCGCGCCGGCGAAGCGGGCAAGGGGTTTGCTGTCGTTGCCAGTGAAGTGAAATCACTTGCCAACCAGACCGCCCGGGCGACCGAAGATATCCGGACGCATATTCAGGCCATGCTGTCGGTGACGGAACAATCAGTTGAAGCGATCGATGAAATTCAGACGGCCATCAAGGACATCAATGCGGTGTCGCTGTCGATCAATTCAGCGCTTGAGGAACAGACAGCGTCCACGCGCGAGATTGCGCAGAACACGTCAGAGGCCGCAAATGGCAACCAACACGTCGCCGCCATGATTGAAGAAGTCGGCGTCAGCGCCGAGGGAACCAAATCTGCATCGGATGAAGTGGTGCTCGCCTCGGAGGAACTCGGGCGTCAGTCCAATGAATTGCAGAACCAGGTGAGCAGCTTCCTCGACTACATTCGAGCGTCGTAAATTCGACGCGTCATCACCGCGATTTCTTCCTCACAGAAAGCAAAAATGGCGAATCTTCGGATTCGCCATCTTTATTTTCCGGTTCGGAAACTAATCTAAAAAGTCTCAATGTTGTTTCCGCATCAATTCGCCGCACCCAAATAAAACACCAGCCTGATTGGTATAATACCATCACTAGTCAGCCTAACTCGCCGCCTTTGTGGGCTTTTGAGAGAAAGAATTCTCTGTCAATAACAAAACACTGAATAGTTCTCCTTGTGGAGAACGTATTTCTAAACAGAACCGGCGTTTTTGTTAACCTTCTTGTAAGTCTTCCATGTGAAAGAGGAAGTGTCGAAAGACACAGCGGTCCTGGACGTGGCGTATCCCCCTCCCTCCCCACACGTCCTGCGAACGGCGACCGTCTCCAATTCCCCTCCCCCCGACCTGGAGACGGTCGCTTCCCCCCTCTCAGAACAAGCTGCCTTGCTCGCCACGACTTTTGGGTTTGGGCGGTTGCGGTTGTGCGTTGGATTTCGGTGAGGGTTGCGGCGGAGACTGAGGGGGCGGTTTGGTGCCAATGTCTGGCGTGACCCCTAATTCGCCATCCGAGAATTGAAGCGAGAGCGCGGCCTGGGACGCGGCCATCTCTCTGGTCCTGACAACCCCGCCTTCCGCATCCCGCACGACAACATAGCCGCGCTTGAGTGTGGCCTGATAGGACAGCGCTTCGAGCAGCCCTGACGCCGCATTCAGTCGATCGGTTCGGACCGTCATGGATCTTGCGAACGCCTTTGAGAGGCGTTCGGCCAGACGATCCATGTCATCAGTAGAGCGCACCGATTTGAGAAGCACATCCCCGCGGCTGGAAAGACGTTTTTCCAAAAGCGAAAGCTGGTCCTGGTTTTTCTGCGCGGCGCGGGAAAGACCTGTTGAGAGGCCCTTTCCAGAGCGATCGAGCGCCGCCTGAAGATGCCCCATGCTTGTGCGCAGGGCCTGAGGTCGCAAGCGAGGACCAATTTGATCGAACGCGCCGCGCTTCTTCATTATCGCCGACTGGAGCCCCGATGTGAGACGGCTCTCGGCGAAATCATAGCGTTGCTGGCGCGCTTCGAGCAAAGCCTGAGGGCGTGGCAATCGCGCGGCGATGGCCTGAAGATCACGCCCTGAGCGTTTGGTATGCTGTGTCAGGGCGCGCATGAGGCGCTGCCCCAGACTGTCTGTGTCTTGCAGAAGTTCAGAGCGCACGGGCACGGCGATTTCTGCGGCGCCGGTTGGCGTGGGTGCGCGGCGGTCGGACGCATAATCGATCAGGGTTGTGTCGGTCTCGTGTCCAACCGCAGAGATGAGCGGGATGTCAGAGGCGGCTGCAGCGCGGACGACCTTCTCTTCATTGAATGGCCAGAGATCTTCGATTGATCCGCCGCCTCGTGCGACGATGAGCACATCAGGACGTGGGATGGAACCGCCCTCTGGCAAGGCATTGAAGCCTTCGATTCCGGCGGTGATCTGCGCTGCGGCGCGCTCGCCCTGCACCAGGGCAGGCCAAAGGAGCACATGAACCGGAAAGCGATCGGCGATCCTGTGGAGAATATCGCGAATGACGGCGCCTGTCGGGCTGGTGACCACTCCGATAACAGCGGGGAATGTCGGGAGTGCCCGCTTACGCGCGCTGTCAAACAGCCCTTCGGCGGCTAGCTTTTTCTTCCGTTCTTCAAGAAGCGCCATGAGCGCGCCAGCGCCTGCCGGATTCATTGTATCGGCGATCAGCTGGTAATTTGACCGTCCGGGATAGGTGGAAAGCTTGCCTTCCGCGACAACTTCCAGCCCCTCTTCAGGTCGGAAGGGGAGCTGTGAGACCGAGCCCTTCCACATAATGGTATTGATGACCGCTTTATCGTCTTTGAGATCGGCATACATGTGACCGGATTTCGCGATGGTCACACGGCCAAGTTCGCCCCGGACACGGACACGCTCGAAATTTGATTCGATGGTCCGTTTGATGGAGCCGGCGAGCTCAGACACCGAGAATTCATGCAGGTTTGCGTTCTGAGGGCGGTCAGCGGGGAAGAAATCAGCCATGGCCAGAGTATAGCATGTGGGGCTCGCAGAACGGCAAGTCTGAACTCAACAACCAGCGAACGATATCTGCCTGAATCTTCAGTCCGCTGAATTGTAAAGATTTCCCCTAGAATTCTAACCCAGGACTAACCGGAAAAAAAGACTCATTTGCTTGAATGTGAGGTTCAATATCCGGAGACCTAACGTGTCGAAACCCTCAAACGTCCTCGATCAGAAGACCTACAAGTTCGAAATTGAAGCGCTGAATCTCTATCTCCGACGCACGAGTTTCGATCATGCCACTTTGCGGATCGTCGGAAATTTCGTCATGGTTGTCCTGATCGCAATCAGCTTTCAGGGCAAGCATACTCTGGCTCTTCTGAGTTGGACGGCTACCATTTTTGCACTCGAGCTATTCGTCTATTTCGGGGTACGCAATTATTTCCGCCAGGAATTACCGCCACTTGAGGACGATGGTACAATCCTCGGGCGACCGGTAACCGTGTCGAGCTTGCGCTTTTATCTGTATATGCGCGTTCTGGTTCCGACACTCGTGCTGAACGCCGCATACTGTCTGCCATGCCTTCTGCTTTTGCAGCTCCCCCAACCTGGACCGATCGTCGCGATGATGATGGCGTTTGTGACGCTGCTGAATGTTGCGGGCCAATACACCTATCGTAAATCCATGCCGGTGATTGCCGCAATCCTGCCAGCTGGCGTGTTGATATTGAGTCTGTGGCAAATGACGCCTCCGGACTTTCGGTCCTTGTCGATGTTTTTTGGGGCGTTCTTCATCATTCATACCATCTCGATCGCCTGGACCGGCGTCGGAGCGCAGCGTTCGCTTGTCACATCGCGCACGGAAGCTGAAGATGAAGCTCTGGCACGCCAGGATGCCGATGAGGCCAACCGGGCGAAATCACAATTCCTGGCGAATATGAGCCATGAATTACGTACGCCGCTGAACGCCATTATCGGTTATAGCGAGATGATGCAGGAAGATGCCGAAGCCGATGGCCGCAAACATGATGTTGAAGACCATACGCGCATCATTCTGGCTGGTCGTCGCCTTCTGACGAATATCAACGACATTCTCGATTTCTCGAAGATCGAAGCCGGGCGCATGGAAGCCGAAGTCGATGAGGTCGACTTGTCGAGCCTCATTCAGCACGCAGCAGACGCTGTAAAGCCTGCCATTTCAGAGAGCGAAGTTGATTTGAAGATATCGCTTCCCGACGATCTGCCCGCGGTTTGGACCGACGGTCACAAACTCGAGCAATGCCTTTTGAATCTGCTGTCCAATGCCGCGAAATTTACACATGCGGGGGAGATCGAAATCAGCGGCCATTCGGCAGAAATTTCCGGCGATCCTGGTTTTGTCATTGAAGTGCGAGACACGGGCATCGGGCTGACAGATGAGCAGCTCAGCCGCTTGTTCACCCCGTTTTCGCAGGCCGACAATACGTTCACCCGTAAATACGGCGGCACAGGTCTTGGCCTTGTGATCACGGAACGCCTGATTGAGCTGCTCGGTGGTCGGATCAGTGTAGAGTCTGAAAGAGAAGCAGGGTCGACTTTCCGGTTGCATTTCCCGCTTGACCTCCGCCCGGACACCATTGGTGGCTCCAGTCTCAGCGACGCGGTTCCGTCCGGCGAACGGCCGCAAATTCTGGTCATTGACGACGACGCCGATGTTCACGAGTTACTCACGCGGGATCTGACATCCATCGGGTTCGAGGTTTCGCACGCAGTCAATGCGAAAACGGGGCGTGAGAAGATCGCCCAGCATCCGCCAGCCCTGATCCTGCTCGACATACAATTGCCGGGTGAAACTGGTCTTGAGCTTCTCGAAACGCTGAAGGGCGACGTCGCAACACGGGACATTCCGGTGATCATCCACTCGGTCGAGTGCGAACGGCAAACCAGCCTGCAGGCCGGAGCTGTGGCTCACCTCACCAAACCCTCGCCTCGCGATGAAATCGTATCGACCGTGGTGAGACACGCGCAATTGTCGCAATCGAACGCGGATTATGATAAAGAAGATCAACTTCTGATCGCTAACACGGTGAAATAACTTAAGAAAACTGATCCCGACTTTAACGCTTCAGAAGACAATTGGGCCTATTCTGAACTGTCAAAGGTATCGAAACGACGCTTTCTCTTCGGAGTTTCAAGATGACACGCATCTTAATTGCAGAAGACAATGAGGATAACTTCAACATGTTGTCCCGACGACTGACGCGCCAGGGCTTTGAGGTTATGGGCGCTCATAACGGTCAAAAGGCAGTTGAGATGGCCATCGCCGAACAGCCGGATGTGGTGCTGATGGATATTTCCATGCCGGTCATGTCTGGCCTTGATGCGACCCGTGCCCTGCGTGACGATCCGCAAACCCGAAGCCTGCCAATCATCGCCCTGACCGCTCATGTCGGCAAAAAGGATCGCGATAGCTGTTTTGATGCCGGCTGCGATGCTTTTGAGGGCAAACCCGTCGATTTTCAGAATCTGATTGAAACCATGGCCAATGTCCTGGCCATCAAAGGCAAACAGCTCGTTTCGTCTTAACCGATCACGCGCTGTACGGCCCACCAGAGCCCGGTTGCTGCGATTGCAAGACTGGCCGGAAACACCACGACATAGCGATACCAGCTGCGTTTGAAGAACCAGCTGAGCAACAGCCAGGCCGCCAGAACGACCGAGATCTGACCGATTTCCACGCCGATATTAAAGCCAATGAGTGAGGACCAGAAAAAGCCGTCCGGCAGCTTCTGTTCCAGGAAGAAGCCTGCAAAGCCGAGCCCATGCAACAGGCCAAAGGCGAATATGATGACCGGCCGCCAGGCCGTGAGCTTTTTGAAGATCAGGTTTTCGATCGCAACAAACGCAATTGAAGCGGCAATCAGGGGCTCAACGACAGACCCCGGCACAGTGACATAACCTGCCGCAGCCAGCGCGAGCGTGACCGAATGCGCCAATGTGAAGATCGAAATCTGGAGGGCTAGCGGACCAAATTTTCGGACAGCAAAAAACAGAGCCAGCACGAACAGGATATGGTCCAGACCGCCTGGCAGAATATGGCCCACGCCCTGCTCAATGAAATACACGACATTGCTGAACAGGGTTCGCCCGGTATCGACCAGAAGCGCATCGGTTGTAATGGGCGCGTTGGCCCGATCGAGTTCGGCCAGTGCCCGGCAAAGCTCCGGATCCATTCCGCCACCCGGCAAACAGAGTTCGTCTTCAGGATGAGCATACGCTTTCGTCGCCCTCACGCAGATGAATACCAGGCATAGGAGAGTGAGCGTCAGACGGCTAACGCGCTGAAAAGTCGATATGGTTATGGTCGGAATGGTCATCGTCGATGCCATGTGAGTGCGGAATTGTGAAAGACGCAATCAGCAAAGCGACAATTACACCAAATGCAAGCGCCGGAATGCTGCGGATCGGCTTTTCCTCATGCATGTGGGCCATAAGCGGGCCGGTGGAGACGAAGAGAAGCAGGCCCGCTGACAGGGCGAACAGCACGTTGAGGCTCTCAGGATCCATACCCTGAAGAAACGGAAAGGCCGTCAGTGTGCCGAGTGGTGTTGTCAGACCCGCCGCAAACAAGGCGAGGGCAAAGGAGTGTCGGTTGGAGAACCCTGCTCCCCGAAGCAATGCAAAGGTGACAATCCCCTCCGGGAATTCATGCATGACCAGTCCGAGCGTTGAGAAGACGCCCGTCTCATAGCCCTGCGCAAAGGTGACCGTGTATATCATTCCGTCCACGAATGAATGTGTGGCGATCGCAAACATGGGCGTCAGACCTGCCGCAAGACTTTGGGAATCCGAGACTGGCACGAGGCTGCGAATGGTGTCGTGCAGGATCAGCCCAAGAAAGAACCCACCAAGCATGAAGAGCGGCGCGCGCGGATCCGTTGGCAGGACCTCCGGCGCCAGATGAGTCACGACCATTGTGAGCAGAAGACCGCTGGCCGCCAGCGCAAAGAGTGGCGCATATTTCTTGCTCCAGTCGCTGCGAATGGCCACGACAATGAGTCCGACGGTCGCCACAAACGCCGCCAGACTGGACAGGAATAATGGTGCCAGAATAGGCGTTGTGAACACGACTGCAGAAATCTCCGGAAGTTTTGGTGGGGTGCGTTGCGAACGGCCCCATATGCTTTATGTTATAATATTAAATCAAGAGACGAATTCCACCCTTGTGAGGATTTACACATGACACTTCCCCTCATTGCGATCACAGGATTGAGCCTTCTAATCGCTGGCGCCGATGGAGATCATACGCGTCAGGCGCGCGCGCACACGCATGGCGAAGGCGAGGCTCTCATCGCGATTGAAGGCAATGAGCTCTTTATCCAGATTGCTGCGCCTGCTGCGAACTTTGTTTCGGCAAGCGGAAGCGTGATGACCGCAAATGAAGACGGTCCGCTATCGTTTGAAGCCGGAGATGTCGCGAGCGTAGAAAAAGGCGCGAATTGCAGCCTTGAGAGCCTGGTTGTTGAGAATGAAATGCTGTCTGGCGGCGCAGAACACGACCATGGCGAGCACGACCACGATGAACACGACCATAGTGAGCACGACCACGATGAACACGCCGGTCATGATGAGCACGACCATGACGAACATGGCGATGATCATTCCGGACACAGCAATTATTTGCTGACCTATGAGGCGACTTGCGCGAATCCGGACAAGATCAAATCGGTGGACTTTACTCTGTTCGAAACCTGGTCTGGTTTTGAGAAATTGCGAACAACCTTCCTGACAGATGACGGTTCAGGTGCCAAAACGCTGACGCCGTCCAGCACTCGAATGGACCGCCCCTAAACTGTCCAACGACCAAAGAACCGAAAACGCATGTTGTTAGAGCTGAAGTCTGTTGAATTTGCCTGGAAGGGTCAGCCCCCTTTTTTGCAGATCCCTGAGTTTCAGATTGCTGAGGGCGAGCAGCTCTTTCTCAAAGGTCCAAGCGGATCTGGTAAGAGTACGCTGCTCGGTCTCATTGCCGGAGTTCTGAGCGCGCAGTCGGGCGAGATCATATTCGATGGCGGCGATTTTCAAAAAATGTCCAATGGGCGTCGTGATCAGATCCGGGCACGGGATATGGGCGTGATTTTCCAGCTGTTTAATCTGCTGCCCTATCTCGATCTTGTCTCGAATGTTGCCCTGCCCTGCCGTTTGTCGGTTGAGCGGCGTGACCGGGTTCTGGAAACAGCGAGCAGCCCCGAAGACGAGGCGCTCCGGCTGCTGGAGCAGCTGGGACTTGCAGAGGAAGCGGCGAATAAAAAGCCGGTCTCTGATCTTTCCGTCGGTCAGCAACAACGTGTCGCCGCCGCGCGCGCACTGATCGGTCGCCCCAAGCTGGTGATTGCCGACGAGCCCACATCTGCTCTGGATGAAGCCGCACGGGATGGCTTTCTCGATCTCTTACAGTCGGAATGCGATCGCACCGGGTCTGCGCTCTTGTTTGTCAGTCATGACCGTGAATTATCGGACCGGTTCAAGCGGGTTGTTTCACTCGCTGATCTGAACACACTGACACGGGAGCCCGCCTGATATGCGCCCCCCTGCTATTCTTTCTCTGGCCCTTGCCAGCCTCTGGAACCGTCGCGGGTCAGCTGTATTGACCATTCTCGCTGTCGCAGTGAGTGTGATGCTGTTTCTGGGCGTGGACAAACTCAAGACCGCGTCACAGGACAGCTTCGCGCAAACCATTCAGGGTACGGATCTGATTGTGGGAGCCCGGACGAGTCCCGTCAGCCTTGTCATGTTTTCGGTGTTCCATATCGGCAATCCGAGCGCGGCGATGACCTGGGAAACCTATCAGTGGCTGGCTGGCCAGGACAGTGTCGACTGGACTGTGCCAATCTCTCTGGGTGACTCGCATCGGGGTCATCGTGTGGTCGGGACGACGACCGATTTCTTTCAGCACTATAATTATCGCGGAGGCCAGTCTGTCAGCTTTGCTGAAGGTCAGGCTTTCGATGACCTTTATGATGTCGTGATCGGTGCGCGTGTGGCTGATGAACTTGGCTATTCGCTTGGCGAGGACATCACCTTGAGCCATGGCCTTGGCGAGGTGAGTTTCCTGGAGCACGAGAACCGACCGTTCAAAGTGGTGGGCATCCTCAATCCGACCGGCACACCCATTGATGATTCCGTTCTGACCTCACTGGCCGCGATTGAAGCCATTCATGTTGGCTGGGAAACCGGCGCCCCCTCACCGCTGGCGAAATTCACAAGCGCTGACGATGTGCGCGGCATGGATCTGACGCCGGACTCCGTTTCGGCTGTGCTGGTCGGGCTGACCAGCAATCGCCGGATGCTGACCGCGCAGCGTGCGATCAACACTTATCCGCGAGAAGCGCTGGTTGCCGCCATACCGGGCCAGGCGATCAATGAGGTCTGGCAGATTGTTGGCGCGGCAGGCAATGCCCTGATGGCAGTTTCGGCCTTTGTGGTTCTGGTGGGGCTGGTCTCCATTCTCACCTCCATTCTGTCGAGCCTGAAGGAACGACGCCGTGAAATGGCGGTGCTGCGGGCAATTGGGGCAGGCCCGTCTCATGTGCTGTTGCTTCTGGTCAGTGAAGCCATCCTCCTGGCCGCAATCGGTGCGACCATTGGCATCGGGCTGGTCTATCTTGCAAACCTTATTGCGCAACCCATCTTCGAAGCTCGGTTCGGATTGACACTTTCCGCCGCACCGCCGGGCGCGCTTGATCTGAAAGTGCTGGCTGCGGTAACCGGAATCTCAGGCGTGATGGCATTACTGCCAGCCATTATTGCCATGAGAGCTTCTGTAGCGGACGGGCTGTCGATTAAGTTATAAAGGCGCAATGATGAAACGCTCTTCCACCTTTGTCTTTCCGGTTCTGGCTTTGGCCCTTGTCGCCTGCGGATCGAATTCCAGCACAGAAGCAGAAGTGCCGGACGCCTCGCAGGAGCAGGCAGACGCCGAACAACAAGACAGCAGTGTGCTTGAAGACCGGATCGATGCAGACGGATTTGAAGAGATTGGCTGGGAAGACCTGTTGCCCGTTGGAGAAGAGGAGCGGATTGCTGAACTCTATCGGATGCAATTGCAGGCTTTGGCCACCAACCCTGTTCGGGAAGGCAGCGCCGCCGATAAAGCACTCCAGATTGGTACGTTCAACGTGGTTGAAGAACTCGATGGCGTGAAGGTCAAACTCCCCGGCTATACGGTTCCATTCGATTTCAGCCCAAATGCGGAGATCTCGGATTTCCTGCTTGTGCCTTATTATGGAGCCTGCCTGCACTCCCCACCGCCGCCGCCAAACCAGACACTCTACATCACAACGGACAATCCGATCCGGATCACCGAGCTTGATCAGGCCGTCTGGGTGAGAGGCGTGCTGAAAGCAGATCGGCAGAATACCGAGACGGCTGATGCAGCCTATACGCTGGTATTGAGTGATATCGAGGAATACACCTACTAAATTCCGAGCTCGCTGTCCGGTAAGGAATAATGCGCTGACTTTAACAGTTCTGTGTCTGAGTGAGATTCCCGGCCTTTGCTTCACATACATTTCGAAGTCTCGAGGATTTCAGATGAATTTCTCACGAATTCCAGATCGAAGTCGAACGCTCTTCTAATATCTGTCGTCGATTCTAACGCCGGATCGGACAGAATATCCGGACAGTGAAACACCAAAACTAACGGAACTCAGCTGCCCCGATCGCGGATGGCAGACAGGGAAGCTGTATCCGAAGACCAGGCACGACAGTCATGATGGACAGGGAATTACACGGTGTTGAAGACGCCGTCGGATATGCGACTTTTCGGGTATTGATCGGATTCTGGCTGGGCGTTGTCATTCTGGCCGCAGGGTTCTGGTCTGCTTTGGAAATTGCCTTTATTCGGCTTTGAATTCCGGCGGCTCGCCCAGATAGGCTGCCAGCAAACCTTCAAGACGGGCGACACTCAGCTCTGTTTTGGGCAAATAATCTGCAAACCCTTCCGGTATGTCTGTTTCGCCCAGGTCTGCGAGATCTGAGGATGTCATGAGAATGATCGGAGCGTCGCTGATCGCCTGCAATCGCTGGAGCGGGACATGGAAGCTCCGGTGCGGTGGAAGATAATTATCCAGAAAAATTAGCGAGGCCGTGCGCCTTGCCAACATGTCTTCCGCATCTGACAGTCGCTCGACCATCGTGCTCTCACACGCGCCAAACCGAGTGGCACTCATCATGACACCGATCAGCTGAAGCGTCCGTTTGTGATCATCTATAAAGAGCAGATGAGGCATGTCGGACCTTTGCAGATCATGCAGACAAAGCGTGGAGACTAAACTGTTTCCAGATACGATTTTACCTCTCTATTCTGACAAGATTCGTAATTTGCGGTAACTGCCAGAAAGAGTGCAGGAAGAGTTAAAGCAATTTTCATTGATAGAATCCCTTATTTGGGGCATATTCTTAACGCCCTGAAGTATTCTGCGATGATCAGGGTGATTGAATTCATCAGCACGCAGACAGAATGCGAAGCCTGCAGCGAGTGAAAGTGGCTTCGAGAGAGAGGACAGCATTAAGATATGAGTTTTGACGACGACGAACCACGCGGCGGGCGTGACGGTGGTCGTGGGCGACGCCCTAAGCGTGGCGGTCGCAGAGAATTCGGAAGTGATAACGATTTCGGCAGTCCTCCAGATCCATTCTCAGACCAAGGTTTCAGTGGCGGTTCAGATTCCGGCTTCGGCGGCGGTGGCGGCGGCTATCGCGGTGGCGGTGATCGCGACGGCGGCGGCGGTGGATATCGCGGCGGCGGTGGCGGCGGTTATCGTGGTGGCGGTGATCGTGACGGCGGCGGCGGTGGATATCGCGGCGGCGGTGGCGGCGGCTATCGCGGTGGCGGTGATCGCGACGG
>CEPO01010602.1_pt1 | contig 14807 bp, 16 predicted proteins | sample 530481 | NCBI WGS metagenome assembly CEPO01 (sample SAMEA2620198, study PRJEB7988) | marine metagenome | biome: marine biome (ENVO:00000447); feature: surface water layer (ENVO:00002042); material: "saline water (ENVO:00002010), including plankton (ENVO:xxxxxxxx)" | depth 5 m
CGCTAAAAAGGCCACCCGGGTTAAAAATGGTGCGAAATTCTAATCATTTCTACGCAGAATGTAAAGCACGAATTGCTAAAAAATAGCCAATACTGCGTATTTCTGTTTGTTACCATTTCATGAATTTGCGAATAAAGGTAAACTCTGCGCCAATTAAGCCTTTAAAAAGGGCGATGGCAGCGACAATCGGTATTGATCCTTCCCGCGAAGGCGCGGATCCTACACAAAATCGAAGAAAAGCGCGAGCATTCTACGTCGTAAGTTTTTTGTTTTTTTAACGTGGTTGGCAACGGTCATCATTATGTTGCTGTTTACGCATGTTTTATTGTGAGTTATTAGGGTATTGGCACTATGCGAATTTTAGGAATTGAGACATCTTGTGATGAAACAGGTATCGCCGTATATGACGATGCGCAAGGGCTACTTTCCCATGAGTTATACAGCCAAGTAAAATTACATGCAGACTATGGCGGCGTAGTGCCAGAACTCGCCTCTCGGGATCACGTTAGAAAGATTGTCCCTTTAATTGAAAAGGCAATGGCTGATGCAAACACATCACCACAAGACCTTGATGGTGTGGCGTTTACACAAGGGCCAGGCCTGGTTGGCGCTTTGCTTGTTGGCTCATCAGTAGGGCGCTCGTTAGCCTACGCATGGAATGTACCTGCCGTAGGTGTTCATCATATGGAAGGGCATTTACTCGCCCCCATGTTAGAAACACAAGCGCCAGGTTTTCCTTTTGTTGCATTGCTCGTATCAGGCGGCCACTCTATGTTGGTGAAGGTAGAGGGTATAGGTCAGTACGAATTGTTGGGCGAATCAATTGATGATGCCGCCGGCGAAGCCTTTGACAAAACCGCAAAGCTGCTGGGGTTAGATTACCCTGGCGGGCCTTTATTGGCGAAGTTGGCCGATAAAGGGGAACCTGGTCATTATAAGTTTCCTCGTCCCATGACAGACAGACCAGGCTTAGATTTTAGCTTTAGTGGTTTGAAAACCTTTGCGGCCAACACGATTCGCGATAGTGACGGTAGTGAGCAGAGCCAGGCAAATATTGCCTTTGCTTTCCAAGAAGCGGTGATTGATACACTGATTATAAAATGTAAGCGCGCCCTTAAACAAACGGGAATGAAAACCTTAGTTATTGCCGGAGGGGTAAGTGCAAACACGATGTTGAGAGAGAAAATGACATCGCTCATGCAAGACATGGGCGGTGAGGTGTTCTATCCTAGCCTCGCATATTGTACCGATAATGGGGCAATGATTGCTTATGCGGGTATGCAGCGACTAAAAGCCGGTGAGACCCTACCGCTGTCATCTAAAGCCAAACCTCGTTGGCCGCTAGATGAGTTGACGGCCATTTAGTGCGTAGGTGAAACGTGATGGCAGGGTTTATTCTTTAATTTTACCCTTGTCCCAAATTTTGCTTTCGGTGCCTTGAAGGAGCCTTGTTATATTTTGCTTGTGTCGCAAAATAATAAGGAGAGAGAGCATGGCCACAGGTACCGTATACAAAGGTTTTATTAACCAAGTGAAAATGGGGGCTAACGACACGGCGACAATGGCACCTAACGAGGAATAGCCGACTAAAAACACGGTCACTATCCAACTCAATACCAGCAAACCTGCCAAGTCGAGGCCAATAGGTAGCATAGCGCCAAATGCAGTAGCCACGGCTTTCCCGCCAATGAAACCAAAGTACAGGGGAAATATGTGCCCTAGACAGGCTGCAATCGCAATTAAGCCCAAGTAAACCGGTTCTATGGCCATAAAGTAGCTGGCATACACTGGAATGGTGCCTTTCAAAATGTCCATCACTAACACCAGTAAAGCAGGTACTCGGCCACCTATACGGTACACGTTTGTTGCCCCAGGATTTTGAGAACCTGCTGTGCGCGGGTCTGGTAAGCCATACAACCTGCAAATTAAAACCGCACTAGAGAGTGAGCCAAATAAGTAGGCTACCCCCATCATCAAAAGCGTTAGCGACAGCATCATAAGCGTTAAAAATCTCTCCACGTTGGCCATTGACGGGCAGTTGCCATTTATCTTTTGCGATTACACTTATCCGTGTTGCCCCCATCGACACTACAACGGTATAGTGACCTACTCAAGTAGTCAGTAAACGCTTGTGAAGCGTAAAACTACTTTATTCTAAGTTGTTAATCTAGTTCACTTGGCGCGAACAGCAACGAATGTGTGCTAGTAAGACCAGTGCGTAATGTTGAAAAGGGTTATGGGAAAAATATTTATTGAAGGGTTATCCGTTGATACGCTCATTGGTGTATACGATTGGGAACGAGAGCGTTTAACAGAATTAAGCATAGATATTGAGCTTGAGGCCGAATTAGAAAAAGCCATGGCGTCAGATGATGTTATGGATACCATCGATTATGCCAAAGTGGCCAACTGTGTGGTTCAGGTGGGAAAAGAAAGTCAATTTGAATTACTTGAAGCCTTTGGCGCTAAAGTCATGGATACCGTGCTTCAGCAATTTCCTGTACAAGGGATTAGCATTAAAATCGTCAAGCCTGGCATTTTGCCAAATGCCCGTCGTGTGGCGGTGGCGCTTTCTCGGGCAAGAACGTGAATGGCTCTCCATCAAATATTAATTAGTGTGGGGTCGAATATCGATAGAGCGCATTATACTCGCGCTTCATTGGTTGCCATGAAAGCGTATTTCTTTAATATTAAGTGTTCGTCGGTGTATGAAAGTGAATCTGTAGGTTTTGACGGCAGCCCTTTTTATAACGCGGTCGTCAGCGCAGATACCGAACGTTCAATAGAAGATGTGTGTCATGTTCTTAAGCAAATAGAGCGAGATCATGGCCGAAAACATCAAGAAAAAAAGTTTTGTTCTCGCACCCTCGATCTCGATTTATTGACATATGATGATGTTGTCATAGATACCCCGGTGCGTTTACCGCGGGAAGAAATCCTCTACAACGCATTTGTACTGTGGCCTTTGGCTGAGTTGGTGCCAGAAGGCATTCACCCCACCACAGGCAAAAGCTATGCGCAGTTGTGGCGTGCATTTGATAAACAGAAACAGCGATTACAACCTATCAATTTTACTTGGAGCTAAGCAAAGGAATGACACTCTTTGAAATAATAATACTTGCGTTAATTCAGGGGATTACGGAGTTTTTGCCCATCAGTAGCTCGGGTCACTTATTGCTGCCAGCAGAATTATTTGGTTGGGTGAGTCAAGGCTTAGCATTTGATGTGGCCGTACACGTAGGTAGCTTGTTGGCTGTCATGATTTATTTTAGGCAAGAAATAAGTCAGATGACCGTGGCTTGGTTAACCAAGGGGTTTAGCCGAAATCAGACCACCGACAGTAAGCTGGCGTGGTATGTGATTGTGGCGACCATACCGGCGGTGATTATTGGTTTTTTAACCAAGAGCTGGATAGAAGAAAATGCGCGAACGGCACTTGTTATTGCAGCCACAACGATTTTATTTGGACTGTTACTCTGGTATGCCGACAGCAAAGCAAAACACACACGCCAATTAGACTCGCTAACATTAAAACAATCACTCGTTATTGGGTGTTTTCAAGTCTTGGCGCTAATTCCAGGCACGTCTCGCTCAGGTATTACCATGACGGCTGGATTACTTATGGGGCTAGATCGGGAAAGCTGTGCCAGGTTTTCGTTTTTATTATCTATTCCCGTCATCTTGGGAGCGGGCTTGTTGGCAACATGGGATTTACTGCAAGCGAAAGAGGCCGTTGATTGGGCTGCACTTTTCTATGGTGCTGCTTTCTCGTTTGTTAGTGCTTACTTATGTATTTACCTTTTCCTAAGCTGGATTTCTCGCATCGGTATGCTGCCTTTTGTCATTTACCGGCTATTGCTGGGCGCCCTGCTTTTATGGTTCGTTTTTGTGTAGGGAAAACCCTACGAGAGTACTTGAAGGAATAAAACGTGTCAGAGACTATTTTTACCAAAATTATAAATAAAGACATTCCCGCCGACATTTTATATGAAGATGCGTTATCGCTTGCGTTTAAAGACATTAATCCACAAGCACCGGTTCATTTTCTTGTTATCCCTAAAAAGCCTATTGCTACCATTAATGATATTGCAGAAGAAGACCGAGAAATAGTGGGGCACCTGTCGTACGTAGCTGCCAAGGTGGCGGCAGAACTCGGTGTTGCTGAACAGGGCTATCGTACGGTAATGAACTGTAACGAGTTTGGCGGCCAAACGGTTTACCACATACATTTGCATGTTTTAGCTGGGCGTCTTATGGGGTGGCCTCCTTACACCGACAAAGCGAAGCCGCTGGAGTAAGTTAAACATTGTCGCCGCCTAAGTCGTTAGGAAGTGGAAAGCGTCTTGATATGAGACAGGCTCGCCACTGGCGAGCCTGTTGGCAAAATGGATAGGTAGCATGGTCTCTAGTTTAAACCAAGCACGTCCTTTCCTTGAATAAAGTGAATATCCACAGGGATATTCGCGGCTTCAAGTTTTGCTAAATCACTAGCAAGTTGCGGTTTTATCACGCCCATCGTATCGACAAGTTCAGCTACGCCGTCATAATTTCCATCACCTTGAAGGGTAAGAATAAGCTCAGACAGTGCTTCTACTGCTGCGCCCATGTTCACCATATTGACGCGATAAAACCCGTCTGGTGTTTTTTCGAAAGCGCCTTGCTGGGCAAAAAAGTTGAATCTGATCATATTGGCTTTTCCATGGGCACTTGATGCACCAAAGCGAACTGAACGGAAAATCCCTGCCATAAACGTCACATAGTAATCTTCTAATGTGCCTTCGGTGATCTCGCCCTTTTTAAGTAAGCTCTGCACCATATATAACCCTAAAATATCGGCTTTTCCTTCCTCAAGCGCAGACGCGTGCTCTTTTAAGGCCTGTCTGACTGTACCGCTGCCATTCAGCGTGTTTTTTATTCCCAAACCATGAGCGACCTCATGAAACATAGTATTGGCGAAAAAGGCGTTGAAGGTAATGTGCTGACGCTGCTCGGGCACAATCAGAGTTTGCGCGATAGGCATTAGAATATGGTCAAACTTTGCCTGCATCGCATTTTTAAGTTGCAAGCGGCGAGTGCCTTTTTCTAGCTGAACGCGCTCGTCGTTGGGTAAGTTTATTGCAATGGTTTTGCTGCCCGCATTTGAATGCCCCGCGTAATAAACCACATCGTAGGCATTTAAGTCGGCGTCAGAACCGGGCATTTGCGCTTTATACTCTTCTGCCACGGGCAAACCCTGCTGTAGCTCTGGAAGGAAGGCTGCGTATTTTGCTAGCTTCTCACTCCATGCGAGATCTTTAATTAGGACATAAGCTTCAAAGGCAGCTTTGTATCCGAACAATTGATCTTCATAGGTTTCTATTGGGCCTAAAACCAATTCAATAGGATTGGTTTTCATGTCCATCCACGCCATGTCAGACTCAAAATATTCATCTGTCACCAGCGCTTCGGCACGCAAAGTTAAATATTCAGCAAAAGCCTGATTGTCAGCGAATGTCGCTGCTTTGCGCAGAATATCCGCTGCTCTTGAAAGCGATTGCTTGTAGGCAACCGAATAAGGCACTGAAACAAGCTTACCTGCTTCGTTTTCTTTGATAAGCGTATACAGGCTGGTTTTATCGCTAATATTTGCGCTGGCGAGTGTGGCTTTATCGACAGTGTGGGGGTAAAACTCCGCGCCGTGAGATTTAGCATCATAGCCAGACAAGAAAGGTGCATCACCGTTTAACCTGTCCCAAGGACCATAGTTTATAGCGGCAAAATGACGGATGTTTTCATTGTTAAAGCTGTTTAAAAAAGTGGCTTTATCACCAAAGAAAGCTTGCTTCCAAAATAAGTCATCCATGATTTCCGCTGCATCAATCAGCAAGCTCACCATGGTCTTTTGATTATCACTTAAATGTGAAAGGTCACTTTTTAATTCAACAGGATGATAAATATTGAGCCTAGAAGGGTCTACCAGCAGTCTAGCGGCTTCCTGTTGGGCACTATCATTACTCGACTCTGTCACTTGACTAGGCGTCTTACCACAACCGCTAGTGGCTAGAGCTACTGCTAAAGCGAGAGATAAAGGGGCATATGCTTTCATCGTTTTTTTAAATATCATCATTTATTCTATCGTTAGTTAATGCTAAAAAAATTACCGTAAATTATTCGGCAAACCCGTCCTGGTTGTCTAAGCTTAGTCTTATGTTTAATAACAATAATTATACAACTGGCATTATCATAATTGAGCAGGAGTATTCCTGCTATCATAAAAACAGTGCTTTTCTTTTTGGACGCGTCGAGTGGAAAAAAGTAAGCTTATAATAGTCACGGAAATTTGATCACCTTAAACGAGTCGATCGATATTTAACAGCAGGCAGCAGTCGTATACTGTCCGATGAGGCGGTACGGCACACTTAAAAAGGTAGGTTTATGTCTACACAGAACGCGCTTTCAACTATATTAGTTGAGAAAATCAACAATGACACACTAGTACTTCCCACGCTTCCCGCTATTGCACTGAAAGTGCGAAAGGCGGCAGATAACCCAGATATTAACCTAAACAGCATGGGTGAAGTCATTGGCCAAGACCCATCCTTAAGCGCAAGAATGATAAAAATTGCCAATAGCGCTTATATGGGCCGCAGTGTCAAAGTTGCTTCTATTAGCCAAGCCGTCACCCGTATAGGGCTTAGACAAATAAAGAACATTTCTACAGCCTTAGCCATGGAACAACTGTTTGTTTCAAAAAATGACGTGGTCGCGCGCTATCTACAAGAAGAATGGAAAAACACCGTCAATGTTGTTGCTAATTCCATGGCCGTTTTACAGCTTTATATCGCCCGAACGAAAAACCGAGAGATGAGCATGGACGCCATGACGCTAGCGGCTCTTGTACACAATATCGGTGTGCTGCCCATCTTAACGGAAGCGGAAAGGCACCCTGAGGTATTTGCTAACCCCACTTTTTTAGAAGTGGCGATTGATAAGTTATCTGGCCGAATTGGCGCAAGTATCATGCGTGAATGGGCGTTTGGCGATGTCTTTGTGGATGTTGCGAAGCACTGTAAAGATCTGAGTTTTATACCAGAAAACGTGTCTTACGTTGATTTTGTAAGAGTGGGAGCAGCTCTGGCTGGCTCCATGGACAGTCAAAAAGATGCGGTGTTAAACCTTGCCGTTCAGCGGGATGTAGTAGACGATATTGCGGTACTACACTCAGACGAATTTGCAGAGCTTTCTGCGGCGGCCAGACAGATTTTTGCCTAGCTTTCCGTCGTTATGGTGGCAAGGATAACCCAGGTTATTTTTGCCGCCTTTCTACAAACAACAAAATAAGTCCGAGTAAAAGCCCCCATACCGCGGAGGAAATGGTCAAGAACGTAAAGCCAGATGCTGTGCATAAAAAGGTGACAAGTGCCGCATGACGGTGTTGCTCATCGCGTAAACTCTGTGCCAGAGATGTTTTTAGTGTGGCTAACAACGCTAACCCCGCCAATAAATGCACGACCACCACAGGCATTGCCACAAACAGAACCACCACCAAAGACGCTAACGCCCCCATCAGTAAATACCCGCAGCCAGCCATTATTGCGGCTTTATAGCGCTGATTCTTATCCGGGTCTGCGTCCTTGCCCATGCATAACGCGGCGGTAATGGCAGCTAAATTGAAAGTAAAACCACCAAAGGGGGCTAACACTAATTGTATCAGTGCAATTCCGCTTAAAATCGGCTTATGCTGGGGCGTATACCCGTGAGCATGATGAATAGCGATCCCGGGTAAATTTTGCGACAGGGTGGTAATGATAAAAAGAGGAATAGCTAACCCAATCGTCGCAGAAAGAGAAAATGTAGGTGTTACCCACACTGGAATTGGAGGGGTGAAGTGGATATCTATGGTGCCTTGCAATGAATAACTGACGACAATGGACAGTGCCAAAAGCATCAGCATGAGGTATCTGGCGAAAAATAAGCTACCCAAAATGTAGGCCGCAAGATAGAGAAAAACAATAAAAGGGTGGTTGCCTACGTCAACAAACACAGCTAAGCATATGGGCAACAGTATGCCTGCCAGCAATGCTGATGAAATCGAAGAAGGAATTCGCTTTATGGCGTTAAGTAACAGTGTACTTTGTGCGGTGGCCAGTGAGAGTAACGCACACACAACAAACGCACCTATGCTCTCTGCTAAAGTATAATCTCCTACATTACCGATTAAAAAGGCGGCTCCTGGGGTAGACCAGGCCGTGACCACAGGCATTTTGGTCAGCCAGGAGAAAATGATACAAGAAACTCCCATCCCCAAGCCCAGTGCTAATAGCCAGCTAATGATCATATCGTCGTTAGCGCCGGCCTTTCGGGCTAAATCAATCACAATGACAATAGCGCTGCTATACCCAACCACCACCGCGGTAAACCCAGCTGTGACATGACGAAGTGAAAAAGACGGAATCATTCTGGGGCTGTCCCTTTTTTATTGAGTTATATCGTTGTGCGTTATAACGTACAAGATTGCTACTATATCACTTGTGCGCTATAACGCACAAGTGATGGGTGGCACCCTAGCCTTAGCGGCGTTCGAATACAGGTAAAACGGTGGGCTAGGAGTGACTAATCTAATGCAATTTATTGGCAGGTAGAATGAAGAATAAAAAAGATGAAGTGTTTGCTTACTGTATTTCAGAGCGGCTAAAAGCAATAAGACACGAAAGGGGATTGTCGTTAGACAAAACTGCGGCGCTCACCGGGGTATCTAAAGCCATGCTCGGGCAAATTGAGCGGTGTGAATCTAGCCCCACAATAGCCAAGTTATGGAAAATAGCCACGGGGTTACAGGTTTCTTTTTCTTCCTTTTTAACAGCAGAATCATGCCATTCAATTGAAGAAGGTGAAGGCTCGATTTACGACCCTAACATGCATGTAAAAACGCTGTTTTCTTACGATAAATCAAAACAATTTGAAGCCTTCGACATTACACTTACCGCCCTACACCAACAGCAGTCTACCGCGCATCAGAAAGGTGTGAGTGAACATATTCATGTGTTGGAAGGTAGACTGGGAATATTCACCAAGGGGCAATGGCATATTATAGAGGCTGGTCAGCAATGGGTGTTTGACGCAGACCAACCTCATAGGTACGAAGACAAAGTAGGGAAAACCCGTTTTCTCACTATCATCCATTACCCAAATGCATCGAAAAATGAGAACTAAAGGTTATCTTCGTTAAGGTTTAATGCCGTGCGCAAAAAGCCCATTAGGGTACATACTTCAGCAGACATTAACGCAAACTCGGCGTCAAGCCTTGCTTCTACTTGGTCCTTAGGCACATCATCGGTTTCTTCTTTCAACCTATCGGTAAATTTCACTCGCTTGAGGGACCCATCTTCTGCAATCACAGCGGTAAGGGACTCTTGGTATTCAAACGCGACTTTTTGAACCAGCTTGCCAGCATCAAGGTGAATGCTAATCTCGTCACTGTCTAACGGTTGATTCTTACAGCGGATAATACTGCCTGAGTCATCCGTTGATTTAAACTCTGCTTCTTCTAATAACCCAATACCGTCTGGCGCATTGTCAGTTAGCCAATGGGTAAGCTCTGACTGTAAGCTATGGCGAGCAAAAGGAACAACCGGAAGGGAGCCAATCGCTTTGCGCACAAGGGCCAGAAAGGCTTCGGCTTTTCCGTCTGCTGAGGCGTCGACAACCACCAGGTTATCGGCAAGGGAAATAAAACCATGGGTGTAGCTGTTTTTAGTAAAGGCTTGTGGCAGTAATCGGGTTTGTATTTCTTGTTTGAGATCGGCCTTGGCTTTTTTACCTACCGGCGCACCCGTTTCCATTTCGATTTTCGCCACCATCTCGTCAAGTTCTGCATTGACCACAGCCGCAGGGAGGATTTTTTCTTGTTTTTTAACGGTTATCCAGTAGCGCTGCTGCACACAGTGAAACATCGCACCCTGCTTTCCGGCTTGTGAAAATGGTGACGCAAAGCCCATAGTAGCAACATCCTGACTACCGCAAGGGCGAAAGGCTTGAGCCTGTAATGCGCTTTCTAAGTCTTCATCGTTCAGCGAGAGAGGCTGGGTAATTTGATAAGCTTTTATGTTTTTGAACCACATGATAGGGATGTCTCTTTTCAAAACGGGGCGCAAGCGTACCAATCAAGCCGCTGCTTCGCAACGCAAAATGCGCCCCAGATAGTGAATGTTAGGCGCCAAGGCCGGTGGGGAAATGAATGCTATACGTTAGCCCTTGGTAAGGTTCGCTGCGCGCCTCAATATGCCCTGACAAAGACTGGGTCACTAAATTGTATATGATGTGCGTACCCAGGCCGCTTCCGCCATCTTCGCGCTTAGTCGTGAAAAAAGCATCGAACAATTTTTCTAGGTGCGACTCAGATAGCCCTTTGCCATTGTCTTGGTAAAGCATGGCAACTTCGTTATTTGCCTGGGTGACTTCAAGTGAAATGACCCCTTCATTGGTGCTCTCAAAACCGTGCACTAATGAATTCATCACCATATTTGTGACTATTTGTGCAATCGCTCCCGGAGCGCAGCGTATGACTAAATCAGGGGGGCAATTTACCTTAATAACATGGTGGGTTTGTTTGAAACTCGGTTTAAGGGATTGCACAATTTCAGCCAAATAGTCATTTAAATTAAACTCACGTACAGCGTCACTTGTTTGGTCTACCGCAACTTGTTTAAAGCTGGCAATCAGCTCTGATGCTCGGTTTAGGTTGGTCAGCAGTAGATGGGTGGTTTGCTCAGCTTCATCAATAAAATTTGCCATGTTTTTTGTGGTTAAACTTTTATCTTCAAAGTTTGATTTCACATTATTTAAGCGTTCTTGTAAAAAGCTGGCTGCGGTAACACTTACGCCCAATGGTGTATTGACATCGTGAGCTATACCTGCGACTAACCCGCCTAAAGAGGCCATTCTTTCCGAATCGACTAATTGATCTTTCGCTAATTGCAAATGCTCCATAGAGCTGGCGATCTCATCATTACGTTTGCGAAGTTCATCCTCAATATAGCGGCGATTTTCTATTTCCTGCCTCAACTCTCTTTGGTTGGCAATTAATTCATCTTTTTGTTGTTCTAAATCCAACATAATTTGCGAAAGTGACGCGGTTTTCTTAGCGACTTCTTGCTCTAAAATTAGGTTTTGGTCATCGAGTTTTTTATTCGCATGTCGAAGTTGTTCCTGGGTGCCCTTAAGTTTCGAATGCGAGGCGATTAAGTCGTCGATAACCTGATTGTATGATTCCTTTAGCTGTAATATTTCACACTCATCGACTTTTCGTATGACGAGTTTGCTGTCTTCAGGATGCTGAGGATCGAAGCTTTCCATTTGCTGCGTAATTTCGCCTAATGGCTCAGAAAGCATATTTCTAAAGGCGGTCATGAATAAAAAAACCAAAAAGGTGGTTTTTAAAATCGCATTGCCAATGAGAAAGAAAATGCCCACTTCGATTCTGCCAAAAATAGTATCGAAACTTGAATATAAAGTGACGTCGCCAACGGTAGATTCTCGGCCAGCAAATTTGAAAATAAGCGGAAAGGTATAACTAAATAACCCCCCTGAATGGTCTTCAATGACCGCTTCTTGTACCGTGTTACTCGTTCGTTGTGCTTTAATGCCAAACTCTGCGACAAAATTGCCGTTTTCCCCTCTTACCTGCACGCCCTCTACAATGGGCAGTTCAAGAAGGCCCTCGGCGATAGAGCGGGCTTGTTCGGTATTCAATTCCCACAATGCACGAGTTAGGCTAGATGAGAAGGTGTTTTTTAAGGTTTGTAATTCACCTTCAACATGATTTTTGGTACTTAAATATTCGGTAAATATTTGGCCTACAGTAACGATGACAGTAAGAATGAAGTAAACAGAAAGCACTCTGGTTAATAATTTTTTCGATAACCCAGTTTTAATGGCCTTCATTGATAAAACTGCTCCGATGTTAAAATATCCGTTTACGCTATAGCCAAGAATATGCATAAAAGAATGAATAAACAAGCAGGTGAATTTAAACTTTAGCTTATGTACCAATAAACAAGTTGACACATAAATGTAATCGTTTTAATAAAAGTGTCATAGAGCACATGAATAATAGCGGCGATTTGTGATGAGCAGGAAAACAACAATGTCTCGAACAGTTTTGGTGGTTGAGGACGAAGCGCCCATCCGTGAAATGCTTAAATTTGTGCTTGAGCAATCAGGCTTCAATATTATTGAAGCTGAAGATTTCGATATTGCACAAGAAAAAATTTGTGAGCCTTACCCAGATTTAATTCTACTCGATTGGATGCTACCTGGCGGTAGCGGTGTGCAATTGGCAAAGGGCCTAAAGCAACATGAGTTTACTCGTGATATCCCCGTTATTATGCTTACCGCACGAGGTGAGGAAGAAGATAAAATTCGTGGATTAGATGCAGGGGCTGATGATTACGTTACCAAGCCGTTTTCACCTAAAGAACTCATTGCGCGAATTAAAGCCGTGATGCGTCGTGTTACGCCTACGTCTAATGAAGAACCAATCGAATTTAACGGGCTCAAGTTAGAACCTGTTTCTCATCGTGTAATGGCTAACGATGAACCTCTAGATATGGGGCCCACGGAATTTAAGCTGTTACATTTCTTTATGACGCACCCAGAACGTGTATATAGCCGTGAGTTGTTGCTCGATAATGTTTGGGGAACAAATGTGTATGTTGAAGATCGAACCGTTGACGTACATATAAGACGCCTACGCAAAGCTATCTCTCGTCATGGTCATGATGCTATGATTCAGACAGTGCGTGGAGCCGGTTATCGGTTTTCTACCAAATTATAGTCGGTTAGGTTTTGTTATTTTGGTTTAGGGGCGCAAGCGCCTAAACCCGCAATTGTTTTCTCCTCTTTAGGCCTATTTTTATTATGTATTACCCATTCTCCTGGTTGAGAAGCTCTCTTCGATTAGTTTTATACCTGTTGGTATTCGCGCTAATCGGGTGGTACATCGATGATATGCTTTTAGCAATCGCAATAGGCGCGACACTACTACTGCTGTTTAATTATTGGCACTTATATAAATTAAATCGTTGGCTGTGGCACAGTCGAAAAATGTCTCCGCCTATGGTGAAAGGGGTGTGGGAGCATATTTATGAAGGTATTTATTATCTTCAACGCCGAAACAGAAATAAACGTAAAGAACTCGGGGAACTGGTAAAGCGCTTTAGAGAAGGGTCGGAAGCCCTGCCTGATGCTGCAGTTGTGGTGGATTCTAAAGCTTGCATTATTTGGTGCAACCGTTTGGCACGTCTCGACCTAGGCTTAAAGTGGCCGCAAGACGCAGGCAGGCGATTAGATAACTTGCTACGTCATCCTGAGTTTATCCAGTATTTTCATGCTGGTAACTTTAAATATCCAATAGAAGTGCCGTCACCCACCAATCCGAACAAAACCTTTGAATACCGCATAATGCCCTATGGCGAAGAACACTTATTGTTAATTGCCAGGGATATCACTCGGGTGTCGCAGCTCGAAGAAATGCGTAAAGACTTCGTGGCCAATGTGTCTCATGAATTACGTACACCGCTTACTGTGATAAACGGTTATTTAGAAATAATACCGATGGACGAAGACGCTGATCCTTTTATGCAAAAAGCCATGAAAGAGATGACTGCGCAAACCCACCGTATGCAAAACCTTATTGAGGATTTGCTTGTACTTTCTCGTATTGAAGCAAGCTCTGAACGTATTTATGAAAATGTAGTGAACATGCCTGCGGTTTTAAAGCAGATAGAGCTAGAAGCCAACACCCTCAATAAAGAAAAGCAGCATACTATCCGGTTTCATGTTGCACCAGATTTACAAGTTTATGGCGTTGAAACCGAGATACGCAGTGCCTGTTCAAACCTAGTATTCAATGCGGTGCATTATACGCCTGCAAAAGGCGAAATAAACGTACATTGGCAAAGTACGCCGCAAGGTGCTCGCTTCTCCGTAGTTGATAACGGCGAAGGCATTGAGCCTGGGCATCTCAACCGACTAACAGAACGTTTTTACCGCGTCGATAAGGCAAGATCGCGAAAAACAGGCGGTTCAGGTTTGGGGCTTTCTATTGTAAAACATGTTTTAAGCCATCATAATTCTCGTCTAGAAATTACCAGTACGGTGGGCGAGGGCAGTCAGTTTTCCTTCGTATTAGATAAAGAGCTCATTGCGGAGCAAGAGTAAATGTGGTCAAGGCGTGTTACATCTTTATTGTGTTTTTTTTCGTTCTTCTGTGTCTCTCATATCGCGTTATCCGCCCCTGAAAATAGGCCTATTGATGTCCCTGAGTATGAACGCCAACCCGGGGTCGCTGGAAAAATCACCTCTGTAGGTTCAGATACTCTCGCCAACTTAATGACGTTTTGGTCTCAAGAGTTTAAAGCGCTTTATCCGCAAGTTGGATTTCAAATTCAAGCATCCGGTTCGTCTACTGCTCCCCCAGCCCTAATTGAGGGGACGGCGACCATTGGCCCAATGAGCCGTGAATTAAAACCCAGTGAAGTAAGAGATTTTGTGCGTAAACATGGGTATCCGCCAGTGGTGCTGAAAGTGGCTATGGATGCCATAGCGATTTTTGTAGAGAGACGAAATCCGCTGGAAGGGCTAACATTAAAGCAAGTTGATGCGATTTTTTCTGAAACCCAATACTGTGGTGGTAATGGCAATATCGAGCGTTGGTCACAATTGGGCTTAACGGCCCCAGAATTTCAGGGCCCTATACGCTTATATGGTCGTAATTCCGTATCCGGAACCTATGGGTTATTCAAAGTTATCGCCTTGTGTGATGGCGA
>CEPO01006565.1_pt1 | contig 14760 bp, 10 predicted proteins | sample 530481 | NCBI WGS metagenome assembly CEPO01 (sample SAMEA2620198, study PRJEB7988) | marine metagenome | biome: marine biome (ENVO:00000447); feature: surface water layer (ENVO:00002042); material: "saline water (ENVO:00002010), including plankton (ENVO:xxxxxxxx)" | depth 5 m
GACAGCGTGACCTCAGGCTCGTCACTGATGCCGCAAAAGAAAAACCCAGATGCCCTTGAACTTATGCGCGGTAAATGCGGGCGCGTATTTGGCGCCCTACAAGCACTGCTTGTAACCATGAAAGGCCTCCCTCTTGCGTATAACAAAGACATGCAAGAAGACAAAGAAGGCGCTATCGATACGGTTAATCAGTGGCACATTTGTTTGTGTATTGCCAGTGAAGTACTCGATTCACTTCAGCTTAACGAAGAACGCTGTCGTGTAGCCGCGGCTCAAGGTTTTTCTAATGCTACTGAATTGGCCGACTACTTAGTAGGTAAAGGCGTGCCCTTTAGAACAGGCCACGACATTGCTGGGCGCGTAGTGCTTCAGGCCATCGACAAAGGCTGCGCTATTGAAGATTTACCGCTTAGCGACCTGCAAGCTATTAGCGATAAAATTGAAGACGACGTTTACCCAGTATTGCAGCTAGAGTACGGCGTGAACCAACGCAATATTCTAGGGGGCACCAGTAAAGAAACCGTGACGAAAGCTCTGTATCAAGAGCTGGAAAATTTAGACAAGCAAGGGTAGTTAAGGAACACTAGGATGGTATTAGCGCATCATGACGGCATCAAACTGTTTCGCAGTTCACTGCCATACATTAATGCTCATCAGGGAAAAACCTTTGTCTTGATGTTCGGTGGCGAAGCCATCGAACACCCTAATTTTCCGAATATTATTCACGACATCGCTCTGTTAAATAGCTTGGGCGTACGCGTGGTGGTGGTGCATGGTGCAAGGCCGCAAATTGACCAACGTGTTGCCCTTCGCAACATTGAGGGTAGATTTGAAAGCGGCGTGCGCATTACCGATAAGCAAACGCTAGAGTGCGTAAAAGATGCCGCTGGCTCGGTACGCTCTCAGGTAGAAGCTCTGCTTACTATGGGCTTGCCGAACTCGCCTATGCACGGTTCTCAAATTCGCGTCTGCTCGGGTAACTTGGTGGTTGCCAAACCTATGGGTGTGCGCGGTGGTGTGGATTTTGAAAACACGGGATTAGTTCGCCGTATCGATACGACGGGAATTAGCGATCACCTTAACGATGGCTCGATTGTGCTGTTATCCCCCATGGGCTACTCATCAACGGGTGAAGTGTTTAACTTATCCCATGAAGATGTCGCCACACAGGCAGCCATTGCGCTAAAAGCTGACAAGCTTATTGTGTTCTCGAACTATGATGGCGTGTATAACCGTGAAGGCCGTTTATTACGTACTATTGAGCGCCCACAGCTAGAGCAGCTCATGATGGCAGGCGATATCACCACAGAAGATACGGTGCTTAGCGCGCTTACCACCAGCGTAGCGGCAGGCGTTCCCCGCGCCCACTGTATTAGCTATGAAAAAGATGGCGCGTTACTTCAAGAACTGTTCACCCGAGACGGCACTGGCTCACTAGTGATGGAGCACCACTACGAGCAGCTACGCGCGGCCACTATTGAAGATGTGGGCGGTATTTTAAAGCTTATCAAGCCACTGGAAGAAAGTGGTGTGCTAGTAAAGCGCTCTCGTGAACGATTAGAGAATGAAATTAATCAGTTCATTGTAATAGTGCGTGACGGTATGATCATCGCCTGTGCGGCGTTGTACCTTTATCCCGAAGACGGCTGTGCGGAGTTAGCTTGCGTGGCAACGCACCAAGATTATCGCGGTAAAAACCGCGGCGAGCGTATCTTAGATGAAGTACGTGCGCGTGCCAAAGAAGCGGATATACATAGTATCTTCGTGTTAACTACGGTGACCGCTCACTGGTTCTTGGAGCAGGGTTTTGAGCCTGCCGATATTGGCGCTTTACCCGCCGTAAAAAAAGAACTGTATAACTTCCAACGCAATTCTAAGGTATTCACCTTATCGGTGTAGATAAGCATGATAACGCTTTCATATCATTAAGGAAAGCGTTGCTCCTTTCTCCCATTAGAGAATACGAATTACACTTAATAGCTTTAAAGCTACCACTAATCCACGTATAACGTTATATTGATACGCGGTATCCTCGCGATAACCATTTGATTCTAGTATTGAACATATTTTTACGTCCGTGGTTTGCTAGTGATTGCTAAAATAACAAAAATAATTAAAAACTATCTCTTACTGAATGACGATAATTTAAAAACCACAGACGCGAATATCTGGCGGCTTAGTGTACTTCGCACTATCTTGTTGATTGGCGTGATACTTACTTCTGCCATCGTTATACATTCATCCTATACAGCCTATGTACAAGAACTTTACTATGTCATGTACCTCACTCTGGGCTTTAGTGCTTTTCTCTTCGCTACGCTTGCCATCGGCTTAAAACACATAAAACTCGCCTCCGCTTGTTTAGTGTTAGCGGTGGTAGGGGCCTCGCTATGTATTTTATTTTTCACTCTCGACCTTATGTCAGCAAGGTATGGTCTGTTACTGCTATTTACACTCCCTATTATTGTTAGGGTGTTGTATGGCGTGAAAGCATCTATTGCCAGTATGTTATTGAACTTTATTCCTTTTTACCTGTTACTCAATAACACCCAGCTTTCGCCATTATTCGGTATCGACATTACATTGCCAGATACCCATACTTACCTTGCCTCGTTAATCTTTTTGTTCTTTAACTTTTGCATTCCCATGGCTGTGTTACGCGTTATGTCTTCACTTGAAAGGCAAGCTGAACATAACTTGATACAAAGTAAAAAGCTCAATAAGTTAGTTAGCCGTTATCAAGAAATTTTTAATAACGGCGGAACGCCGTCATTTTTTTGCGATGACAAAGGGCGAATTTTGCAAGCGAACAAAGCGGCACGGGCACTTTTGAAAAGGCACAACCCTGATGGTGAATACATTCAAGATCTCTTCGCCCTTTCGTTACCCATAACTCGCGGAGTCAATCAACTTGCCTCTATCTGCAATGCTCCCGAACGTGAATTCAAGCTACAGCCAGCCAGTTTAGAGCATCACAAAAAGCAGCTGATCCACTGCCACGATTTATCTGCGTCAAAAAAGAATATGCGTGAATTCGATGCATTCAAGAAGCAGCAGTTTGAAAAGCTCTACGTCAATGAACTCACTGGATTAAAAAACCACCACTTCTGGAAAAAGACAGAATCGAGTGAGAGCATTTTAAATCGCCATATTGTGCTATTGAAATTAGCCAATTTACGAGAGGTCAATCTGCAGTATGGTTATAGTCAGGGTGATCAACTCCTGTTGCGTGCTGCGGCGCTACTCCAAAGTGAATTGCCGACCGATGTTAGTATCTATCAATTCCCTGGGGCGAAGTTTCTATTTACGCTAAACACTAAACACCTTGCTCAAAAAACTATCGAGGAATATTTAGCGCGTAAGTTACCCTCAAGCATGATGATAGATTCGGCCAGCGCAAAAGTGGAACACCCCTTATCATGGCGCGTCGGTCATTATCACGCAACTAGAGAGATTAACGTTGATGCTGCGGCAGAATGCTGCGCTATTGCCTTAAGCCAAAGCAGTGAACTTTCACCAATTGTATCGTTCAGTGTCAACACGGTAAAAACCATTAGGGAAAACACCCAGCAAAAAGACAACGTAAAAATGTTGCTCGATAACGGCTGTCTCGCCTTGTACCTTCAGCCACAGGTCGACATTAACGGTAACATTGTCGGTTATGAAATACTTGCGCGGTTAAAAGAGCCAAAAACAGGAACCGTGCTACAACCTTATCAGTTTCTTCCTCTGGTGGAACAAAATAAATGGGAAGTGCTTTTTACTCAGAAAATTATCGATGGCACGCTTGAACTTATCAAGTCGTGGCCGGCAGGCTTGCCCCCTGTTCCGTTGGCCATTAATTTGTCTGGGCCTGAATTGCTCAGCGATCTCTTCTATGAAAAGCTATTGCGTCGCTATTCTGAAAGCCCTGAACTCGGTAAGCGATTAAAATTAGAGCTTACGGAGACGTCAGTACTGGCCAGCCACAATGAAACCAAGCGTCGCTTAACGTCTTTGTCGAACGTAGGGGCCACCATCATTATTGACGATTTTGGTACTGGTCACGCGTCACTATCGCAACTGATTGATATGTCAGCAAGTATTATAAAGGTGGACCGAGAGTTCGTGGAACGGGTAGAAACCTCTGAGCGACACCGAAAAATCGTTAAGATGACGTTAGACCTAGCTAAGAGTTTAGAAATGCAGACAATCGCAGAGGGGGTAGAAACACGCGCCCAATTGTCAGTACTAAAAGACATGGGGTTTAAACATTTTCAAGGTTACCTCTTCGGTAAACCAGCCCCCATCGAGCACTGGATAAGTGCATCAAAAGCGCAGGCTTAACTAAGTTTCCAAAGATCTAGCTAAACCTAATATGCGTTTATCACAAATTGAAATAAATCTTTTCATTGCAAACTCTGCTGAAGAACGCTTTACTGGTATGACCAGGTAGAAGTTAAAGAGTAAGGTACACCTAGTGAGCACCGCAAAGCCTAACGACATTACGGTAACGTGCAAGGACAGCATGCGTTTAAGCGCAACGCTTTTCACTCCCAAACAGCCTGCGAAGGCAGCGATTATGATTGGTCCTGCAACAGGCATTAAACGTCAATTCTACAGTGCGTTTGCCACTTATTTATGTGAGCAAGGGCTTGGCGTTATCACGTTCGATAACCGAGGCATTGGCGGGTCGGTAAAGGGCAGTGTTAAACAAAGTGATGCCTCGCTAGTAACCTGGGGTGAGCAAGATATGCCGGCGGTGCTGGAGACACTAAAGATTCATTTCCCTAATGTGCCTTATTTTCTTGTTGGTCACAGTGCAGGCGGTCAACTGCTGGGTTTGATGCATAACGTACACGACCTCACTGCTTTTTGTAATTTTGGCAGTTCATCAGGTAGCTTACGAAACATGCGTAAAAGCTATTTGCTTAAAGCCCATTTCTTCATGAATTTCTATATCCCTGTGAGTAATTTACTGTTCGGCCATACGAAATCTCAGTGGGTAGGCATGGGAGAGCCACTGCCTAAAAAAGTGGCGCGCCAATGGCAAAAATGGTGTAACGGTACAGGCTACGTTAAAACAGGGTTTGGCAGTGATGTTAACCAGCACCACTACGACACCATTCAAATGCCTTCAAAGTGGCTACTCGCCAATGACGACGACATTGCTAATATTCACAACGTCCACGATATGATTAGCGTTTTCCCCAATATGGAAGCGGAAGTGGAGGAACTCGACCCTCATGCCAACAACGTAAAAGAAATAGGCCACATGAAGTTTTTCTCACGGAAATGTCAGCACTTATGGCCCAAGGTCACCGATTACATAAGACAGTATCTTTAATCCCCACGTAGGTTCTTATGCTTCACACTTTGTATATCATTCCTGTGTCAGCAGGCACCACTCTTTTTACAGAAGGCCTCGAACAATCACACAGCGAGTATTAACCGGTTTTCTCGTGAGCGCATAACCCAGTACTAACCTCGCGCTCACCACCTAATTATCACGGGTTAATTCCCCAGTTTTCATCTATAGTTATTTTTATCCTGCGCTTAAGTAGATAAAGCGTTAGCCGAGATTAATAAAAGCGTTATAAACGAACCCTGCATAACGACGTTATTTTGTGCATATTGTAAGTAGTGTGGTAATGAAGAACGATACTCGACAAAAAATATTAAAGGCTGCATCGGCTTTGTTTTTAAAGGGCGGCACCAATGCGTTAAGCGTGCGTGCAATTGCAGAAGGTGCCGGTATGTCTACCATAGGCATTTACAGCCATTTTAAAGGTAAGCAAGGCATTTTAGATGCGTTATATATCGAAGGCGTTGAGCTAGTCGAAAAAGAAATGAAAGCTGCAGATGGTAATACTGCGGCCGAAAAAGTGATTAATGTGTGCGAGCGTATTCTAAATTTTTCTGAATCGCATACCGCACACTATCACCTGTTATTTGCATCTGAGTTGAAGGGTTACACCCCTTCTGATAAAGCAATAGAGGCCGGTAAAAACGTCTTTACAACGCTTGCAACGCTTACTGCTACACTCGCCAAAAAAGACCTATCCGTTGAAGAGAAGCAGGACATGGCAATGCAGATTTGGGCATTAAATCACGGCTATATCACGCTTAACCAGCATGAAATTAGTAGTCGAATAACTTGGAACGATTGGAAAGACCGTGCGCTTCAAGCCATTCGCCTGCACGTGTACGCTATAGTTGCTACCCAGTAGCAAAACGGGGTCAGAGTCCTTTCTCAGTAATTAACTCTGACCCCATTTACTCTATCTGCTGGCTACCGCCTTTCTTACACGGGCGCCGTAGTCTTTATCGGCTAAGTCGTATTGCACGAACATAGCTTCTTGCACGTCTTGTGTAGCTTGGCTTAGACCATCAGCGATATTGTTTACCAACTGCTGTTTCTGATCTTCACTCATAATGCGGTACAAATCGCCTGCCTGAGAGTAGTTGTCTTCATCACGGTTATCATAAATATCTAACCATGCATCTTGCTCTAACGGCATCGGTGGCTCTTGTACTTCTGGCGCTTCTGCAGGCTCACCAATACGCGCCCTATTGTTCGGGTAAAAGTTTGCGCCGCTGCTCGCAAGTGCTGGATTAACGCCTGCAAACGCACCGTCACGCTGATAATTGTGCACTGGACAGCGTGGCGCATTTACCGGTATTTGGTTGTAATTAGCGCCAATACGGTACCTGTGCGCATCTTGATATCCAATTAGTCGCGCTTGTAGCATCCTGTCTGGCGACACGCCAATACCCGGTACCAAATTGCTCGGCGCAAACGCTGCTTGCTCTGTTTCTGCAAAATAATTTTCCACATTGCGATTTAACTCCAGTTGCCCCACTTCAATCAACGGGAAGTCGCTGTGTGGCCATACCTTTGTTAAGTCAAACGGGTTAATACGGTAATTACGCGCTTCTTCTTCCGTCATAATTTGAACGTTTACAGTCCAAGATGGAAAGTCACCGTTATCAATGCTTTCAACAAGGTCTTGCTGCGCACCGTAAGCAGGCATTTTCGCCGCTTCTTCATTCGTTAACGTTTTGATGCCTTGATTAGTTTTAAAGTGCCACTTCACCCAATAGCGCTCACCGGCTTTATTCCATAAACTCAATGTATGAGAGCTGTAGCCGTTCACGTGGCGATAAGACAGCGGAATACCACGATCTGACATCAAAATTGTTGATTGGTGTAATGACTGCGGATTGTTCGCCCAAAACTCATATACCGCCTGCGGATCTGGTAAGTTAGTTCGCGGGTTCTTTTTCTGGCTGTGTATAAAATCAGGGAACTTAATGCCATCTCGCAAGAAAAACACTGGCGTATTATTGCCCACCATATCCCAGTTGCCCTGTTCGGTGTAAAACTTCACAGAAAAACCACGGGGGTCGCGAGCGTAGTCGCTTGAATCTTGACCACCACCTACTGTAGAGAAACGTAGAAAGACGTTAGTTTGCTGTCCTTCTTGCTGAAGAAAGTCGGCAATGGTGTAATCGGATAAACTCTTAGTAAGCGTAAAAGTACCATACGCTGCACTACCTCTAGCGTGAACTACGCGTTCAGGAATGCGCTCGCGGTTAAAGTGCGCAAGCTTCTCGAATAAATAGTGGTTGTCGAAAGTAACAGGGCCACGAGGTCCGGCGGTGCGACTTTGGTTGTCATTAGCAACGGGCGCACCATTGCTAGACGTTAGCGTGGTAGGGTTTATGGCTGTACCTGAAAATGGACACTTACTCATGCGAATTCCTTCTAGTTCGGTTTTGCCTGTTAAGAAGCAAATTTATGACGATAACGCTTCAACAAGGCACTACATAAGGTGAACTCTGAAACATTCTTCTAATCACCTTTTTCGTTTAGAAAGATAATGAGCGATCCCATTAAACTATTAAAGTAAACTAAATAGATAATGCTAATCGCGATTTTGAATTAGCAAAATTAATGAGCCGTGTCACTTCTTATCCCTTTTGAAAAAGGAAACTATTGAAGACCTTCACAATAAACTCGTTATCTTCGTTTTTTACGCGAAGTGCTGGGCGCATTACTTTTATGCAATAAAAGTCTACTGCCGCCTTTAAACCGTAATTATTCAAAATTCATCAATTCACTATTTGCTATGTCCAAACTACTTATCTACATTACAGGCGCACTGATGCTGCTAATTGTGGCGATAGCCTCGTGGAATACGTTTAAAACGTTAATGGATATAAGCGAGAGAAATAGCGAGCTGACATTTATGGGCAGTTCAGGGTGGCGCTGGCATGATGAGTCACAGCGTATTCAGATTAAACGAGTGAAAAATCAACTGCCGGCTTTACGAAAGGTATCTGAAAACGGCGATTACGCCTCGCTCGTCACCATTACACAAAGCGGTAGCTATCGTGGCTTTGTTTTTTTTGATACCGATTGTGAGGACGGCGCTATTGTAACCGAGCGAGTGCCCTATGACGGCACAGAGCAAGCCAAGCGAGAAGTACTTCATTGCCTTCACGGTAAGTTGGTGTACATAGAAACGTGGCCTTCAGCACCAAAGATAAATTGGCAAGGGCGTATTGGAGATTTTCAATTTCAAGAAGCGTTAAGCAATTGGGACTTCACGCCTTTGCAAAAAGCTTACTTAAAAAGCGTGGCAGAACTCATTTAAAAGCAATGGGGTCAGAGTAACGACCCTGCCCCCAACTACTTATGGTGCTTAAGCTTTTGCGAGTGCGTCGTCAATATCTTGCGCGTTATGACGATTTTCTAGTTGCCCATCGTCGCCCCATGTTTTATTTACAATGCGACCCCGTTTAACGCCTTCGCGCTGTTCTAACTGCTTCGCCCAGCGCATAAGGTTCGAGTATTCGTGCACTTGAAGGAAAGTAGCTGCGTCGTATAAATTTCCTAACACCAAGTTCCCATACCACGGCCAAATTGCCATATCTGCGATGCTGTACTCACTCCCCGCCATAAACTCATTTTTCGCAAGGTGCTTATCAAGTACGTCTAGTTGACGCTTAGTTTCCATGGTGAAACGGTTTATGGGATATTCCATTGGGTAGGGTGCATAGCTATAAAAGTGACCAAACCCGCCACCAAGGTAAGGCGCTGAGCCTACCTGCCAAAATAGCCAGTTAAAACACTCTGCTTTTGCGTGTGGGTCCTGTGGAATGAACTTACCGAATTTTTCGGCCAGATAAACTAAGATAGAACCTGATTCAAAAAGTTTGGTCTCTGGTGATGTGGTCCTATCAACCATTGCAGGAATTTTGCTATTAGGGTTAACATCAACAAAGCCCGACGAAAATTGATCTCCCTCACCTATATTGATTAACCACGCATCGTATTGTGCTTCGCTAACGCCGGCAGCTAAAAGCTCTTCGAGCATAATAGTAACTTTCTGGCCGTTTGGTGTGGCAAGTGAATAAAGCTGCAGTCCATGCTCGCCTATTTGGCGCGCTTCTTCGTGCGTTGCTCCAGACACTGGGCGGTTGATGCTCGCCCATTTATTGCCGTCTCCTTCGGCCTGTGTCCAAACTTCAGGTGGCGTGTAATTACTTTCTGTCGACATAGCAATTCCTTCTCATAGTTTATTTGTTTCGTAAATCATATCTACGGTAATACTTGGCTATAAAGAACAACTTTTAAAGGCTTATGGCGCATAGCAGTCGATTAATAAACAGCAATATAAGTTTACTGACATAAAAAAACCACACATTGCATTAATACAACGTGCGGTTTTTTTGAATAAAAGGCGAGCAGTCCTTTGCCCGCAAACTGGTACTATTCGATAATCACCAATACCGCATTACTTGAGGCGACACGGGGGAATAGCGATAGTGTTAAAACCTTACTAACGAATCACTTAACTTCGTAATAGGCATCAATGAGCTCTGACTCATCCAAATAAGCAAACATTTCTTGCCCTTCATCTAAGGAAGTTTTTGGAGAAGGTTTAGGAGAGGCGTGACTAGAGGGCACTGCCTTTAAATGTGCTTCATCGTTGATATGGGAGCCATCGCATGCAGCAAGGGTAGCAAGAGCGGCCATCACTAATGACGTAGAAAATGAGCGCTTTATCACGCGCGAGTAGAAAGAACTTAGCTTACTGTTCGTCTTTTTTGTCATCAATAACACCTCTTGCTCCTTTTGGCTTCTGACGAGATGTATCAACCATTATGCCAAAAATAAACAAACCAACAAAATCAATAATTTAAAAAAGGAAAAGGTATTATGAGGGAGGTTTTGGCCAGGAAATGTTGCGCATCTGCAACACCTTTTTACAAAGCGCTGTCACTGTATTTTCTAAGTGAACAAAATACTCGCGATAAAGCACCGTCATTCGTTGAACTGACTTATATAAAGTTTGAGTGAACTAACTGCAGGTACAAAAAAAGCAGGCTCAGCCTGCTTTTTAAAACTTACGTTAAATTTTAAATACTCACGCGTTTATACGGGCGATATTCCGCTTTCCAGAAGTTGCGCTCTATGCTGTCGCGTAGTGCGTCATCTGACATTTCCAAGGCAAGCCCCTGCTCCATCGCCACCTTTCCCACTTCAAAAGCAATCTCACGGCTTATTTCAGCAATTGCAGCTAGCGGGGGTAGCAGCGACCCCAACCCTGTGTTGACTAATGGCGACGCCGCTGCAAGTGCGTTACTTGCAGCCATTAGCATTTCATCACTTATTAACTTCGCTTTTGAAGCGACAACCCCAAGGCCAATGCCAGGGAAAATATAGGAGTTGTTACATTGCGCAATTGGAATAACTTTGCCGTTGTACTCAACAGGTTTAAACGGGCTACCTGTTGCGATAATAACCTCGCCTTCTGTCCACTCGATAACCTGCTCAGGTCGCGCTTCTACTTGTCGAGATGGGTTACTCAGCGGGAAGATAATAGGTAATTCGCAACCTTGCTTCATGGCGCGAATAACTTGTTCGGTGAACAAACCAGGCTGTCCTGAAACACCAATGAGAACATCTGGTTGCGCACAGTGCATAACATCAAGTAACGATGCGTAATCACCACTGAATGTCCACTCAGCTAAATCGGCTTGCTTCTGCTGAAGCTTTTGTTGAAAGTCGCGCAAGCCTTCCATGCCTTCGGTTACCAAGCCAAAGCGGTCTATCATAAAGACTTGCTTACGCGCTTGTTCATCACTTAGACCTTCAAAGACCATTTGCTGTATAAGCATCTCGGCAATGCCACAGCCCGCTGAACCCGCGCCCACAAACACAACTTTCATGTCGCTAAGCTTCTGCTGCTTAGTTTTACAGGCCGCTAAAATGGTACCAAGCGTTACCGCAGCGGTACCTTGAATATCGTCGTTAAAGCAACACACTTCATTGCGATAGCGATTAAGCAAAGGCATAGCGTTTGGCTGTGCGAAGTCTTCAAACTGGATCATGACATCAGGCCAGCGGCGCTTAACCGCCTTGATAAACATGTCTACGAACTCATCGTACTCCTCCTGACCAATGCGCGGATGGCGGGCCCCCATGTACATAGGGTCGTTCAAGAGCTTTTCGTTGTTAGTACCCACATCAAGCATTACCGGTAAGGTATATGCTGGGCTAATACCCCCACAAGCGGTGTACAATGAAAGCTTACCAATAGGAATACCCATACCGCCAATACCTTGGTCACCTAGACCCAAAATGCGCTCACCGTCGGTAACAACAATCACCTTCACTTTGCGTTTAGTCGCATTTCGTACAATGTCGTCTAGCTGATGACGCTCTTCATAAGATACAAAGAGACCGCGTGAACTGCGGTATATATCAGAAAACTGCTCACAGGCATCTCCCACCGTCGGTGTATAGATGATAGGCATCATCTCATCGATATGTTTTTGAATGAGGCGGTAAAACAGCGTTTCGTTGTTGTCTTGAATGGCGCGCAAATAAATGTGCTTATTAAGCGCTTCATCAAAGCTGCTATATTGCATGTAAGCGCGTTCCACCTGCTCTTCTATGGTTTCATATCGAGGTGGAACTAACCCTGTTAGGTTGAACGCAGCCCGCTCGCGAGCGTTAAAGGCACTGCCTTTATTAAGTAGGGGGGTTTCCAGCAATGAAGGGCCGGCGTGAGGAATATAAAGATATCGCTGTGAATCTTCTGACATTGGATTTCCGATAATGTGTTCAGGCAAAATACATCGCCTAAGCCCGAAGCGGCACGCCTAAAACGTGCCTGCTTATAATTAGAATATTTCTTCTGGCTCTGGCGCAGTCGCTTTATCCTGCGTGGCAGGGTCCAGCACCTCGTCATCGCGAACATAGGTAGTTGGTTCTGTGCCTTGCAGGAAATATTCAAATAGTGTCGTATGGTCTGTACGTCGGGTCAACTTCCCACTGGTACGATCAATGCGAACCCGCACAATATCTTCTGGCACGGGCATAGGCGTATGAGGTTTATCTTTTAACGCCTTTTGCATAAACCTAATCCACGCCGGTCCCGCCGCCTTAGCGCCGTCTTCCGTGCCAATAAGTGCATTGCCTATCCAGTTAAATTTTTCTGGATTTTTGTTTATAAGGTTTTGGTTTCGCGTGGCGCGACCCAACTGCCGACCCATGTTGTCAAAGCCCACCCAAGCCGTAGCAACGAGATCTTTGTGGAATCCACTAAACCAGGTATCTCGAGAGTCGTTTGTAGTACCCGTTTTACCGGCAATGTCAGTTCGCTGAAGTATATTTCGTGCTCGCCAGCCTGTGCCCAACCAATAGGTTTTCTTACTCCAATTGCCATTAGCCCGAACGGCGGTACGCATCATTTCCGCCACTAAGAAGGCGTTTTGCGCAGTGATAACTTGAGGGGCGATCACTTTCTGTGCATCTTCTTCGCCACCGGCGTCGCCAAGTATAATGTCTTGATTTAGTTCCGCGGCAAGCAAGGCTTCAATGTCAGCCTCGTCATCTTCTGGCAATATTTCAGCCTCGCTTTGACTTTCACAACGATTACACGCCCACACGGGGTTCGCTTTCCAAAGCTCATCGCCGTTTTCATCCAACACTTTACTGATGAAATGGGGATTGACTAAGTAACCGCCGTTAGCGATAACCGACATGCCTCTTACCACTTCAAGCGGTGTATGAGAACTCGACCCCAAAGATACCGTTTCATCTAGTGGAATATCATCTTTATTAAAGCCAAAACGGGTTAAGTAGTCGGCGGTTTCTCTCAGCCCCACACCGCGCAACAGTCTAACCGACACTACGTTTTTAGACTTACCAAGCGCCTTACGCATTCTTATTGGCCCGTCGTACTCAGCGGGAGAGTTTTGCGGGCGCCAAGCAACGCCTGTAGCAGCATTCCACTGATTAATCGGGGCATCGTTAATAATGGACGCTAAGGTATAGCCGCTATTGATGGCAGCAGAATACACAAACGGCTTGATATTCGAACCCACTTGACGCCTAGCCTGGGTAGCGCGGTTGAACTGACTTTGATAGAAGCTATAACCGCCTACTACCGCTTCAACTGCACCGTTTTCTGGATTAAGCGCGATAAATGCGCCGCTGACTTCGGGAATTTGCGAAATACGCCACTGTGCTTCTTGCTGTCTAATATAAATAACAGCCCCTTCTTGGGTCACATCTGAAGCGGTTTTAGGGTCGCTGCCCTGCCTAAAGTCTGTGATGTAGCGGCGCGCCCAATCCAGCCCGTCCCAAGCTATTGTGCGAGTTTCACCATCTACAGACAGTACATCTATAGATTGCTCGTCTACCTTGGTCACAACAGACGGCATCAGAGGCTTGATGTGAGGCACCTCTTCTAGTACTCGAATAATAGACGTATTGTCCCAGTCATCTCTTGAGGTTTTATTGCTTATGTCGAAGCTCAATGACAGTTCAGGGATTTTTTCATCTTTACTCTCGGACTTAGGGATATTCCATAAGTAACCAAGAGGGCCTTTATAACCATGACGCTCGTCGTAGTCGTGTAAGTTTCGCACAACAGCCCGTTGTGCGGCGAGCTGAAGCTCAGACGTTGCAGTCGCAAACACCTGATACCCACCGGTTTCTGCCTCTTCCTTCCCGTAAATTTCAACCATTTCGTTGTAAATGGTGTCGGCGAGATAAGGTGCATCTACCTCAATTTCGGCACCATGCTTCTTAGCGGTAACAGGCGCACTCGCTGCTTCATCAAATTGTGCTTTAGTAATGTATTCTTCATCTAGCATACGCAGCAATACTACGCGGCGGCGTTCCACTGACCGCTCGGGCCCACTAATGGGGTTGAGTACGGAAGGGGCTTTAGGAAGACCGGCGATGGTAGCTATTTGCGCCAAAGAAAGCTCGTTGAGCGGCTTTCCGTAATACACCTGAGCCGCAGCACCAAAGCCAAACGCTCTGTGGCCTAATTCAATTTTGTTAAGGTAGAGTTCGAGAATATCTTGTTTAGAAAGCTCCTGCTCCATGTGTAAAGCAATAAAGATTTCTTTTATCTTTCTGATATATGTTTTTTCACGAGTAAGAAAGAAGCCTCGCGCTAGCTGCATGGTCAAGGTACTTGCGCCCTGACGTTTTTCGCCAGTTAGTACTAAGCTTACCGCAGCCCGCATAATGCCAATGGGGTCAATACCATGGTGTTCAAAGAAGCGACTGTCTTCGGTAGCAAGTATGGCGTCAATTAATTCTTGAGGTACTTCCTCAAGTTTTACCGGGATCCGCCGTTTAACTCCATACTGAGAAATAAGTTTTCCGTCTTTGGTGTATATTTGCATTGGTGTTTGCAGTCGTACATCCTTAAGTACAGTAACACTTGGTAGGTCAGGTTTGATATA
>CEPO01015452.1_pt1 | contig 14710 bp, 24 predicted proteins | sample 530481 | NCBI WGS metagenome assembly CEPO01 (sample SAMEA2620198, study PRJEB7988) | marine metagenome | biome: marine biome (ENVO:00000447); feature: surface water layer (ENVO:00002042); material: "saline water (ENVO:00002010), including plankton (ENVO:xxxxxxxx)" | depth 5 m
CAGTGCGTTCACTGCCGATGAGCGTGTAGCTCTGCTAGATAAGCAGTTTCTCGAAATTTGGGATGAGTTCTGTCTGTTGATACCCGAGGGTGAATATCGTGTTACCCCGCAATTCAAGGTCGGCCCCTTAGATGAAGATAGTGTGGAGGCTATTGCTAACACACTGGGACACGTTATGAGTATAGCGAAAGAGAATAACGTATTAGAAAAGCTTAACGTAGATGATTTACCTCTCTTAATGACGCCAAGTGTAACAAAAGCGGCTACAGATGCTCGAAAGCGTGAGGTTCTTTTGGATTGGCTTCGAAAAAATAGCGATACGCTGGCTGAGGTAATGTCGCTTGAGCCGATTGCACAGGTCCCAAGTCTTGAGCACCATGCTAATTATGCCAGAAAGGTAAAACAAGTTTCTGACTTACTTAGAGACGATTAAATTAACTTAGGAAATTGACGATGATTGAATCGGATACCCCTCCTTGGGATGTAACTGAAAGAACACCTATTGTTACTCACTCGGGAACTAAACCTGACAATAGAGATTTATTTATTACATTGTTCTGTGATGCTAGTTTCTGCCCCAAAACAAAAGCTGGAGGTTTTGGCGGTTGGGTGAAATTTGGATTCCCTCCTAGAACCTTTCGCGTAGGGGGGGTTCTTGACCAATGTAATAACGCGGAAGAAGCTGAGATTTGTGCCGTTATCTATACATTAACCCACGCACAAAACAGTAAGTGGTTTAACACGGATTTTAACTGGGAGGGAAAAGTTCTAGTAATCCAGTCGGATTGCCAAGGAGCAATCAGAAAACTAAAACCTGTTATGGGTAAGAACTTAAAACACTTGAAACTTAAGTACATAAAGTGGAAGTGGGTTAAAGGTCATAGTGGGTATGGCAATAAACGTTCAGCGGTAAATGAGTTCTGCGACAAACAAGCCAAGAAGTATATGTACGAGGAGAGAAAGCGCCGTAGGAATCGCGAAAGTAGTTTAGAAAATTAACTCTTAAATTTGGAAATTGACGATGCAAATTAACGTAAACAGTTATTTTTGTGGTGCTGGCCTGATGGATATTGGGCTGATTAATGCTGGTCTTACTATCAATCAAGCGTTTGAGATTGATAAAGACGCGGTGAAAACTTACCGCGCCAATATTGGCAATCATGTTCAGCAATGTGACTTGACCGAAGAACTGGTATTAAACCAAGAGGAATGTGATGCAATGGTATTCACCTACCCTTGCACCAAGTATTCAACGATTGGGGATATCCACGGGGTTAGAACCGGTGACGATTTATTCCTTCACGCTTTACGCCACTTAGCGATAAGAAAGCCCGATGCTTATGTGGTAGAGAATGTGCCAGGAATGCGAGCGTTCCCGCTGGTGATGGAGGCCATGACGAAATTGCCGGACTATTATGTTCACGTATTTTGTCCGGTTCAGTCCCAGCATTGGCTCCCCCAGCGAAGGGACCGACTGATTATCTTTGGGACGCGTAATCGATTTGAAGTTCGCCCTCCTAAGCACTGTCGGCCAGTGACGTTAGCCGAGATAGTGGAACAGGACCCCGACGTCACCTTACCTAGCGCTATCGAGGCGCGAATGACGGGTAAATATCGTGACCTTCCGATTATCAGCGACCCCACGAAAGGTGATTTAGCGCCAACGTGTATAGCCCATTACGCCAAAGATAAATCGACCCGCTTAGTGGCGGATAAGCGATTCCCTCGAGGTGTCCGGCCTTACTCGGTTCGAGAGTATGCGAGGCTTCAAGGTGTTCCAGATTGGTTTACCTTCCCCGTATCTTCAACGGCGGCGTATCGCCAGATTGGGAATGGTGTGTCAGTGCCGAAAAGCGAATGGGTTGGTGGTGAGTTGTACCGCTATTTTCAACAAAGTAAAAAATTGGTGGCGTAAATGAAAGTTGAAGAACTGTTAGACATTGTGGCGAGTCAGGAGTGTGTTTTTAACAATGCGCATCTGGGCTCGGTGAGTCCAATCGAAACTTTCGAGGGTGTACTTTTAACGGTAGGTTTAGACGAAATTGGGATATACCGACCGGCCCCAAATTTTGGCGGTCTGTCTTTAAGTTCGTTGGCGGACACCCTACGAAAGTTAGACCCAAAAGGTACGGTTAGTTACCAGAGTTCAGGTGGCACAGAATTCAAAATCGGGTTCCTTGATTACGATGATGGTTGGGTAGAGACGGTAACGTCTGAGGAATTGGGGTTAAGTGAGGTAGTGGGATGAAATACGAACTACGTTACCCTGATAAATACAATGGTGTTCAGCGTTCTAGCTATTTCTTCGCTCCGTCGATAGAAAAAGCGCAAGAACACGCTGATGCTATGTGTAAACGTCGTCGAATACCGTACTTAATTAAAGATGCTAACGGTCGGGTTTGGCAGCGTGATTATAGTAGCGATCGTTTCAAGCATTACGCTTGGTACGAGTCTACGACTTATGATAGCGATCAAGTCGCTATGGCAAACAACTAAAATTAGGAAATTGACGATATGTGTAACTGTTTTGAAGAAACAATGGAAAAAGTAACCGAGCATGTTAAAGAGCAATTGCCGGACAACGTTCAAGACTTTGAAGCCGACTGGCAAGGCCGAGCGTATATGCTGGCCAAAGGTGAATACGCCCCAACCAGCCCAAAGATTGAGTATTCTTACCGTCCTTTGAAGCGTGACGGTACGCCGCAAAAGAATCTTAAGAAAGATTCTATCACTATACTTGCGAGCCATTGCTGTTATTGCGGTGAGAAGTTCGATCGCCCTGAAAAAGCGTAGTGTAATGGTGGGGTGTTCCCCACCACTTTTAATTAACTTAAAATTTGGAAATTGACGATATGACGGATATTAAACGTATCAACAAACAGGCTACGGCCACGATGCTATTTGTAATTGCTGACGCGATTACGCAACCCCGCTTTGTGAAGTTCTTAGAAGATAACACCTCCCGATTTGGTTCAGATGGTACCGGTACCGTTGAAGACCTTCACGACAAGCTAAGACACGATTTTGACTTCCAGCTCAAACAAGCCGTTAGCGTATTCTCCGACCAGTATTTAGTTTTAAGCTGGGAAGAAAAGCTACAAATGATGAGTGAAAAGCTTATTGACTTAGCCAACCGCACGGCTTGCAAGTGGCGCGTAAAGCTCCATCAAAGCAGTAAGAAATTTATTGTCCCCCGAGGTGTCAGTCTACCGAAAGCCTTAACCGACTTAATGTTGAGTGCTAACCCTCACAGAGCAATTTTAAGCCAGTCCCGTGACCCTCGACACCCAGACAACGACTGGCGCTGGGGTGGCGATATTGCAAACGCGGATGTATTCCTGGCTTCGCTATACAGTTTTGTCATTGCTAAAGACACGCTGGCCAGAGATACCGGCATGTTGTTTTTCGAAGATATATTGACCGAATTTGGCAATAAAATCGAATGGTTCGTTAAAGGCTACCCCCACGACTTGCTCGTGGTTGACCGGATGATAAATGCTGGGGCTCCACGTAAAGACTATCAGGGTATCGGGTTACGCACCGAGTTCTGTTCTACGTGGTCTATCACTTCCGAGACTAAGAATATTTTGGTTAGTAGCGGGTATCGAGAACTCCGCCATAAAACGTATGGCAGAACTAAACAGGTGGCGGCATGAAAAACCATTGTGAAAACCCTGGATACGATGTGAGTGCCGGACAAATAATTTGTTCGGAGTCCGAGCATTTTAACAATCTTGTTGGTGAGTTAACCGAAGACTATATCGACGAAAATGGCGTGGACGTTGAAGTTTTGTTAGCCACAATCGAACACAAAGGTAAGCGTGTTGAAGTGCAGTTGAAAGTGACTGCTGACCCTGATGACTTTATAGACGAGAACTAACCGGTGGGGAGTCCCCCACCGCTTTTAATTAACTTTACAATTTGGAAATTGACGATATGACTAATCAAACTATTGCGGCAAAGCACGAAGATATCGAACGCGCCACTTACTCCCCTGAGGACAACAAGTTGCGTATCTACCCCCTCAATCGCCTAGACAAAGACCTCTACGACGAGCTGAAAGCTCAAGGTTTTGGTTGGGCGCCTAAGCAAGAGCTGTTTGTTAAACCCTCGTGGTCCCCCGAAGCCGAAGATTTATGTATTCGTTTGGCTGGTACGATCGAGCCCGAAGATACCACGATGGCGGAACGTGCCGAGGCCAAAGCTGAGCGACTAAAAGCGCTGGCCGAGAAGCGAGCGGATGAAGCGCGGGGTTTCAGTGCGGCGGCGAACAATATGTCGTTTGGTGATCAACCTATCCTACTAGGCCATCACAGCCAGCGGAAAATGGAAAAGACCCAGAAAGCGCAAGAGCGTAACGAGGAACGCGCCAAGGAAGCGAGTTCAGCGGTTCGTTATTGGAACTGGAAGATGATGGGTACCGTTGCACATGCTAATCACAAAAACCGCCCTGATGTTATCGAGCGACGTATTAAAACCCTACTGACGGACTTGCGTAAGAAGCAACGAGAATTACATGCCGCGGGGGATTGTCTTTCGCTTTGGGAACGCTGTAAGGGTTTCGAGGATGCGGAACGCCAACGGGCTTTCGCTTTCAAAATCGCGAACTTTCGTTGGGATATTTGTGTTCCAGATACGTTAGACCATATTCGTAACGAGAGTAAACCGCTGGCTGAAATTATCGACGATAATATCGCGCTGGGCCAGAAGCGTAAGAATGACCCGAAGTTACACCGCAAGATAAACCATATCTTGAACCGTCTTACTTACGAACGGGCTCAATTAGGTGAAGTCGATTACTACACCGGTAAAGTCACGGGCCCCGTATTACAGACGTTCCTTAGAACCCATGGCGCGGATAAACCCAAAGCCACGAAGTCCGACTTTGGTTGGATTGTCGAGTGTGAGAACGACTTACCGATTCATATTGGCACTGGGTCAACGCTCGAAATGGACACGAAAGACTGGCGCGACTTGATGTATAACGTTGGGTATGAAGTTCCGGCGCCTAAGCCAAAGGCCCCGCCAATTCTTAACCTGTCACCGGAAGAAGTAAAAAGCATAACGGTGAAAATGTGGGGTAATGTTAATAAGTATCCTATTACCTCAATGACGAAAGCGGAATATTCAGCAATGCACAGCGAGCAGCGTGGTGTTAGGCCTAGTATATGTGGCCAGTTCCGAGCTAAGGTTTGTCGAATTGTCCCCGAGGGTGCGGACTATTGGAAGGGTGAATGGGTGGCGGTTTATCTCACCGATTCGAAACGTCATGCGTTGCCGAACTCAACCTCGATTGAGTATGTGACTAAGGAAGTGGAGAACGCCTAATGGATAAGTCAATTTATATCCGTCCCAACAAGCCTAAATTCGTAGCACCTCCCTCGAAAGTCGAGCTCGAGCCTATCGAGTTTACGGACACCCCGAAACCGGTAATTGTGCATGCCTCAACGGAATGTCACGTTACCCCAAGTGCGGTGGCCGAACGTATGGTGGAACTCTTAGAGCTTGAACCGGACGATCAGGTTCTTGAGCCTTCGGCGGGGACTGGGAATTTGGTTCAAGCGGTAAAAGCTGGGGGTCACGACGCGGACCTAATAACCGTTGTGGAACAAGACAATTCCTTAGTTCAATCGTTGCTGTCTCGTTTTGCTATGGGGGATTGTGAAGGGGTTACCCCGCGTATCTTCCACGAAGATTTTCTAAGCTGGGCCGAGGCGCGTTACAACAACGGGTATCGCTATGAAAAAATCATAATGAACCCGCCTTTCAAAAAGGTAAAAGCGCATATGGAGGCGGCACGCAAGTTACTCCGATTCACAGGGGTTCTAGTTGCAGTGGTACCAACGTCTTTCGACCACCCAAGCTATGAGGAAGTAGAGACGTTACCTAGTGACACCTTTAACACGTGTAAGGTTTACACAAAAATTGTTCGGTATGTAGCTTAACCTTTGGTGGGGAACACCCCACCACTTTTTAATTAACTAAAATTTGGAGATTGACGATGCGAATAGCAAATGCAGAATTTGAATTAAATATCGAGAGTGGTGATGCGGCTTTTGATACAACCGAGAATGCCACTTGGGAAATTGTAAGATTACTTAAAGAAGTAATTGGTAGTCTTGAATCCGGCGCCCCCATTGAAGGGCTTAATGACACGTTGCACAGTATAGATGGGAACCCCGTAGGTAGCTGGGGTATAGGGTTTGAAGAAATGGACTGGATTTCAGACTGGGAAGAATGGATTGACCACTGTAAAGAGTATATTGCCGAACACGGGTACTATTTGGAGCACCACAGCACCACAGTCTATGACTGGGACGCGCTAGCCGAACTGGACGAAGATGCACTGTCCGAATGGTTTAACAACTTCACGGACTCGGCAGTAACCAGTGAAAAAGTATGCCCCGAGGCACGTAGCTGGGCATGGGATGGTGAGTGATGAATATTTCAGACAAGGACAAAAAAGCAATTGTAAGAAAAATCAATAACACGTTCGAACCTCATTGCGTTCGAGCCTACATAAGTTTGCTGAACCCTAGCTTGGTGGTGTTTTTAAAAGCACACTTAAAGGATATCGATGCGGAGGTGGTATTTATCGATACCCCGAAGGATATGGCTGGTGCTGCTATGGCTCGCCGCCGTGGAGAAAACGCTCTATTCGTATTTACCGAAAATATGATTCCACTTACATATATCACGAGCTGTAGTCGTAAGATAGAGATACCAGAAGCGCTGCGCCTGAGAGTGCTTGAGGCTTGGGAGGCGACGCAGGAAGTAACGCAGGATTGATAAAACTATCTGAGTAACACATTATAGCCTTTATGGCCGGTGAATTGGCCATAAAGGAATTTAACTTAAAAAAAGGAAATCAAAATGACTAATATCGTAAACGGAAACACTGTAACTACTGACATTATTGAGCAAATCGTTGATAAATTTGTGTATACAGATGAGCAAGAACAAAAAGCCGCATCTAACGCAGTTAACAATGCAATTTACTCTGAAACGGATTTGGATGAACTAAGTGATATTGCTCTTTCATACGCTGGGGTCCCAGAGGGTGAACAGCCTCAAGCGGTATCTTTTAAGAAAGATGAAGGTAACGATACTTTTCTAGCTTCGGGCTTATCACATGAAATGAGCGATAAGAATAAGGACATAATCAAAGCCATTGCAACTCGTAATAATGTAACTGTTGTAAAGGTGGAGGGTATTGTTTGGGAGGATAGTGAGGGCGGCAAGAATGACGCTATCAATATCACATTTGCAGACGGTTCTGTTGCTCATATTCATGAGTACGATATCGAAGTTCAGTATTAATCAATAACTAACACCCCAACACGGGCCACGATCGTCGGCTAGAAAAGAATTTAACTTAAAAGGAAAATAAGATGCAAAAATTATCATCTAATGAAGTTATAAAGGAGTGCCGTAAACTGGCAAAAGACCAAGGACTTACTTTTAGACGAAGCAAAACCGTCGGCACAATTAATGGTGCGGCTTGCTATGAAATTGAAAGTGGTATCCAACACAAAATTCTTTATCAAAACAACTTAACCCTAACCTGGGAGAATCTACTTAATGAGTCCTTCAAAGGGCAGTAAGAGAGAATAAATACCAGGATCTTTTCTTGGTGGGGAATACCCCACCACGGTAATTAACTTACAATTTGGAAATCGACGATGAATACTGAACTGAAAAATGCTTTAGAAAAGCACTGCAAAGCTTTAAATATCCCCTTCTCAAACCTAGATACTATTGGTGAGTCTGAGACCCACATCAAAGATATCGTTATCAAGATAGAGCGATACGATCACTATGAAAGTCCCCGCGAGTGGGATAACGTAGGCACGATGGTTTGCTGGCACCGCAACTATAATCTGGGGGATGAGCAACCCAGTATCACCCCTCAGGAATATCAAATAGGGATGATTGAAGAAGTCGAACCTGGTTTTGAAGAAATTCTCGAACGCTTTGAGAACCAGTGGCCTACGACCCGTTGTGATGCCGAAGGCCTCGCTGATTTTAACCAGCAAGTACAAGCTAAAATCGAGTCTCGATTGGAAAAGTACTTTCTGATGCTTCCCCTCTACCTATATGACCATTCAGGTATCACCATGAATACGGGTGGTTTCTCTTGTGCCTGGGACTCTGGCCAAGTGGGTTTTATCTATGTCAGTAAAGAAAAAGCCCGTAAGGAATATGGCTTCAAGCGACTCACTGAAAAGCGTATCCAGCAATGCTATAAGTATCTTGAGGGGGAAGTGGAAACCTATGCCTCGGCTCTCGAGGGGAATGTGTATGGTTATGTTATCGAAAGTGCCACCGGAGATATCGATGATTCTTGTTGGGGTTTCTACGGTCCTGAGGGTGAAGGTTGGGCGCTTGAACAGGCGCTATCCGAAGTTGTAGCGCATAAGAAAACACGGGTAGCGGAACGTTTAGAGAAGATCAAAGTTTGGGTCAAAAACCAAGTCCCACTTCTGAAAAGAAATGAACTGGTAACAACGTTACCAGTTCTCTATTAAGGTCAATCTAAGAAGGTCGCGAGAAATTCCTTGAAATCGGCGAAGGAAATATCCGATAAGATAATTTTGTTGAGTAAGACACCCTCGGATTTATCCTTATGTGCTTGCTTTGCGATTTGTTGGTATCGATAGAATTCTTCGGGGGATATTCGACCGTAGCGTTCGGCGTTAGAAATAGTATTTTTATGAACGTCAGCAGCAAGGGCGAGTTCTTCTTGAGTTAATGCGTAACGTCGCCGCATACTTTTAAATTTTCGTGCTGTAGTTCGGCGGCGTTCTAATTCCCAATCAAGCTCAATAGTTTCATCGTATCTTCTTAACATGGCATACTCCATTATTTATCAGCCATTTTACTTATTCTTATAGATAGTGACCTCCAAGGTCGAATTTAGTGTAATGTAAAAGTTAAAGTATTTAAAGAATATTTTTAATAGCGAATAAATAGTTACTTAAAACTAAATATTTTATCCTTCTGTTACGTTTTCGACTTGAATTTATTTAGTTGTAGGCGTAGCTTATTACTTGCCCACTGGGCTTAACTTAAAATTTGGAAATTGACGATATGAATATCCCCGCGAAAACCGCAGTAAATACCTCTTGTGACGCTGATGTTCGCTTTGAACAACTACTCTATAAAGTACATTCCACGGGCAAAATTGGCTCTTGGCATATCTCCGTAACTCTCAACCCTGATGCAACAGCCACCATGCTTGTTACGGCATGTAAAGTTTTGGGTGGTAAAGGTGTTGAAACCCTCACGGAATACACCGAGGGTAAAAATATTGGCCGTAGTAATGAAACAACCCCTATTATGCAAGCTGTGTTTGAAGCTCAGAGCAAGGTTAAGAAACAGCTTGATAAAGGCTACGTTGAAGAAAAACCGGAAGAAGGGGCCAACGTAACTAACGCATTAGGGTTAGTGAAACCTATGTTGGCCCAGCCGGTCGAGAAAGTTAAGAACTGGCAATTCCCAGTACATGTTCAACCGAAGATGGATGGGCATCGTTGTCTCGCCACACTTCAAGACGGGAAAGTGTTTCTCTATTCTAGAGGTGGAAAACCGATAATCGTTCACCATATTATGGCAGCGCTGCAGAAGCTTGCGGATAGTGGTCGCTGGGGTGGTGAAACTTTGGATGGTGAGTTGTATTGCCATGGTAAGGCCTTTGAAAATATATCCAGCCTGATAAAGAAACCCCAGCAGGACAGTAAGTATCTCTCATACAATATCTACGATATCGTTTTAGAGGCACCTTATGGAGTCCGCTTTGATGTTCTAGATGAACTTATTACCGAAGGTGAGTACCCTACGCTCTGTCTAACGGCTTGTTACCAAGTCATAGACCAAGCTGGGATAGACCGATATCACGCGGCTTGGACTCAAAATGGTTATGAAGGGACGATGATCCGCCATGGCCATGCCCACTACGAAACCGACAAGCGAAGTTCTTCTCTGATGAAAAGAAAAGACGAGAAAGATGCCGAGTTTGAAATTGTTGGGGTTCGCAAAGGTAAGCCTAACAAGCGCCTAGGTACCGAAGTAGGTATCTATATTTGTAAGACGCTCGATGGTAAGTTGTTTGATGTTACGGCGCCAGGGGATGCTAAAGAGAAACACCACCATGCAGTAAACGGCCATCAGAATATTGGCAAAAAGCTAACGGTTTTCTCTTTTGGCTACACCAAAGAAGGTAAGCCGTGCCATATTACAAACTCTCGGATTCGCGAGGATTTATAGTGGCCCAACTGCGTAGAGAAAATATCTTCCGGTTGCAACGTAGTTTATTCTATTGGGACAAGTCGTTCGACGCCCCTTTTGTAAACCTCATTTATAAGAAGCTGTATGCTTATATTGAGAATAAGTTCCCCGAGTTTAATTGGGAGAAAGAGCTACGTTTGGCTCGTGAAGATTTTTCTCACGTAGTAAATTGGGGGCCTTTAAATACTGAAATAGATGGGGCTAGGGTCTTATTAAATATAAAAGGGCATAAAGTTTTTATCACTTTAAGTAAATTAATGTGGTGTTTAGTTTACCCAGACTATTTATTAATAACGTATCCAACTTGGCCCCCAGGAAAACAAAAAACAATGGATGCTGAGGCGCGAAATTGGGCAAACCCAATGTACCATTACCCTTCGCGTTTCTGGCATCTGCCTGACTCGGTTTATACTTATTTTGAAACGGTTTATGGTGAACGTAATCCTGAGGATATTAAGTCGAATAACTATCATCACTATATTGTAAAACGAGAGGAATACTGTCGGTACTTTACAAGGAAATACAAACTACCAAAGGATCACTTTTCATCAGTAACGGGCTCTCGGGTACAAGCAAGGCATAGAGATTTGCAAACGATACTGTCTATCGATTAGTAAAACCACTGGAGACAATTATGATTACTGCTAAGGACGATTATTTGGGGTTACTCAAAAAAGTCCAAGCTGAGCTGAATAAGCTAAACAACCTTAATGGTAAAGCGGATTTAGAAAAACTCTTATCAGATATAGAAAAGTGCAATAAGGCTGCTAAAGAGTATTCTTATCCAACCCCCTTCCCCGCTAAACTTATTGAGGAAATCACCGCTATGCAAAAACGCTTAGATTACTACTACAAAACAGGGTTAGATGCACCGAGTCTTACAAGTGAGTTCACAGGACCGTAAGGCCCCCGAGCTGGAGCCTTGTTCGCTCCAGCTCGAGGTTATTTCAGAACAACACAAGGCTATCGCAATGCGGATAGACTTTCATGTAACGTTCAACCTTTCAGATAAAGGTGAGACCCTTAGACAAAAGTTGGGGATGGCTGAAAGTAGCTTTAGCCGACTACGCCGAGGAACAAAAGAAATTACCTTGACAGACTTACAAATTCTGGCAAAATTTTTTAACACAACGGTAATAAATATTCTCAAAATTAATTTTTAATTACCTACAAATTGGAATATCGACGATGACAATGCTAACTCAGGGAGCGCCACTAGGGTACTATGGTATCCACGACGACGATGGTGTCTCCTATCTTTATCAAGACGTTTGCCCTTATGGCTGGGAATTTATCGGGTTAAACCGTAAATCAAACCTCACGGTTAAGCACCTTAAGAACCAGTGCTCACACAATATCAATGTTAATCTTGCCACTCGAGAACTAAGCAAAATCCATTTACGCAAATTTAACCGCGTGGTCACTGACCCGCTGGTTCAAACGATGCTACCTATTCCTAATGGTAAAACTTATTTCTTGGATGAAACTAAGCTGCCGGAGGCGGCGAACTGGCTGGCTTGTTTAGAGCGTTTAAACTCTCCGCTACACACTTGGGTAAAACCTTTGTTTGCTGTTAACAAAGGCCATGCGGCCAAGCACCTCGGTATGACGAATATTCACCCGATGGTGTTTGTAGACTTAACGCCTCACGATAGCGATACGGTATTGAGGCTAGCTACAATTGCGAAAACTTCCCCGAGAACCGTTATTTTTTGCGGTGATCCTAAAATTGTTATCCCCAAGCATATCGAACGATTGGAAACGAATCTCAGTAGTCTTACGACGTTGCAGGACTTAATTAGTTTGCCTTTAGAGCATCTAGGCAGTTACGTGCTGTCGAAATACTGCAAAGGAACTCGTTCCTTCGAAAAAGTAGCCTAACCTCCTTCGGATTTGACAAAAAGAGAAAAAATATATGTTGAATTTTGCACAGCGTCTCGCGTTGTTGAAGCACTCACTACGCGAAAAAGGGATTCGTCAAGAAACGTTGGCTAAGAAACTCAAGTGTAGCCCCTCGACAATCTCTAACACCCTTTCAGGATCTAAAGAAACGTCGATGGTTTTTCTACTTCAAGTATTGAAAGAGGCCGATTACCCCTTAGACCAAGTGTTCCCAGACATTAAGGAACAACTCTCCGAGATTATCGGCTTGCTTGAAAAAGGGGAAAATCAAGAGGCGACAATTAACTTGTTAAATTTACTTAGGTTAACTTACAACCATGGCCAGAATGAAGCACGCGACAATACCAAAACAGCCAGCTAATGCCACTTGGTTTGATATGAATGATGTTTATGATAAGCGGGGTTCGCTCTCCTTACGTGATTATCAAATAGACCATCTGGGTTCCTCATTAGCTGAGAAACGTAGCCTGAATCTTTCAGAAGCCGGCACCGGTAAAACACCTGTTGGTTGTCTCTGGGTTTACCATCACACACAAGAAGGGCGTGTGATTTGGACAATGCCTAAATCACTACTGGTAAAGAACTACCACGAGTTATTGTTGTGGTCTAACCTCGAGCCTCACCAAGTTATTATTATAGATGGTACCCCTAAGCAAAGAGAAAAGCAGTTTGCTAATCGTGAAACGAAAGTCTTTATGATGGGGTTTGACTCGTTTGCAAATAACTATAACGAGATCATTAAGCGCTATCCCGACACCTATCATCTATGCGGGGATGAATGGCATTTAGGATTCAGTACCCACGGTGAGCCTAAATACAATAAACCTGGGGAGTTCAACGGGCCTCGACGAACCCACAATATGTATCAGTATATGGCTCGAGGTGGGGATTTATTAGTATTAACGGGGACCTATATCAATGGCCGGTTAAGTTCGGCTTACCCAGGATTGAAACTGATTAATCCACTGTATTATCCCACCTACAACAACTTTATGTTATGGCATGCCATGTTAGACGAGTATGGGAACCCGTTTATGTGGAAGAACCATGACCGGTTGAAAATGCTGATTGACCGTCACAGCCGCCGTATTACCTATGAAGATGCGTATGGGAAAGAAAAGAAATCAATCCATGCGGAAATGTGTACTATGTCTCCCTCCCAGGCCAAAGCGTTTACGGAGATTAAACAACGCGGCATAACTGAGCTGGACGATGATTTCTTGGAAGCTGAGAACGAGGCTGTGGCTCTGCAGCGGTGCTTTAAAATTATGCAATCCCCTGACGAATACGGGTTGGCCCAGAATGAGTCGGATGGTAAGGACGCACACTTAATACAGCATCTTGAGACACATAAGTTCACTGGAGAACCTTTAATTATTTTTGAAGTCGTGGTTACGGCCCACGCTCGATATAAGAAAATTTGTGAAAGGTTGGGGCTTAAGGCCGAGTTTATTAACGGTAGTATTGTGTCTCGTCGTGGTGAAATCGACCATAGATTTCGTAACGGTGAAATTGATGTGTTGATTTGTAGCCCTGAGGTGGCCGGAGTGGGTTTCAACTGGGGGCATGTAGACCATATTATTTTTATGTCTTTTGACTGGCAAGATACCACCTTTATTCAGAACTACCGTCGAGCTTTACGGGGTGTTCGTGAAAAGCCCGTTAAGATCACATTGCTTGTGTATCGAGGTGGACTGGAATTGCACGTTGCTAAAAAGCTATTAAACAAATCGAATGACCGAACCCAAGTTGAAAATGGTGTAACGGTTGACTTAGTAACCCCTATCATGCAAGCCGCATAAGGATTTTTATGAAACTAACAAGACTCGCTGTTGCTATTCGCTATGCCTTAGAGAGTGGCCAGTATTTTGCTACCGTAAAGGAGAGACAAAATGCTGGCAAATAAAGACGACTTACTCCCTTTTGTGCTGTTTATTCTGGAAGCAAATCTCGAGCTTATAGAGAAAAGCTTCGCCAATGCTGAAACCCAAGAAGAACTGGTCACAGAATACGCACTACTGAAAATGATTCAGAGTTATAATTCAGAAACGGATAGTGAAAAGTGTAAGGCTTTGACACAGGCAAAAGACACGGTGGAGAAATTAGAGAACCTAATCCAACGGGCTAAAAAAGAAATTGAGACACGGGAAGCTGGTTTACTTGACAGCTAACCAATTTTAGCCTAAGGTTATCATCTATACCGCCTCAAAGGCTTGGTATATATGACCTCGGAGAAAAGCGAGGGGCGAAAGCCAAACAAACAGTAAGTAATCAATAATCAATAATCTAACAATTTGGATATCGACGATATGAGTAATAAAATTGATCAAATGATCGCAGAAGCACAAAACAACGCTAATGCGACTCAACAACACCAACAAGCTAACCCCCAGGTGGTTAATAACCAAGAAGGTTATCAGCAGCAAGCTAACCCTCAGGTAATTAATAACCAAGAAGGTTACCAGCAACCGCAGAACCACGTTCAGCAAACACAGAACCAAGAAGGTTACCAGCAAGCGCA
>CEPO01015048.1_pt1 | contig 14654 bp, 12 predicted proteins | sample 530481 | NCBI WGS metagenome assembly CEPO01 (sample SAMEA2620198, study PRJEB7988) | marine metagenome | biome: marine biome (ENVO:00000447); feature: surface water layer (ENVO:00002042); material: "saline water (ENVO:00002010), including plankton (ENVO:xxxxxxxx)" | depth 5 m
AATGGACAAACAACTTACAACAAATTACCGAGTAACTCGAGTGGTTTTACATATAGCAAATAATACAAAATCGCGTCTATCTAAAGACTTTGGCTAAGAGCCAATAGCACTATAACACTCTTCGGGATAATTAATACACAAATTAATCACTAAACTGCGGATTTCATAAATATTTCACCGCAGCGTAACAAAAATTAGAGCCCTTTTCGCCAAGCCAAGTACCAACAAACAGCGCCAACAACGCCACTTATTGCAGGGAAATACCACGATAAGTCGTAAAGTGGCAATACTGCTGATATTAGAACAAAGGTCGCGCCCACCACACTAAGGTGAGTGGTCTGAGTTGTTTTCTTTTGCTCTTGAAGGAGTGCTAAATGTGCCCTTTGCTGCTGTAATGGCAGCCGTTTCATCTGCTGTAAACTGTCATAAAGCAGGTCTGGCATTTCAGGCAGTTTTTCCGACCAAAACGGCAGGTTGTCTTTTACCTTGCCCATCATGGCAGTAAAGCCTATTTGCTCTTTCATCCAGTTTTCTAGAAACGGCTTTGCGGTTTTCCACAAATCTAGCTGAGGGTAAAGCTGCCTGCCCAATCCTTCGATATACAGTAGCGTTTTCTGCAGCAGCACTAGCTGTGGCTGAACCACCATGTTGAAACGACGCGCGGTATTAAAAAGCTGCATTAGCACGTTACCAAAAGAAATTTCGGCAAGTGGCTTTTGGAAAATTGGCTCACACACCGTGCGTATGGCCATTTCAAATTCATCAATGTTGGTATCTTGAGGTACCCACCCCGAATCGGCGTGAAGTTGCGCCACTTTGCGATAATCGCGATTGAAAAACGCAATAAAGTTTTCTGCCAAGTAGCGTTTGTCTTCGCGATTAAGGGTGCCCACAATACCAAAGTCGATAGCAATATACTTGGGGTTTTCAGGGTGCTCGGTTGACACAAAAATGTTGCCTGGGTGCATATCGGCGTGGAAAAAACTGTCGCGGAAAACTTGCGTAAAAAACACTTCTACTCCGCGTTCCGCCAGCTTTTTCATGTTGGTATTCTGGGTAAGTAGTGCATCGATATTTGAAATGGGCAGGCCGTATATGCGCTCCATGACCAATACGTTACTTCTACAGTAGTCGCTGTATATCTTAGGTACATATAGTGCGTCAGAGCCTTCAAAATTGCGTCCTAGTTGAATACCGTTGGCTGACTCTCGAAGAAGATCTAATTCATCCACTATGGTTTTACGGTACTCCACTACCACCTCAACAGGGCGAAGGCGCTTCCCGTCAGGCAGCCATCGTTGCAGCACATTAGCCAAGCTAAAAAGTAACTCCATATCGGCCACAATGGTGTCGCGGATATCAGGTCGCAGCACCTTTACAACAACGTCTTCATTGTTGTGTATAAGCTTTGCCGCATGCACTTGTGCAATAGAAGCAGACGCGAGCGGAGATGTTTCAAACTCGCTGAATAATTCATTTAAATCTTTGAGGCCTAACGCCTGCCTAATAATGTCTTGGGCAGCATCTGATGAGAATGGCGGTACTTTGTCTTGTAATCGGGCAAGCTCGTTAGCGATGGCGGGAGGCAAAAGGTCGCGACGAGTAGAAAGCATTTGACCAAATTTGATAAAGACGGGGCCAAGATTTTGTAGCGCAAGGGTGATACGCTCCCCTGCTGATTTGCCTTTGTGTTTGTTTCTTACCCAGAAAATGGAATGACGCATAGCACGTGCGTACCAGGGTAACCACTTTGCTGGAATTAAATCGTCTAAGCCGTGTTCCAACAATACCTTGTTAATTCGGTATAACCTAACAATACGCATCTATGAGCCTGTTTCTTTTAGTCTTACTTTAACTTTTCTTCGAGTCGACGTAATCGGGCGTCTGCGCTTTCGGTCCTATCACGCAGTGCATTAACTTCATCGCTATAATGCATAACGGCCAGCTTGTGGGCCGCTAGCTGTTTTTCTTCTACTACAGCATTGCCCAATACACTTGCTACTGAAGACAGTGCCGATAGCGCTTTTTCGTGCACGGCTTTGGCCGTTTTCACCGTTTGATGCGCAACCACATCATTGGTTTTTTGCGCCAGTAGTTCTTCAACATCTATATCAAGCTGCTGAAACAGTGCACTAACCTGCTGGGCTACATTAAGCTCGCCCTCTAAAAATAGGGCTTTTTGCTGTATGAGGCGGGTTAACTGACTGGTTTCTTTAAGCTCGGGCAAGGTTTGTAGCGATGTTTTAATGCAGCAATCTTTAGGGCCAAGGGCGGCAACGGCATCGTCGAACGAGCCTTGCTCGGTTAACACATCGACACGCTCTGAAAATGACAATGTTATGCCATAGGGGAGCGGCGAAATGAACGCAGACAACCTGGCCCCGTAGAGCGACTTTAGCCTTTTCTGGCTAGTCTCATCTAACGACAACAGCTTATTGATTATCGATTCAGCAGTCGCGGCAACAAGCGCAGAGGTAGGCATTAAAACTTATATCCTCTGTGCAGCGCTACGATTCCCCCGGTTAGGTTCTGATAATCGCACTGTTCAAAACCGGCTTGTTCAAACATGCCTTTTAGGGTTTCTTGATCTGGATGCATACGAATACTTTCCGCAAGGTATTGGTAGCTTTCTGCATCGTTCGCCACTAGCTGCCCCATTTTAGGCAAAATGTGAAACGAATACATATCGTAAAGCTTGCTAAGCTGTTCGGTAGTAGGCTTTGAAAATTCGAGAACGAGTAGCCTTCCACCCGGCTTTAACACGCGATAAATAGAATTAAGCGCATTTTGCTTTTCTGTAACGTTGCGAAGACCAAATGCCATGGTCACTACGTCGAAATGGTTGTCTGGAAACGGCAAGGCTTCAGCGTCAGCTTGCACATAATCGATGTTGCTTACCAAGCCGCGGTCGCGAAGTTTATCGCGCCCTACTTTAAGCATAGAAAGGTTTATGTCAGCAAGCGTAACCCGACCGGTTGGGCCCACAAGGCGAGAAAATTTAGCCGTAAGGTCGCCTGTTCCACCGGCAATATCCAATACTTTATTGCCTGCTCGTACACCACTGCAATCAATTGTGAAGCGTTTCCACAAGCGATGCACTCCCATAGACATAAGGTCGTTCATGACGTCGTACTTCGCTGCAACAGAGTCGAAAACGTTGGCGACCAAAGACGCTTTCTGTCCCTTATCTACCTGTTTAAAACCAAAGTGTGTCGTTTGCTCGGTCGCAGTGTCTACTTGCGTAGCGGGAGTCTGATTGTCGCTCATGACAGTCCTGTAATTTGAATATTTTTCTTAATGCTGAAGTGTATAGGAATGTGTAGCCAAGCAAAAGCTTTATGCCCCACTTGTGCGTTAGGCATAGAGCTTTGCGTTGGGCCTCTAAGCAGGCCTGTTATTCGTGCCCCAGCTAAAGGCCACAATAGCACTTATTTCTTGAAGCGAACGCCCACTTTCTTTATGCCACTGCGCAAACGCGGCATTAGCGGCAGTTAACGACTTTTTAGACGTTAGGCCGCCGTCAACAATATCGTGTTTGCGCAAATAATCTTCAACATCGCGAGAGAATAAAAAGGTGTCTATTCCCAATGCACGTAACATGTAAGGGCCCGTATTTCCGCCTAAGCGGGCGCCGCGCTTTTTCAAAAACGCCCAAAGCTCGGTTATGTTTTCTTTGCCAAAACTTGCAACAAACTTACCGAAGCTACCGTGCTCCATAGTCACATCTTTTATCATCATGGCGTTGTCGCGCACCGTCATGACTTTCTTGTAGTTGCGCACAATACGCTTATCTGATGCTTTTTGCTCTAGCATTTCATCGGGCATTAACAGTACTTTGTCGGTATTAAAGCCGAAAAATACGGTTTCAAAGTCTGGCCATTTTTGCTCGATCACCCGCCACACAAAGCCCGACTTGAAGACTTGCTTGGTCATGGCGGCCAGGAAACGGTCGTCGGGTATAGCTTCAACTTCAGCTTTTGAAAGCGGCGCTTGAAGCATAGCCTCAAGCGCCCTTTCTCCGCCCTTGCGCTCACATGCACGGCGGTAAATAGATTGAAAAGACTCTGCCTTAGAACCTGCCATAGCTACTTAGCCCTTAATACCACTATGACGCAACAGCGCATCTACCTTAGGCTCGCGCCCTCTAAAGGCCACAAATAAATCCATGGGTGGTTTGCTGCCGCCCATTTCTAAGATGTTTTCCAGAAAGGCTTTGCCGGTATCTCGATTGAAGATACCGTCTTCCTCGAACTTGCTATACGCATCGGCAGAAAGTACTTCTGCCCACTTATAGCTGTAATACCCCGCAGCGTAACCACCTGCAAAAATATGACCAAAGCCATTTTGAAAACGGTTGAACGATGGTGGAATAACCACAGCGACTTCTTCACGCACTTTATCTAGCGTACCCTGTACATCAACGTCGCCGCCTTTTTCGCTATGCAGTAGAAAATCGAAAAGACTGAATTCAAGCTGACGTACCATTTGCATAGCCGATTGATAATCTCTGGCTGCGAGCATACGGTCTAACAAGTCCGCAGGTAATGGCTCTCCTGTTTCATAGTGACCTGAAATAAAGTTAAGCGCGTCTTCTTCCCAGCACCAGTTTTCCAAAAACTGGCTAGGCAGCTCTACGGCATCCCAAGGTACACCGTTTATACCCGATACGCCGGCAACGCGCATTTTAGTGAGCATGTGGTGAATACCATGGCCAAATTCATGGAATAGGGTAACCACTTCATCGTGAGTAAATAAAGCAGGCTTGTCGCCTACCGGCGCATTGAAGTTACAGGTTAGGTACGCTACCGGTAATTGTAATTCACCATTCATTGTTTCACGACGCACGCGGCATTCGTCCATCCACGCGCCGCCGCGTTTTTTCGCACGGGCATAAAGATCTAAATAGAAGCTGCCGCGTAGAGCATCTGCATCATCGGTAATGGTGAAATAGCGCACGTCTTTATGCCAAGTATCTATGCCAGGCTGTTCGATAATTTTTAAACCATACAGACGATGAACAACCTCAAATAAGCCCGACAGCACTTTGTCTTCTGGGAAATACGGGCGTAGCATTTCATCAGAGATGGTGTACTTTTCCTGCTTAAGCTTTTCGCTGTAATAGGGTAAATCCCATGCTGCAAGCTCCGTTACGCCATGCTTGTCTCTTGCATAGGCTTTCACTTCTTCAAGCTCGCGCTCCGCTTGTAGTTTAGACTTGGCGGCCAAATCGCGCAAAAAGCCAATAACTTGATCTGTCGAGTCTGCCATTTTGGTAGCCAGCGAACGCTCTGCGTAGCTAGAGAAACCCAGTAACTCAGCCAGTTCGGTACGCAGCGTTAGGGTTTCTTTGATGATATCTGTGTTATCCCACTTACCTGCATTTGGGCCTTGTTCCGAGGCTTTAGTTGAATAAGCGCGGTACATTTCTTCGCGCAGTTCGCGGTTGTCAGCATACAGCATAACGGGCAAGTAAGAGGGGATATCAAGGGTGAATAGCCAACCCTGAAGGTCTTTTTGATGAGCAGCTTGAGCCGCAGCCTCTAGGGCAGACTCTGGCATGCCGGCTAATTCAGCTTCGTCGGTCACATGTTTTGTCCAGCCCATAGTCGCGTCCATCACGTTATTAGAAAACGTCGATGACAGCTCGCTTAGCTTAGCTTGGATTTCCGCAAAGCGTTTCTTCTGTTCTACGGGCAATGCTACGCCAGAAAGGGTGAAATCACGCACAGCGTTTTCTATGACTTTTTGCTGCTCTTCGCTTAGGGATTCAAATTCGTCAGATGCCTTAAGCTCAGCATAAGCATTATACAAACCTTCATGCTGCCCTACCCACGTTCCGTACTCTGATAAAAGCGGTAGGCAGGCATCGTGCGCATCGCGCAGCTCATCGCTGCTTACCACACTGTTCATGTGAGATACCGGCGAAAACATTTTGCTTAAACGGTCATCGACTTCTTCAAGGCGAAGCACCAGGTTCTTGTAAGAATAATCTTTTGAAGCCACCACTTCCTCGATTTCACTCTTACATGCTGCAATAGCTTTTTCTACAGCAGGCTTAATAGTGTCTGGTTCAATCGCGGAAAAAATAGGTAGTCCATCTACCTTTTCAATTGCAGGGGTTGTCATAATTTTTTCACTCTTAACACATTGATAGAATAATGATGGGGCTTCACTGATTAAAAGCAAGCTATTGTTTAGCCTGCTGTTGACCTATCTTGATACTACTTCTAGTCTTACGGTTAGGATCAGGACATCGCGTTGCCCCTGTTGAGGGCATAGAGGTAACGCTCGTTATAACGAAATGCTTTTATATGTCGCGTTTGCGAAAACCAAAGCTGTCACAAATGTCACATTTCATCCTTTTGTCTACTTTGTCTCCTCCTTATATGCAGACTATAATTCCGTTTATTATTTCAACAAGGCAAAGCCATGAAAACGTTAACCTCAGGCGAGATAGCCTCATACTGCGACGTCAATCTACGCACCGTCATTCGATGGATTGAAAGCGGCAAGCTTAAGGGTTTTAAACTTCCCGGCCGTGGTAACAATAGAGTGCTGGTTGAAGACTTTGTTGAGTTTCTTGAGCGCCATGACATGCCAATTCCAGATGCGTTAAGAGGCGTTGCGTCACCGTCTATTCTTATCGTCGATGACGAAATGCCTGTTGCCAAGTCGATTCAGCGGGTTGCCCGGCGCGCAGGCTTCGACTCCTTCATTGCTACAGGCGGCTTCCAAGCGGGAATAATGCTTAGTCAGTACGAACCCAAGGTTATGACCTTAGATTTAAGTATGCCGGGAATGGATGGTTACAGCGTTATCGAGTTTACGCGGGACCAAAGCAAGTACAAAGATTTAAAGATAGTCGTTATCTCTGCTTTAGATGATATTAGCCTTCAGCGCGCACTAGAGATAGGCGCAGATGCCACTCTTCAAAAGCCTTTCTCAAATCACGACCTAACATCAACACTAGAACAGTTTATGTCTATGTAGTGTAACAACAAAGGAGGTTATATGGGCAGTTCAATACACCGCATTGTCATAACGCTATGTTTTGTTTTTAGTACTTTTTCAGTAAATGCCAAGCCTCTAACATTCGGTGTAGTCCCCCAACAGTCAGCAAAGAAGATGGCTGAAAATTGGCAGCCGTTAATAGATTATCTCAGTACGTATACCGGTCTTAGTATAGAGTTTAAGACTGCTAAAGACATTCCTACCTTTGAAGCCAATCTGGCCAAAGGAGCATACGATATCGCTTACATGAACCCTTATCACTTCGTTGTTTTTAACGAAACGGCGGGCTACCGTGCGCTTGCTCATCAACGAAACAAAAAAATTCAAGGGCTCATCGTGGTAGAAAAAGACAGCCCCATACAATCTTTAAGTGAATTATCCGGTACTGAGATAGCGTTTCCTGCACCCGCGGCGTTTGCGGCTACTATTATTACTAGTGCCTATCTTCGCAAAAATAACATCGCATTCATTCCACGCTATGTGAACTCTCACGATTCAGTTTACCTAGCCGTTCAGCGCAAGTTCTTTAAAGCCGGCGGAGGTATTTTGCGCACGCTCAATGTAGCGCCCGACGAGGTACGAAGCGACCTTCGCGTGCTTTGGAAAAGCCAAGGTTATACGCCTCATCCCATCGCAACAAGCCCAAACATGGCGCAAGGTGACAGACAGGCTATTCTTAATGGGTTAATGGCGTTATCCAACGACACCAGCAAATCGTCAGTTCTAAAACGTATCGGGTTAAGTGGTTTTATAGCTTCCAACGACAGTGATTGGGACGACGTACGCGCGTTAGGTATTGCGTCGCTCTCTAGACCACACTTGTGAGTTATTGAATTATGAGGCTGTCGCTACGATTTAAAACAATTACCGGCGTTGCATCGATTGCAGCCCTGCTGCTATTGGTACTGATCATTACGGTATTTCAACTGTTAAACGATCTGGTTGACAATAATGTGCAAAAGTCTGCCGATACCAGCGTCGCTTTATTTGTTTCTACAACGAAAAACGCCTTTCTAAGTTACGACCTTGCTTCCCTTGATGCTGATGTATCTGAAATATTAACCAACCCCAATATTTCTTACGTAAAAGTTAAGGACAAGCTAGGTAACGTGTTTGTTGGCAAGGGGAATCAACAAGCGCTAAATCGCCCTTTCGTTGCGGACGATTCGGTGTCAGAAGCAGATGATGGCATCTATGATACGCGCGCGCCCATCATGGTAAATAATTCCCTTTACGGCTATGTAGAAATTGGCTTGAACATCGCCTCTGTTACCGAATCGGTATCTCGTGTTAAAAACTGGACGCTTACGCTAGCCCTCATGGAGTTTATCCTCGTTGGCTTGTGCTCGTATATCTTGGGTTCATACCTGATGTCGCAACTTCGCCAGTTACATCAGGGTGCGAAGCATCTTGGCGATGCAGTAAAAAACAATGACTACAGGGAAGTCTTTGTTCCTGTTCGCGGTAATGACGAATTAAGCGAACTGGCTGAGGCCTTCAATCAATTAGTAGAGCGTTTAAAAGAAGAGCATGAGCAAAGGCAGCGTGCACAGGATGAACTGAAGGAACTCAACACCCTGCTCGAAGAAAAAGTGCAGGACAGAACCGCCCTATTGCACCAAAAGAATTTTCAGCTAGAAGAAGCCAACAAAGACCTTAAAGAAACACAGGTTCAATTACTTCAAGCGGAGAAAATGGCATCGGTCGGTCAGCTAGCTGCCGGGGTAGCTCATGAAATTAATAACCCAGTTGGGTTTGTTAGTAGCAATATCTCTACATTAAGCGAGTATGTTGCCACATATCAAATGGTATTTTCTCAAATAAACGTGGTAATAGCGGCTGAAAATGAACAAGCGCGACTTAAAGCACTTACTGAACTAAAAAGCATGCTCGCCAATCAAGACATGGCTTTTATTAACGAAGATATTGCAGAGTTATTAACCGACTCCCGTGAGGGGCTACAACGAGTGGCTGAGATAGTAAAAGGCCTTAAGCTATTCTCACGGGTTGATAGCGATCAAATGCAACAGCACAACATTAATGACTGCGTACGTACTACTCTGGCTATGGTTAACAATCAGCTGAAATATATTTGTACTGTAGAAACCCACTTGGGCAGAGTACCAGATATTCCAATGAACGTTGGCAAGGTGTCTCAAGTTGTTACCAACCTGCTGATTAATGCAGGACAAGCAATTGAAGCCACTGGCAAAAATGGTAAAGTGATAATTACTACCTGTACGTTAAACGGCTTTGTTGAATTGCGTGTTGAAGACTCAGGTTGCGGCATTCCCCCTAGCCATTTAGATAAGCTCTTCAACCCGTTTTTTACAACTAAGCCTGAAGGCCAAGGCACGGGGCTAGGTCTTTCCATTTCATTTGGCATTGCTCAAGAGCACGGTGGCACATTGTCTGCAAGCAGTGTAGAGGGCGAAGGTAGCACGTTCACCCTTGCACTCCCTGTTGAGCCTGCTCCGTCAGTTCCCCTCATGGATAAAGAGAGTGAATAATGAGAAAGCAAATAGTGTTAACAAGCGCCATTGCATGTAATAGTTATTGCGTCGCCTATAAGGATAATGATTTATGACAGAGCCTAAAGAACCAGCCACAACCTATACGGTGCTTTTTGTCGACGACGAACCTAACATTCTTCGTGCAATTAAGCGCGCGCTCTTCACTATGGATATTACTCTGCTTCTTGCAGATAGTGGCGCAAAAGCACTTGAGCTTATGAGTGCGAACGAGGTTCACGTGGTTATTTCAGACATGAAAATGCCACAAATGTCTGGTGCGGAGCTGTTAGAGCAAGTCGCCATCAACTATCCAGAAACCTTTAGGGTAGTGCTTACCGGTTACGCAGATATTGAGTCAACCATAAAAGCCGTAAACCAAGGAAAAATACATCGCTATTTGCAAAAGCCCTGGGACAATCAGGAGTTAATTTCGGTTGTTGAAGAGGGGTTAGAGCGAGTTAAGCTTAAGACCGAAAACTTGCGCCTGCAAAAGCTTACGCGACTACAAAATAGAAAACTAAGAGACGTCAATACCTCGTTAGAGCAAGTGGTACAAAAACGTACTCGGCAAATAAAAGCAGCACTCAATAAAATTGAAAAGCACAATATAGCGATGGAGCAAGTGCTGTTTAATGTGATAAGCATTAACCCCAACATTGACGGCAAGTTTGCCATTGAAGTAAGCGAACTGGCTTCAAAACTTGCGCGCATTGCACGCTTAGAAAAAGATGAGATTAAGCAAGTTCGCTATGCAGGGTTAATATGCGAGCTTGGGCTTTTAGGGTTGGAAACTGAAGATTTCAAGGCGCCCTTTTCAAAGCTGAAATACCAACAGCAACAAAATTATTTATCGCAAACAAAACAAGCCGCTTTAATACTGGCTCCAGCCCATGAACTTCATCAGGTTTCAGACATTATTGAGTTTCAGTTCGAACACTATAATGGCTCAGGGCTTTACAACAAAGTGGCTAAAGAAATTCCAGCAGGGGCGCGCATTTTAGCCATAGCACGTGACTATTGGCGCTTAGTTACGGGGCGTATGAGTGGTATCGAAATGAGCCCGCGTGACGCTAAACTTGAAATGAAAAAGCACAGAAATACCCGCTACGACGGTGAATTTCTAGATCTTCTTCTTGAAGCTGAAGACGTTACAACATCGAAGCTGCTATCAACCTCGTTGAAAGCGTCACAATTAAAAGCAGGCATGACCCTCGCTCAAAATCTTTATAACGACAGCCATATCCTTATACTTCCTGAAGGTCATATATTCAGCGATGCTACAATACAAAAATTGGTACACTTTGAAGAAGAGCGCGGTAAAGCGTTTAGCATTCAAATAGAACCAGAAGGCCCTTCTGACACTATAAGTGACTAGGCTTGAAATACTGCGTATTGCCATTGGGCAAGATAATGGCACATACAAAGATTATCTTGCTCGACCTTTTATTTGGATTGGCTATCCCCATTGTTAAATAAACTGAAATTCCTTGAAGCGAGTTCCGGTCTTTAGAATACTGTTCTAAATGAAGCGCGGATGCGTTGAATTTGCTTCGCGAGCATATTGCGTAACTACAACGCATTACGTAAAGATTCATGCTCGCCTAACCCACAGAAAAGGCTTTTTGTATGACACATTTTGATTATATTTGTATTGGTGGTGGTAGCGGCGGTATTGCATCTGCCAACCGTGCGGCAAAACACGGTAAAAAAGCAGCCATCATTGAAGCAAAAGATATCGGCGGTACCTGCGTAAACGTGGGCTGTGTGCCTAAAAAAGCCATGTGGTACGGCGCGCAGGTCGCTGAAGCCATCCATCGCTATGCGCCAGAGTATGGCTTTGATTTGTCAGTTAACCATTTTAGCTGGGACAGCCTTATCGCTAGCCGACAGGCTTACATTGAGCGTATTCACGCCTCTTACGACCGTGCACTTACAGCAAACGACGTGACGCTTATTCGTGGCTTCGCAAAATTTATCGATAACAACACGGTAGAAGTCAACGGCGAACAATATACTGCCGATCATATTACTATTGCCGTTGGCGGTCGCCCGACTATTCCTGATATTGAAGGTGCAGAACACGGCATTGATTCTGACGGATTCTTCGCATTAAAAGAGCAACCAAAGCGCGCGGTAGTTGTGGGTGCAGGTTATATAGGCGTAGAACTAGCCGGCGTACTTCACGCACTGGGTACAGAGTCTCATCTTGTGGTTCGCAAACACGCACCACTTAGAAATTTCGACCCTATCATTCACGAAACCTTGGTGGATATGATCCACGCCGAAGGGTGTAAACTGCACGATCACGCCAGCGTCGAGAAAGTTGAAAAAGCGGAAAACGGTGAGCTTTCTATTTATTTAACTAACGGTGAAGTACTTGAAGCCGACTGCCTTATTTGGGCTATTGGCCGCCAGCCGTCAACCGATAAAATTGATATAGAAAACACCGATGTAGAGTTAAACGACGACGGTACCATTAAGGTAGATAAATACCAAAACACCACGGCAAAGAATGTGTATGCGGTAGGCGATATAACCGGAGAAGCAGAGCTTACTCCGGTGGCAGTTAAAGCGGGCCGTTTGTTAAGCGAGCGCTTATTTAATGGGCAAAAAGATGCGCACATGGATTACTCGCTTATTCCTACCGTTGTGTTTAGTCACCCGCCAATCGGCACCATTGGTTTAACAGAGCCAGAGGCTATTGAAAAATACGGTGAAGACGATATTAAGGTGTATTCCTCAAGCTTTGCGTCTATGTACACAGCAGTCACCCGTCACCGTCAAATGACGAAGATGAAGCTAGTATGTGCTGGTAAAGACGAAAAAGTTGTTGGCCTACACGGTATTGGCCACGGTATGGATGAGATTCTGCAAGGTTTTGCTGTTGCCATAAAAATGGGCGCGACCAAAGCTGACTTTGATGCGTGTGTGGCCATTCACCCTACCAGCGCAGAAGAATTCGTCACTATGGACATTTAACTCTGGAAAACGCACCCTAGACATTTGCAACCTCTGGAAAACCAATCTATATTGCTAATATAACTTGTTTTACGAGTAATACATTTTGGTTTTTTCTATTGTCTCTAACAACTTTAATGTTCATTTAGAAAATAGGCATTTAAAGGATTCAACTTCAAAAGTCACACTTAAAGGCTTCCCAACCTTTTACGATCAAGCCGGTAGATATATTAGGCCTATTAATCTTTGGTTAAACTATCTGCAAAATGAAAGAGCTAGGAAAGATATTTCTCCGGCCGTTAGGGCCATTAAAAGATATTGGGACTACCTAGAGAAACATGATCTACGGTGGGATAAGTTTTACGCCACCAAATCGCTAAATCCAACATTCAGATATAGAAATGATGACCTATTATCAGCTGTTAAAAATGGAGCGCTGAATGCAAGTACTGCATCTTTGTACATTCAATTAGTTATTAATTTTTATGAATGGGCGGCGCATCAAAAGCTCGTTAAATTTTCTGAATCTGCAAAGCCTTTTGATTATCAAATTGTACAGATTCCAAATCATCAAATGATGCGTCATATTAAAAACACCTTTAGTATTAAGTCGACAGACTTAAGGATTAAGGTACCTCGAAAGACAATGCAACAGAGCATTAACCCGTTAAATCAGGACGAAGTTAAAACTCTTTTCAATGCACTTTCTAAGGTTAATCCTGAGTTTAGGCTTCACCAGTTGCTTCAGCTCAATGTTGGATTGCGAATAAAAGAGGCTTGTACATTTCCTCTATCAGAAGTAATTGCGCCGCCTTATTCAAGAACACGATTTGATGTTTCAATAGGGCCATTTAATGGGGTTTTAACTAAATTTGGTGCAACGAGAACTGTTGAGGTAACAGCATCTCTCATGAAGGAATTATATGATTACTCGGTTAGTGAGCGTCGATTTAAAAAGTCACTAAAGAGTGACGTAAAAGACAATAGCCGCCTGCTATTAAACAGAGAGGGTAAAATGTTTCCCGTCAATACAATCCACAAACATTTTTACCGTCTAAAAAAACAGATTGAACAACAGGTCGGTTGTTCCTTTCCTCATAAACCACATGATTTACGTGCAACTTACGCCACTTTTAGATTGGCATCTTTACTTGAACATGTGTCTGAAAGTGACGCTTTATTATTAATAATGGGTTGGATGGGTCACAAAAATGAATCCACAGTGTGGAAGTATATTCGGTTTCTACGCAGAAATGAGGTAAGCCAAGAAGCTATATGTTTGTTAGATAGATTTTTGGATGAGGCGCTAAATTGGAAAGTATAAATGAAAGCCTATTAACTCTGAAATTAAACAACGGTGTGAGTCAATTTAGAAAACTTGATTTTGAGAGGCTTAAATATAAAGGTGTACCGAGCATAAAATTGTGTGAGCATAAAGACGCGATTCTTCTCAAGCGCGATGATGCGGTACTTCGCTGGTTTTTGTTTTTCAGGGACAACAATGAATATCGTGATACTAGTAAAATTAGTCAATTTAATGAATTAATTCAGTATATACGCGTTTGTGATCTGGAGCGCATAGATTTTGAGTCTGAAGTCGCCATTATCGTCTTAGAAAGGCATCTCGTTGAGCAAGTGAGACTGGGGCAAATTAGTGCTAATTCGGCAAGAAAATCACATGCCTCGATTAAAAACTTGATGATAAGAGTCATAGAGTCATCCATAACGTGGTTTTCGCAATATGCTCTTTTTCGAGCGGACTACAATCCTACCAGTTCATATTCAGACAAAGAGTTGGCGACGCTACTGCGACTGTTGCATGCTCTCTTTAAATGTTTACATCGAGCACTTTTTGCAGAAACCTCATCAAACTTAAATTTTGAGTCCAAGACGGTGCAGTTTTGCTATGAGGGTACGGTAGTCTGCATCACTAACCCAATAACAAAGTATTTCAGTTGTGCATATTTTCTACTTTCATACTTTACTTGTGGAAATAGCACGACAATTCTTAATATCAAAACAAATAAGAAAAACGAAACAGACGATATTATGTTTGAGCATAGCGTGTTAAAGGCTCGTGCAAATAAATATGTCTGCATTTCGATAGGAGATAATGGAACAGTCGATGGTAACCGTTCACCAGGGCCCTATTGACAGTTAGTAATATTTATT
>CEPO01015406.1_pt1 | contig 14551 bp, 12 predicted proteins | sample 530481 | NCBI WGS metagenome assembly CEPO01 (sample SAMEA2620198, study PRJEB7988) | marine metagenome | biome: marine biome (ENVO:00000447); feature: surface water layer (ENVO:00002042); material: "saline water (ENVO:00002010), including plankton (ENVO:xxxxxxxx)" | depth 5 m
CCGCTTGTGACGTCGGATATCCTTGGAGATGGGCGTCTGACGCTCTTTCATGTGACAGCCGGGCCGGAATGGTCTGATTTGCCGCTGGCAGGCGTATTTGTTGAGATGTTGCGCCGTGCCACCCTGCCCGCGCGTGATCTTGGACAAGCCAGCGTGCAGCCGAATACCAGCCTCGCGCCGCAAAGATGGCTGAATGGCTATGGCGATTTCATCAGCCCGCCGCCCAATGCGGAACCCATTCAAGTGACTGATGCCATTGATCTCCAACCCACGGCTCAGCACCCTGCAGGCCTTTATAAAGGCAGCGCCGTGACGCTGACGATTAATGCCGGGGCAGGCTGGGAGCCTGATCCGATGACCAGCTGGCCATCCGGCTTTGCCGTTCGCACGGCTGACGATCAGGCGACCCGTCAACTTTCGGGCTGGTTTCTCGGGCTGGCGGCACTACTGCTTCTTGCCGATCTGATCATCTCACTTTTCCTGGCAGGCCGGTTGCGGTTTGGTGCATCCGCTGGCGCCCTGATCATCGGCATGATGGCAGGCGGCCTCATGCTGGTGCCACCGCAAAGTCATGCCCAGGAAGAGACGATCGATACAGCCGCCATGGAAGCCGCACTGGATTTGCGCTTTGGATATATTCTCACCGATGACAGCGCCACAAACCGCAAGGCGGAGGCGGGTCTTCGCGGGCTGTCCATCATGTTGTACCGCCGGACCACGGTAGAGCCTCAAGAGCCGGTTGGTCTCAACCTCTCCAATGCCCCGCTCAGCATTTATCCCTTCATTCTGATTGCCATGCCGCCCAATGGGATGGAGCTCGATAACGACGAACGTAGCGCGCTTGCGCAATATCTGCGGAATGGCGGCGCGCTCCTGATCGACACGGGGACGGGCGGGACTGGTACGCGCATGGCAAGCGATGAAAGACTGGCCTTATTGCTGGAAGGTCTGGATATTCCGCCTCTCGTGCCGGCTCATGATGATCACGTTCTGACTCGCAGTTTCTATTTGCTCGACAGCTTCACCGGGCGTTTTATCGACCGCCCAATCTGGATTGAAAGCGGCGCCAATTCAGAAGGCGATGAACGCCGCGGCGACGGCATTTCGAGTATATTCATCACGGATGCCGATATGGCGTCCGCCTGGGCTCTGGATGAAAATGGCCGTCCGCTGTTTTCTGTCGATGGCGGACAGCGCAATCGTGAACAGGCTTTTCGCAGCGGCATCAATCTGATCATGTATGTGCTGACCGGAAACTATAAGGAAGATCAGGTGCATCTGCCCTCGCTCCTCGAGCGATTGGGCGAAGTCACAGACACACGCAATGGCGAAGACCGGGTGCGCGACGTCATTCGCTCGCCAGAGGATGCCCAGCCGCGCGACCTCACGACTGAACCGGAAGGAGACGACTAATGGATGTCTCACGCCTCGGATTTGACCCGCATCTTGGATGGGCCTTGCTCATCGCGCTCGGGGTCGCCGCGCTCGTGGTCTGGGTGCTCTATCTGGTGCGCGGTGGTCGTGCCTGGCTGACCCGCGCGCTTGCCCTGACGCTGATCGCTGCCGCGCTGAGTAATCCGCTGTGGATTCAGGAAAATCGCGACCCGTTGAAAAGCACACTGGCCGTCATTCTCGATAAATCTTCGAGTATGGAGGTCGATGACCGCGCCAGCACGGCTCAGGCCATTTCAGATCGGGTACGCGCCGAACTTGCCGACAGTGAGCAGTTCGATCTGCGCTTTGTCGAAACACGCGAGACAGCGCCTGACACGCGTCTTGCCACGGCCATCACGTCAGCACTGGCCGATACACCGCGGGACCAGATTGCCGGCGCGATTGTGATCTCTGATGGACAAGTTCATGACGTGCCGACCGATCCCTCATCACTGGAAGCGTTCGGGCCCGTCCATGGTCTGATTGTCGGATCTGAGGATGATATGGACCGGCGCATCGAGATCACCAGCGCGCCGTCTTATGGCATTGTTGGCGATACGGCTGTCCTTGAGGTGAAGATCACTGCAGAAGATTCCCAAACTCTGCCGGTTGATGTCACCCTCAACGGTGAGCGCGCCAAGATTGTGCCTTTGCCAACCGGCGAAACAGCTAATATCAGCGTGGAAATCGATCGCCGTGGTCCGAACACCATTGTGCTGTCCATTCCGGAATCTCCTGATGAGCTGACGGCGGCTAATAATCTGACCGCCATGACGCTCACCGGCATTCGCGACACATTGCGTGTGCTGCTCATTACGGGTGAGCCACATCAGGGGGGACGGGCATGGCGCGACCTTCTGAAGGCCGACCCCATGGTGGATCTCGTGCACTTCACCATTCTGCGTCCACCGCACAAACAGGACACAACGCCGACGGATGAGCTCGCACTGATCGCCTTTCCAACACGCGAATTGTTCGAGGAAAAGCTCGATGAATTCGATCTGATCATCTTCGACCGCTATCGCCGGCGCGGCGTACTTCATCTGCGCTATCTGCAGAATATTGCCCGCTATGTGGATCGCGGCGGCGCACTTCTGATTTCGGCAGGTGAGCCATTTGCCGGACCTGCCAGTCTGCAGAGAACACCGCTTTCAACCGTGCTGCCGCTGGCCCCGACAGGCCAGATTGAGGAGAAACCGTTCAAACCGGTCGTCTCGGATATTGGCAAGCGACACAGCGTCACCAGAACGCTGAATGAAGCCGATTTCGGTAGCTGGTATCGCTATATCGATGCCCGCCCCATCACCGGAAATATTCTGCTGACCACACCTGACGACAAACCCCTGCTCGCGCTCGATCGTGTCGGTGAAGGCCGGGTAGCCGAACTCATGTCGGATCAACTCTGGCTCTGGGCACGCGGACATGATGGCGGCGGCCCGTTTGCGGAGCTGATCCGGCGGCTCGTCCACTGGATGATGAAAGAACCTGAGCTGGAGGAAGAGCGCCTGATCCTGCGGTCTGAGGGCGATGAGATCATTGCCAATCTGACTTCGCTCTCGCCTGTTCCGGAACAGCTCGAACTCACAACACCTGACGGAAATACAGAACGGTTCGAATGGACCAATACGGGCGAAGATACCCTGGAATTGCGCTTCCCCGGCGAACGTCTTGGTCTTTATCGCGGCAAGGTCGGCGATCTCGAAGCCATTCATCTGAACGGTCCGTCACAGCCTCGTGAATATGCCGACCTTCGGTCAAGCACCGAAGTCATGGAACCGCTCGCCTCAGCGACGAATGGATCAGTTCGAAGGGTTTCATCGGCTGACAATGTTCCGGAAATCCGCGCGAGCGGATCGGGTGGCGCCGGAGGCAATTGGATCGGCATTCGTGACAGGAATGCCTATGTCGTCCGTGATTCCTCCTCGACGCCTATCCTCCCTGCCTGGCTCGTTGCAGGTATGCTTTTTGGGTTGCTATTGCTCGCATGGCGTCGCGAGGGGAGGTAACCGCTCCTTCCGGAAAAGGCGTATCCTCTGCCGTAGCCAGTCGACGCAACAGGATGCGTGATTCATCCTGTGGGCCCGGGAACACCACTGATCCGGCAGGAATTTGTTCAAACCCCATGCGTCCGAAATAGGCCGGGGCGCCGATCAGGCAGGCAAATTTATGTCCGGCGTCGCTGCCTGCCTGAAGTGAAGCTTCTGTGACGCTGCGGCCCACCTTGCCGCCCTGATATTTCGGTTCAACCGCAACCGGCCCGTAGAACAGAACCGGCGTATCGCCGATAAAGATTGGCCAGACGCGACAGACCGCGATCACACGACCATTTAACAGGCCGACACGCGTTACCTCCGGCAAAGAATAAGAGTATTCGCGCACGCGCTCCGCCGTCTTGGCAAAATGCCCCGGTCCGAAGGTTGCGTCGAACAGCCGTTCAATTGCCCGGCCATCGCGATCTGGAATTTCGCGGTCATATACGATCATCGGGGGCGCATAGAGCGGTTCCGGTTCAGAGACAAGTCAAACCAAAGGGATAGAAGCGCTTCCCTTCGCCGGACCGGACTGTAAAACGGAGAGAAAACATCTCAGGGAGACCATCATGGGCCTACTCAGCGGCAAGACTATTCTCATTACAGGCGGCGGAAACGGAATCGGCAAGGCGATTTCCCTAATGGCGGGTCGGCTCGGCGCGAATGTCCTGGTCAATGATCTGGGCGGCAGTCTTTCCGGCGCCGATGAAGGCAGCGCAGACCCCGCTGAGGAGGTTGCCGCCGAAATCCGCGCAGCAGGGGGAGCGGCGATTTCGAACTCAGACAGCGTGACCGATTACGACGCTGTTCGCGACATGATCGAAACCGCGACATCTGAATTTGGCAGACTCGATTCCATCATCAACCCTGCCGGCATTTTGCGGGACACCATGTTTCACAAAATGAGCGAGGCCGACTGGGATGCTGTCGTCGCGGTTCATTTGCGTGGGTCGTTTAACGTTGCCCGTGCCTCGGTCGAGTATTTCCGGGACAAGGAAGCCGGAAATTATGTGTTCTTTACCTCAACCTCCGGTCTGATCGGCAATATCGGTCAGGCAAATTACGCCGCCGCGAAAATGGGTATTGTTGGCCTGTCGCGTATTCTGGCCATGGAAGGCACGCGAAAAAATATCCGCGCAAACACGATTGCGCCATTTGCCTGGACGCGGATGATTGCCAGCATTCCAGTGACCGATGAAGCGAGCCGCGAGCGCGTCGAGCGGATGAAAAACGCCATGCAGCCAGAGCAGGTGGGCAATCTGGCGCTGGCTTTGTGTGCGGACGGCTGTGATACCTCAGGTCAGATTTTCGCTGTCAGAGGCAATGAAATCATTCTGTTCAGCCAGCCGCGCCCGGTCCGCAGCATGGCCAACACGGCAGGATGGACACCAGAAAGCGTTCTGGATACCGCCCTGCCCGCGATGAAAAATGATATGGAAGACCTTGGCGCTTCGGCGTCGGTTTTTCCTTACGATCCGGTTTGATCAGCGCGGAGCGCGTTTGGCCAGAATGCGCTGCAATGTGCGGCGGTGCATGTTCAGACGACGCGCCGTCTCTGACACATTGTGATTGCAGAGCTCATAGACGCGCTGAATGTGCTCCCAACGGACCCGGTCAGCTGACATCGGGTTGTCCGGCGGCTCTGGCTGCGCATCCTTAGGCGCGACCAGCGCCTTGATAATGTCATCCACATCAGCCGGTTTGGAGAGATAATCCACCGCGCCAGCTTTGACGGCGGCAACGGCAGTAGCGAGCGCGCCATAGCCCGTGAGGACGATGGCCCGCGCATCTTCGCGCTGCTGGTGCAAAACTTCGACGACCTCAAGACCGGTGCCATCTTCGAGGCGAAGATCGAGCACAGCGAAAGCAGGCGGGTTGAGCCGGGCGATTTCCTTGGCTTCCGCAACCGTTCCGACCGCCGAAACCGAGAAGCCCTTACGCGTCAGCGATTGCGCCAGACGGGTTCGAAACGGCGCATCATCATCCAGTACGAGCATGGTGCGTTCAGCGAGGTTTTCCAATGCCTCATGGATATCGATTTCTGCACTCATCTCTCTGCCTTCCTAACGAAAATCATTTTATTAGTTATCTTGTGTGGTTTCACTTAATCCGCCTTCATGAGCCGACCAGGACGTATCGGCCGCCAGCGACGACCTCAACCAGCGAATGCGAACCACAGCGCCGGTATCAGGCTCGGGCTGATTGAATGTCGACACCTCTCCACCAGATTGCTCGATCAGTGTCTTGGCGATGAAAAAGCCGAGGCCCATATCGCCTCCCCCTGCATGTTTCTGACTTCTCTCGGAAATATAAGGCTCCCCCAGTTTCGGCAAGACAGAGCTCGAAAATCCCGGACCATCATCCGAAATGGTAATGGTAATATGCTGATCGCTCCACACCGCATCCACACTGACATAGGAATCAGCGAAGGACACAGCATTTTCGATAAATGCTCCAAGCGCATGTAGAATTTCAGGCGAACGACGCAGCATGGGCGTCTGTTGATCGATGGCATGAGGCCGCGCATAGGTGCGGACTTCCACGAGCTTGCCACGCGATTTGTGTGGCCGCGCCGCCTCCTCGACGACCGAATTGAGCGGTATCCGAGCGTGAATAATGTCGCCGGCCTCGCGTTCCTGCGCAAGTTTTCTCAAAATGGTGCGACACCGATCCGCCTGTTCGGCCAGCAGGAGCGCGTCTTCCCGGTGCGGATTATCCTCCTTCAGATCTTCCGCCATCTCTTTGGCAACCAGATGGATGGTGGCAAGCGGCGTTCCGAGCTCATGGGCTGTTGCCGCAGCCAGAGCGCCAAGCGCCGAAAACTTCTGCTCTTTTGCCATTACGATTTGCGCCGCATCCAGCGCACGGACCAGACGGGCTTCGTCCCGCGTTACGCGCATCGCCGAAACCGTGAAGAAGGCCAGACCGATCGCAACCGCGCAGAACTGGCCAATCTGAATCAGGCCCGGAACATCCCATTCGACACCGGGCGGGGTTGGAAGTGGCCAGGGAAACAGCGCCATAGCCGCCGTACAGACAAGCGCCAGCAAGGCGAGCCCGATCGCAATGCGCATATCGAGACTGACCGCCGCAATCGTCACAGGGGCCATAATCATGAGCACAAACGGATTCTTCAGCCCGCCAGTGATTGTGATGAGGAATGCGACCTGAAGAATATCCCAGGCAAATTGCGCCACAGCCTCTGGTGTTTTCGCAAGCCTCTGGCTGGGTAGGGCCAGCATGAGCAGCACATTCAACCAGGCCGAGGCGGCAATCGCAAACAGACAGAGCGCCAGAGGAAGATCGACCCCGAGACCAAAGGATGTGAACAAGACGGTGCCGGTTTGCCCGGAAATCGCCAGCCAGCGATTGGCAACAAAGGTTCGCACCCGCAAACGACCAAACGCCGTCCCCACTCCGCCCAATCCCTCCTTCGGGAGAGAAAAAAGCGTATGGTCGTCTTCAAGTCGCATGTTCATTTGGAACGAAACCTGTTTTCTTTTAGGCAGACATGCCTATCTGACTGCTGTGTCCTGTACATAACTTCGACGAAGAGTGATCCATTGAAGCGACTCCTTATCCTAACGTCCGCGCTGATACTGGCAACAAGTTGTGGAGAAGGCGGTCAGCCGTCCGGCGTGATGTCGTCCGGACCGCAGGAAACCTGTTACAGCCGGGGTGAACTTGACTGGGGCGGTCCGTTTGAATTGATCAATCAGGACGGAGCGACCATGACCGAAGCCGACCTTAAAGGCCGGTATTCCATCATGTTTTTCGGCTTCACTGAGTGTCCGGATGCCTGCCCCATCATCATGCAGAAAATCATTTACGCGCTCGACACCCTGCCGGAAGGCATGCAGAAGCCGCGTGCGGTCATGATCTCCTTCGACCCGGAGCGCGATACGCCGGAGAAACTCAAAGACTATGTCGAAAACGAGTTTTTCCCTGACGATATGGTTGGCCTCACCGGATCTGATGATGCGATTGCTGCTGCGGCAGAGGAATTTCAGGCGAAGTATTTCCGGACTGACCAAAGAGACAGTGCGATTGGTTATTCCTTTGATCACACGACAGCGATCTATCTCATGGATGAAAACTGGGAGCTGAAGTCTTTCTTCCTGCCGACCCAGAACCCGAATGAGATGGCCGAGTGCATGCAGAACTTTCTTCCAACCAGCTGATCACAACCGGTCAGGCGGGTTGCTCCTGTTCCTTGCAGGCTTCGTATTGCCGGCGTTCTTCGGCCCGCATTTTCTCCCAGCGATGCCGCAGCGATGCAATACGCTCTGGAATGCGCTCATCCTGCAAATCTGCGCTGATCACACGATCTGTGCGGAAATTCCGGAAACTCTCGCGAAGTTCGCACCACGCACAAATGATTGAAACATCTTCGCTATAGGCCAGCAAAAACGGCCAGATCACCCGCTCAGACGACGCGCCTTTCTCATCAGTATAATCAATCGCGAACTTTCGCCCGCCCCGTATGGCTTGCCGGATGAGCGACACATCAAAGGTATCCGTCGGTCGAGACCGAAACCGCACCGGCGTCAGGCCCGCATCCACGATAATGGGCTGCAAATCCTTGGGAACGGCGACAGTCAGCTTGGCAATCAGATCTGCGGCTCCACGCTTGAGCGCATCATCGCCTCGCGCGGCTACCCATTTGGCGCCCAGAACTGCGGCCTCCAGCTCGTCTGCGGTGAGCATGAGCGGCGGCATGTCATAACCATCATCCAGCACATAGCCCGTACCCGCTTCTCCACGAATGGGCACACGCTGTGCGATCAGTTCGGACATGTCACGATAGACAGTGCGTAAAGAGGTTTCGAGTTCGCTTGCGATCTCCCGGCCCGTCACGGGGCGATTGTATCTCCGGAGCATCTGGATTATCTGGAAGAGACGCTCAGTTCGTCGCATCATTTTTCTGGCTCCTGCTGCCACGCTACTGACATTATGCTGTCAGCAGGTTGCGATTATCAAGTCTCTCAACGAAATTTGCGAAGGAGACGAAAATGATAACGCTATATGGCTGGGGTCCGATGTTCGGCTGCCCTTCCCCCTCACCCTATGTGATCAAGACCGAAATTCAGCTTCAGATGTTCGGCCTCGACTTTGATCGAGCCATGGCCGATCTCGAAAGCGTGCCAAAACACAAAGCACCCTATGTGATGGATGGCGACCGCCTGATCGAGGACAGCAATTTCATTCGCGCTTATTTCGAGGACAAGCTTGGCAAAACGCTGGATGCGGATTTGTCGCCACCCGAAAAGGTCACGGCCTGGGCTCTGGAGCGCATGGCGGAGTCTCATCTCACCGCTTTTGTTGGTTATGAGCGCTGGATTAAGGATGAGAATTTTAACAAGGGGCCGATCGCCTTTTTCATGGCCGCACCTGAACCGATGCGTCAGCAAATCATCGATGACTCCCGTCAGAGCGTTAATGCCGTGCATCAGGGAACCGGTTTCGGCCGCCATTCTGAGGCAGACCGGATACAACTCGCGGACTGGGATTTAATGGCGATTGCCATGCAGCTGGGCGATCAAAACTTCCTGTTTGGCGATGAACCAAGTGCGCCGGATGCCTCAGTCTCAGCCGTGCTGATGTCCTGCCTGACCGACTTTTTTGACAGTCCGCTGCCAGGACTTGTCCAAAAATACCCAAATCTTGTCGCTTATGCGGAACGAATGAAGTCGCTTTATCTGGCTGAATCCAAATGGCCCGTGCCGGAAATGGCTTAAAAACGCGTCCAGATGAGGCGTTTCAACAAACTTCACAGAGCATTTTAGTTGTTAAAACACGAAGCTTGGCCTATGCTGCAATGCAGCATGGGCTTTCGTGTTCCGAAGGCCGGAAAGGACCATCATGCTTTACGCAATGATAGAAATGCAGCGCGCGGCAGTCGCACCTGTCAGAATGATGGCACGCATGAACAAGCTTGCCTTCAGTTCCGATTATAATGTGCTCAGCCGAACCGAGTTCGGCAAATCCGTTGCGGCCTCCGCTTCGCTTCTTGAATCTCTCACCCGGACCTATGGCAAGCCTGTCTGGGGTCTGGATACGACCGAGATCGGCGGCAAGGAGGTCGATGTAACACCTGAAACCGTCTGGTCTCAGCCCTGGTGCAATTTGATCCATTTCAAGCGTGACCCTGAGCAATTGCAGGATGCGCTTGGCGGTTCAAAACCCCAGCCGAGACTGCTCATCGTTGCGCCGCTCTCAGGCCATTACGCGACCCTGCTGCGCGGAACGGTAGAAGCTTTCCTGCCGCATTTTGAAGTCTATATCACCGACTGGTCGGACGCCCGCATGGTGCCACTCATTCAGGGTCGGTTCGATCTGGACGATTATATCTCTTATGTCCGCAACATGATCGGTGAAGTCGGCCCCGGTGCTAACGTGCTCGCAGTCTGCCAGCCCGGTCCGCCGGTTCTGGCGGCTGTCGCTCTGATGGCAGAAGATAATGATCCAAACCAGCCGTCCAGCATGACCTTTATGGGCTCGCCCATTGATTGCCGGAAAAGCCCGACTGTACCGAATTTGCTGGCTGAAGAGCGCGAATTTCAATGGTTCAAAGACCATATGATCTATAGTGTGCCGCCGCCTTATCCGGGCGCAATGCGGCGCGTTTATCCGGGCTTTGTTCAGCTTGCGAGCTTCATGAACATGAATTGGGACCGACATGTGAATGCCCATTGGCGGTTCTTCGAGCATCTGATCGGTGATGATGGCGACAGCGCCCAGAAACACCGCGAATTCTATGACGAATATCTGTCCGTGCTCGATCTGAGCGCAGAATTCTATCTCGACACCATCAAGCGGATTTTCCAGGAACACCAATTGCCGAAAGGTGAGTTTTTCCACCGCGGACAATTGGTCAAACCGGAATGCATTACCACCACAGCCCTGATGACGGTTGAGGGAGAGAATGACGATATTTCCGGCATTGGTCAAACCCAGGCCGCACATGATCTGTGTGTGAATCTGCCCCAGAAGAAACAGCTGGATTACATCCAGGAGGGCGTGGGGCATTATGGTGTGTTCAACGGATCTCGGTTCCGGACTCAGATCGTGCCGCGCGTGGTAGACTTCATTCATGCCAACCATGACGCAAAGACCGAAGCCAATTGGCGGAATGCGTTCGAGCTGGCCTGATCAGGCCGATCGCACCGCCTCAGAAAGAGAATGCTGACAGAATACGCCTTACTGAAGAGGGTCCTGACCCGGGCCCTTTTGAGGACGGGCCGTCGGACTTGCTGCTGGTATCGCTGACCTGAGGCTGCTTTCCGTCAACCAATGCGTTGAAGCGCTTTCTGAGCGCCTTAATCGTGGCGGCTCTGTCCCCGTCAAAACGGGTTTGCAGACGGGCGGTCAGATCCAGATAGGCGCGGCTGGCGGGAAGCGAGCGGGCAAAATCCGGCGCAATCACATCGAGGCTGTTTCGCACCAGAGTGTCGAAATCAGGCACTTTCTCCCGGACGCGTGGTGTGTCCTGTTCATCGGTATGAATGCCCGTCATATCTGCACGACCGTCAAGCTTTGACAGAGCCGTCACCATCCAGTTAAGGGCGCTGATGGCCGTGACCGGGTCGTTGATCCCGGGAGAGAGCCCGCGCATCGCAATTTCAGAAAGCTCCTCCAGAAGAAAGAGCGGGTCCTGCATTGGCGTTCGCCATTCACCGATCGAACAGGCTTCACACAAGGCCGTCTCAATTTTGCTGCGATCATCATCTGATGGTGTCGTGGTCGAACGATAGATCAGCAGCGGTTCACCTTCGATGACAAATGCGCCGGGCATCACCTCAAGCGCAATTTCAAGATCGTGCTCAGCCGCAAGTGAAACCATTTCCTGAGCTTCAATGATGCGGACATAGCCGGAATTTCGCGCGCACACTTTGCGCGTGTCCTTGTCTCCGGATTTCAGCTTCAATGCCGTGGCACCAAGAGCTTTCCGCGCCTCCTCAGGCTCAGGAAAGCGCTGAACAATCTGTTCGCTCAAATCCTTGCCGATCCGAGCGACAAGCGTGCTGACCTGAATGGAGCGGGGAATGTGGTGGATGAAGAAGATCAGATTTGCGATCGACAGAACTGACAGAACAATCGCCAGCAGAATGGCGACATGCGGCACGAACATACTGGCATCACCCGAGCTTTCGCCCCGGGGCGCCGCCTCAACCGCGCGCAAGACAAGCAAGCAATAAATAAAGGTCGAAATGAAAGTGCCAAGCGTAATCTGGTTGGCGCGATCGCGCATGAAATTTGAAAGCAGACGAGGGCTGAGCCGATAGGCGGCATTCGAAACGGCGACAAGAGTGATCGAGAATACCACACCGGCAACGGTGATCATGGACCCGGCAATGGTGGCGAGAACCTCACGCGCGCCTTCAGGCTGGTTATCAAACAGCCAGTTCAGCCAGTCCGGCGCTGACTCACTGACATAGGCGTCGAGCTGAACCGCACCAAAAGAGAGCAGCATGGCCGCCAGAACCATAATCCCGGGAATGAACCAATAGCTGGTCCGAACATCATCCAGAAAGCTGATAAAATTAGATTTCACGTAACACACCCCTTCCCGGACAAAACGCTGGTCAGAGCGATATCGTTCCCAAAGCCCGGGGTCTGACCAAAGAAAAAGCCCTCCCGGCGAACCGGAAGGGCTTAAATCTGTCAGCTGAGGCTGCTTTTACTCGACGGTTGCCGAGAAACCGAGACGCTCTTTCGTGATTGTTGTCGGGTCGCCCATAAAGGCGGTTACCGTAAACGGTTCAGCCGGCTCGAAGGACAGGGTCAGCGTGCCACCTTCGGTGATGAATTTGCTGCCTGCGCTGGCGAGTTCCGTGCTCAGTGCCGGGTCAATGCCCATATTGGCCGCCATCATTGGAAGACCGGCTACCATGCCTGCCGCCATCTGACGAAGCTGTTCTGGTTCCATGCCTTGCTGTGCTGCGAAGAATGTCAGGCCCTTATTGATCGCGCCTTCGTCTTTCAGCTTGATTTCCATCTGGTAGAAATCGAGCTTGGAATACATATCCATGGCCAGTTGGGTCGGATCCTGCTCACCATTTTCAAAGGCTTCTGAGTCCAGGTTCTGCATCACCTCACCAAGCTCTTTCATCCCACCAATCTTGCTGGTCGAGCTGATGGTCAGGGCATCCTTGATTGAGAAGACGCCTTTTTCGGCGGTGGCGATGTCGGTTTCCGGATCATATGTGCTGAGGCTTTCACCGGTGATGACGAGATCTTCGAACCCGACCATAAGCAGCATTGGCGCGAGCTGAGCGCCGATATCACCGCCTTGATCGTCAACGTCCACAGTCAGGGTGAACTTCGGCACGGTGAATTTTGTCGGTTCGCCATCGCTATTGCGATCAACTTCATAGCTCATGCTTGGCAGAGACATTTTCAGCCCAGCCATGTCGAATGCGAAATCGGACAGTGAGAAATCGTCAAACCCAGGATCTGTTGGATTTGAGTACATCGCACTCATCAATTCGTCGGCTGACTCGTCTTCATCTGCGAACATCGCATTCAGAATGTCGCTCTTCATGCCCTTCAGACTGATAGAGCCGAGCGAGAATGAACCGGGAGCCCCGGAGTCCGGATCGGTGAATGAAACATCAAAGCCAGAAATCGCCATTTCGCCGACTTTCTCGCCGCCGTAATCGGTGGCCAGCAACGACCCAAGCTTGATCACGGCCTGTTCGTCAGGGTCATTGCTCTGAGCGAGCATATCGGTGACTTCCAGCTTTGAAAATTTCACATTCTCGACGGCAGGAAGGTCAGCTTTTTCGGCTGTGCCGAACACGCCACCCAACCAGGCCGCCATTTCAGGTGTCGGATCCACCAGCTCGAATTTGGAAACCGTGATCGTGTCTGTGTCATCTTCCTCTGTTGGAATGGCGCTGATTTTGTTCAGCGTCATCTTCGAGAAATTGGCTTTGCCAGCATCGTCGATTTCAAGACCGGCGAGCGCCATTTCCTCGATCCCGAGATCCGCAGATTCGGTTTCGATGGAGGCGCCATACATGCCGTCTTCGAGTTCGTCTTCTTCCTCTTCGCCAGCGAAATCACTTGTCTTGATTTTCACATTTTTGAAGATTGCGTCAGCACCAGAGATGGACTTGTCTTCGAATTCGACCCGGCCCGTGCCTGAGTCTTTCAGATTAAGCTGCAACAGCGCCGCATCGACATCAGCAGGATCACCGCCTGTCGCACCACCACATGCGCCGAGCGCAATTGCTGCTACACCGAACAGAAAACTATTTTTCATACCCGCATCCCTTTTTAAGGCTCGCTCGAGAGACAAGTGTCTTTGCCCCCCATTTCCGTTGTATCATGCTTCCCATGAAGCACCACCGATTCGAAGTCTCTGGGCCATCCGGAACAGCATTGACTGTTCACTTTCGACCCAATGCACGAGCAAAACGGCTCATCCTCAAGATTGATCCCAAAACCGGTGACCCAGTTGTCATCGCCCCATCCCTTCGAGACGCCAAAGCAGCAGAAAAGTTTGTCAAAGCCAAGGCAGATTGGCTGGAAAAGCAATTGCTGAGACAGCCAGAAGCGGTAAGTTTTGCTCCCGGCACGACAATTCCCGTGCAAGGTGTGCCGCACGAGCTGACCCTTCCACCAGGTCGGGGGCGAACCGGACTGATCGACGGTCCGCCCGCTCAATTGGCAAGCCCCGGATCTGAGGTCACGTTCGGCGATCGGGTTGAGCGGTATCTGAGGCTCATGGCGCGAGAAAAAATTTCAGAGCGCACGGATATTCACGCCGCACGCTTGCGCGTTGAGCCCCGCCGTATCAGCATTCGCGATACACGAACGCGATGGGGCTCCTGTAGCTCAAAGGGCCATCTCAATTTTTCCTGGCGGCTCATTCTCGCGCCACCCGAAGTGCTTGATTATGTGGTCGCCCATGAAGTGGCCCATTTGATTGAAATGAACCATTCGCGGGCATTTTGGGCTCTGGTGGAACAGAGTTACGGACCGCATAAATCGGCCCGTAACTGGCTTAAGCAGTATGGCCGCGAGCTTCACTCCGTCGGCAAAGGCGGATCGGATGGCGGCTGACCATCGGATGGTGGCGC
>CEPO01005930.1_pt1 | contig 14499 bp, 10 predicted proteins | sample 530481 | NCBI WGS metagenome assembly CEPO01 (sample SAMEA2620198, study PRJEB7988) | marine metagenome | biome: marine biome (ENVO:00000447); feature: surface water layer (ENVO:00002042); material: "saline water (ENVO:00002010), including plankton (ENVO:xxxxxxxx)" | depth 5 m
TGGCATTCAACGGCCAAGCGTATATTTGAGCAAGAAGACAAAACACCACAAGCGCGTTTTCGTGAGTTTGTTCACGAGTACATCGGCTACGCCGCCGACAACCCCGAAATGTATGAACTCATGTTTGGTCGCACTATTTGGCAGAACCAAGCTGCGACAAGCGACCTTAAAGAAGTGGCGTTTCCGTGTTTTCAATTTCAGGTAACCATGACACGCTATTGGCAAGAAAAAGGCTTGCTGCCAAATAATCAAAATGCTCTTCGTTTAGCCCAGGTTACGTGGGGCACGTTACATGGTATTGCCAGGCTGTTGATAGACGGTATTTATGCCGACAGCAGCCACATCGAAGAAATGTGCGACTGTGCTGCCGACCTTTTTATGCAAAAAACTAAGTAGCTTTACGCCGACTCCGCATTTCCAATAGAAACGGGCTGGCCCTCGTGCGCCGCTTTAATAAATTCCGCAGCGCGCTCTGCAATCATAACGGTAGGTGCGTTGGTGTTGCCGCCGATTAAGCTTGGCATTACCGAGGCATCCACAACCCTTAAACCGGCCACACCGCGAACCCGTAACTGATTATCCACTACCGCCATTTCGTCGTCATCGCTGCCCATTTTGCAGGTGCCGATAGGATGATAGATGGTCTCGGCTCGCTCTCTTAAAAACTCTAGAATTTCGTCATCGGTTTGCGCTTCCTCTCCCGGATACAGTTCGCTTCCTTGGAACCTATCAAAGTCGGGGGCGGAAAGTAGTTTTCGTGCTATACGCACGCCTTCAATCATTACTTGTTGATCTTCAGCGGCGGATAAATAGTTTGGATCGATAAGCGCTTGATCAGCCGGGTGATTACTTTGAAGCGATATAGTACCGCGACTTTTTGGGTACAAACAGCATACGTGCAGCCCATAGCCGTAACCAAAAGCCAGTTGCCTACCATGGTCGTTCAATATCGCCGGTAAAAAGTGAAATTGAATATCTGGCCCCTGCGAGGCTAAACTTGAACTAACAAAACCGCCTGCTTCTGCGATATTCGATGAAAAGATGCCATTTCGTTTGAACGCATAGTCGGCAGTGGCTTTCACATAAGAGGGTAACGCGCCAAGTGCCACCGCATAGCCTTCTCTGGCCTTACAGGTATATTGAACAATCGCATCTAAATGGTCTTGTAAGTTTTGCCCCACGCCCGGCAAATCTTGGTGTACAAAAATGCCTTTATCTTCTAGCTCATTTCTTGGGCCGATACCCGATAGCATCAGAAGTTGTGGTGAATTAATCGCACCGCCGCATAGGATGACTTCGCTTTTAGCAAAATAGCGACTTACCGCGCCTTTCTCTCGCACCTGAACACCAATGGCCCGCCCTTCTTTTATCAGCACTTTTTCTGCTGCGACCTTGGTAAGCACGGTTAAATTATTGCGATGCTTAGCTTGGGTTAAGTACCCTTTCGCGGTTGAGCAGCGCTGACCGTTAGCTTGAGTGACGTGATAGAAGCCAATCCCTTCGCGGTCGTCGCGGTTAAAGTCAGTAAGCTGTTTATAGCCAGCAAACGAAGCGGAATTTACGAAGGTTTCAGACAAAACGCTAGTATGACGCAGCTTACTCACGTTTAGCGGTCCACCAGTTCCATGAAATTCATCCGCCCCTTCTTCAAAGTTTTCTGAACGTTTGAAGTAGGGTAATACGTCATCGAAAGACCAACCTTCAGCGCCCTCTTCACTTGCCCAGCGGTCGTAGTCTTCTTTTTGCCCTCGAATATAACACATGGCATTCACTGAACTACTGCCGCCCAACGTTTTGCCGCGAGGCCAGAATAACTCTCGGTCGTACAACTCTTTTTGCGGGGCGGTGTGGTACCCCCAGCCAATACCTTCAAAGCGACTAAGTATCGATAAGCCAAACGGTATGTGTATAAGTGGGTTAGTATCTTTCGAGCCAGCCTCCAGTAGCAAAATATCCAGCGCAGGGTTTTCAGACAAACGCGTGGCAAGCACCGCACCTGCTGAGCCGCCACCAATAATGATGTAATCGTATTTGCTGAGTACTTCGCTCATTTCGCCAGCTCCTTAAGCCGAAACCAAATAAATGTTAATAAAACGTTGTGGTATGACCAGATTAGCAAACATTGTTTCATCAAGAAAAGATTTAAATGGTAAGATTTAAAAAATCTAACAATCCTGATAACTTAAGTAGAAAATCGGTATCTACACTACGTTAAACTGTCTAGTTACAAGCCACTGCCTAGCAAAATTAGGCTAAGAATACACCTTGACCAGTAACTTATCGTTTAAAGACAAATGCAAAGTCTACCTAGCACAATGGCTTGTGAAACTGGGCAAGCTTACCCACGACGATTTTACTAAAGCTGAGCTTAACGCCCTTGTAAAAGATAGCTTTCCCTATACCTTTGTTTTCGAAATCCCTATCGGGGCCGGCACCGTATCCGTCCTTGAAGGCAAGGTGACGCTAGACAATGAAAGCAATCGAATTGGGCTGCAGTGCTTGTCAGCGGTAAAAATTGACGTAGCCGCTACCACTATTTATCGCGCTCACGTCGTATTTACCCTTTCTGCCACACCGGTTTACGACAAAAACATGAGTACGCTATACCTTACCGGCCTTACCACCGATAGCGTAACGCTAGTGAACGATGATTACGCCTTAATTAAAGACACCCAATTTTTACTCACTCGTTTCTTTCCAAAAAGTGTTAATAGTCTGCTTGGTGGGCCGCTAAAATCAGCGCTTTCCTTATTTAGCGCAGGCACATCCGACATGGCGGCTGATTATTTGACACTCTATCTGTCAGGTTCAAAGCAAGCGGTGCTGGACTATCACGTTCCACACATTGACAGCGCGTTAAAAAAGCAAATTACTCAAAAAGATTTAACTCATACCATGCGAGATAACCACTGGCGCGAGGTTCTCTTTTCTAAACTCGGCCAAAACGTTCGGGTAGAAGAAGGCGTTTTACGCTTTTATCTACGTCAATAGTACTGTTTTAGCGGATGACTAATGGTCTGAGACTATGGAGACCGGTACCGTATCCACCTGCTCACCAATATCTTCTATATTCAGCCTAGGGTTATCAACACTGGCTTCAAGCATATCGAAAGCTTCTTCTACGTAGCGAGCTAGGGGCTGCAAGGATTCAATATTTTTATTGCAGCACACCAAGCCAACATTCGCCGTTCCGGCGTATGTCATCAGCGTGATATTGACACCGCCACCCGGTGTCATGGTGGAAATGGGGTAACACGCTAATAGCTTGGCGTCTTTTAAATAGCGAAAATCTTTAGGCCCGGGGACACTAGATATGAGTATATTTGCTATCGGTTTTACCACGCTTGATAGCCTGAGCCATTCAAAAACCAAGGCTAGTGATTGAATAACGATGGTATAGCCGCTAAATGCTGCCGGACGGGCGTGCTGTGCTGCATGTTTCACAATGCGGTGATTCACCACAATTTGGCGTAAACGAAGGTAAGGGTCGGTTTCGCCGTGGGCAAGTTGAACCGGGACTATCGCAATTTTGTTCCCAGTGGTTTTCTCACCCGGTTTTCGCAAATTAATGGGCATATTAGTAAAGAGCGCTTTTTTAAATACTTGACCGTGGTCTTGAAGCAGTTTGTGAACACCAATGTCAAACGCACAAAGTAATACCTCATTTGCCGTGGAGCGGGTGCGCCGGGCTAACGCTTTTACGCGCTTAAAATCTAAATCCATTGTAGCCACTGCCCGACCGGCCTTAACTTGCCCTGTGAGCACGGTTTTAGTGCCGGTAAACGGTATAGGCATATAGTGAGGGTTAACTCTTAGTATCTTCATAAAAATGCGGATAAAAATAATTAAGAGATCGAATGCCGTTTTTAGCGCATAACCCACTCCCACTAAGCGCTTGTAAAAGCTTGCGGGTTCCCGTCGTTTGTTTCTTAGCCGCTTAAGTGCCCATACTGGGGTGAATTTAGATTCATGGGAATGAGACACGTACCCTGATTGAAACCAACGCACTAGCGTGGCACCGTCGCCATACATGTGGTGTACTCTTGCGTAAATGGCAAAAGAGTCGCTGTTTTCATCAAAAATAAAGTGGTACTGCCACAACGGTTTGTCAGGGTCTAAACGCGAAGCATGAAGTCTTGCCACAAACCCATCCAAGGCTTCTCTGTTAGTAACATCAGCTACTTTGTGAATTTGAACGTGATAGTCCATGTTCAGTTTTTTTACCGGCGCAAAGCCTATTGGATAGCCCAATACTGTTTTTACCGCACAGTTAAACGGTGATGTAGCACGAGCAAAACTTCTTATTTCTTGGAACAAATTGGGGACATACTCAGTGCTTTTTGCTCCTTCAGGCAATGCGAGAAGCTGCAAGCACGCAACGTGTTTGGGGTTCTCGTCAGACTCTGTTATCCAAAATGACTTATCTAAGAAACTGAGCGTTTTTGCCATTTTTATTCCTTTAAGCGAAGTCGAGGGGCGAGTGAGTAGCAGAACCTCTCACAAAATCTTGAGAATTAAGGATTTGTTCTAACTGCTTTTTTTGCTCATCTGACAGTGCCAACCTAGGCAGCACACTTACCATCATAAGCGAGAGTGCATGATAGCGCTGCATTGTGCTATCCATATGACTGTTTAGCTCATCAAACTGGCAAGATTGAGTAATAATCAAAGAGATCAAATCTACCAGCAGCGCTCTGTCCGTTTTTGACGCAATTAACATGTCCCGTTGGGACAGCGAGTCAAACAGAAATGCCAGCTGTTTGTTTAAACGGGTGATAATGTGCTGACGAGGTCGCACTATTGCGGGGTATTTTTCCGCCAGATCTGCTGGGCTACGATAGAAAAAGCGAAATACGTGAATACTATCGATGAGCAGATATAGGTAGACCATGATTTCTTCTGGGTGAAGCGTATTGAGTTTGTCGCGGTTGAGTACTTTCTGCATTTGTTGTTCATGCATCTTCATTAACGCACTGACAAGGCTATCTTTCCCTTTAAAGTGGTAGTAAAGATTTCCGGGGCTAATATCTAACTCAAGCGCAATATCTACGCTGGTCACGGTATTCTCACCGTGTTCGTTAAACAAAGTAAGCGCGGTGAGTAAAATTTTTTGCGCAGTTTTCATAAGTTAGCCCATTTGAGAGGTTTTCGTTAGCTACATAAACACAAAATATAGCTGTGCGCCCCCTGCCAACATACCTAAAATCGCTCCGGTCACTATAAGTTTCCATTCGTCTTGTTGATAGGCTGGTCGCAATACGCCTTCGAACTCTTCAACGCTCAGCGCCTGCATTCGTTCACTTAAATCGTGCCCAACCTGCAGCGCGTTGTTGGCATAATCGAAGGCATACAACAAATATTTGTCTGAGTTATCGAATATCTGGCGGACCGCTAACGCTTTCATCTGATGATAATTTTCAGAGCCAACGCCAAGCGCAAAATAAGGCTGCGCTATAGCCACATAACGTTCAATGGCGTCATTCACGTGAAGTTCAATAAGCTCTAGAAGCTGCGCCGACCCCGAGCCATGTAAAATAACATGGGTAATATTTTTGGGCGTAATCAGCTTTTTCTCGATAATGGCCGAGTAAACTTCTGACACCTCTTTTTGGCGCTTTAAAAACATTCCCTGAATTGTGACTGGGCCAATTTTTCTGGGTCGTTTGGGCTCGAAGATTATTTTTATCGCGATCCAATTGGTGGCATACCCCACGAGTAAACCGCCCAAAGGTAATATCCACCAGGCTTGAAAAAGGTACCAGAACACCATTGTCGGTAAGCCAAATAAAAAACCAAAATAAAGCCCTGAACGCACGATAAATGGAAATTCTTTGCTGCCTGCGGTGAGAAAGATTTCGTTAACTAGCTCAGGCGCATTAACTAACTGCTCTACGACAAGTTCTTTGATATCTAAAATTTCAGATACGTTGTGTTGGAAGTCGTCCACCATTTTATGAACAACATTAGGAATGTCGTTTTCTATGCGCTGATAAACCAGGTTTTTACCCTGTACGGGCAACGCTGCCCATAACTGGGGAGCCGACTCTGCCATAACGTCGTTGATCACCTTACGGATAACTTGGCTCAAGCGACGCTCGATCGCTTTCGTTAGCTCATCGGCGTCCAAGCGCTGTGCTAATTCTTCAACGCTCAGCAATTTACCTAAAACCAGCTCAACCTCAATTTCTGCCATTTGACGACGCTTTGCGGGGATAAGCCCCTGCCAGCCAAAGAAAGGTTTTATGCCAACAAACTCGATGGGGTAAAACATCATCTTTACCGCCAAATAATTTGTAAGCCATCCAACGATAGCGCTAATTAAAGGAATTGATAGCAGGCTTAGTGTTTCAACATTCCATTCCATACTGCGAACTAGTGTCCGATTTATTATTCTCTTTGTCAGGCTACTGAGTGCTTATGAATTGGTCAACGTAAAAAGTGAAATTACTGCCAATTGTTGATTGAAGACAAGCAAATGAAAGTCTAAACGTTAGCTGTGAAAAGAAAGTTAAGTAGTAAGGTTTGTGACTTTCGCCAGTAAGAAGTTAGTGTGAATGTTTTTTGTATTAGGTAGTGGTTTCTAACTTTAGCCAATAGACTTAGTCAGTAATGTTGGAAGATTAGCATTCGCGGCGTGTATTGATACTGTGCACGAATCTAAGGACTTAAATATTATTGTTACCCGTTTTTAAAGCGGTATCGCGGCATGTAGACAAGGCGAATGTTCGAAGGTCTCTCGGCCGAAGTTAAACTTAATAGGTACTCTTCATGGCAGTATTCGACGTGCGGTTAAAAAAGCTTGAACATGATATTGAGCATGCGAGCAATTACGATGAGTTCGAGGCTGCGTGCTTAGCACACGACGCGCTATCTGGTGCACAAGAGTGGAAAGCAGAAGACGCTAGTGATGACTACGATTATAAGCTTATCCGCAAAAGAGTTCAGCGACTTCAGTTAGCCAGGGGAAAAGGCGATATTCACGCCCTGATGTCTATTCTTCACGAAGGGCTTCACGGCAACTTGGGCAATATTGCCAATCCATTACTCATTTTGCACTGTAAAGTGGGCACCAAGTATTTAATTGAGCAGTTCATTGACGAAGTTACCCTTGCGCTAGAGCAAATTTTCCACGCTGATGAACAACAGGTAGATTTTTACGAAAAGTTATCTTTCTTTGAAGAAACTGCCCATGCGTTTGGCCGTAGCTGCCTGATGTTATCTGGTGGCGCAGGTTTAGGCTTTTTTCATGCTGGTGTTGTAAAGTCACTTAACGAAAAAAACCTTTTGCCCACCGTTGTCTCAGGTTCAAGTGCCGGCTCAATTATTGCTGCCATGCTAGGCACGCGAAATCACGACCAGTTGTTGGAAGCGTTGAGCGCTGAATTTATTTATGAAACATTTAAGCACTGGCGAAGTTTTGCAGGTTTGGGGAAAAAAGGCTTATTCGATAGCTCCGTGCTTGAGAATGCATTAATAGAACTCTTTGACCTTACTACCTTTGAAGAAGCGTTCAAGAAAACAGGGCGGCACATAACCGTAACCGTATCTCCCGCCGATTTACACCAGCATTCTCGGTTATTAAATGCTAAAACCTCACCTAACGCGATCATTACGCAGGCGGTACGTGCCTCTTGCGCCGTTCCTGTTATTTATAGTCCAGTACAACTGCGCGCTAAAACACCCGCCGGCGACATTGTGCCTTATATCCCTAACCGTCGTTTTGCCGATGGCTCACTGATGGCAGACCTTCCGTATGAACGTCTCGCACGGCTATACGGTGTCAATCACAGCATAGTAAGTCAGACCAACCCCCTTGCCGTACCGTTTATTTCTTCTAATCGTATCGATCCGAACTCGTTATGGGATATGTCAGCTCGCCATCTTGGACAGCTTGCTAAAACCAACAGTATCTTTGCCATTGATATTATTGAGCGGCTCACAGGAAATAAAGAGGCCAAACTGGCGATTCATAAAGTTCGTTCTATTATTGATCAGCAGTACGTCGGCAACATCAATATTTTGCCCAAACGTCAAATTAGAAATTTATCGCAAGTATTGTCTAATCCAACCCGAGACAGTATTGAACAATTGATTGTTAGCGGAGAACGAGCGTCGTGGCCGCAACTCCATGTTATTAAAAGAAATACCAAAATTAGTGAAAAATTACGGTATCATTTAGGTCAACTGAAGAAACGTGAAGCAGTAGAGCTAGGCCATGTTGTAAAATAAGACGTGCGCCCGCTAAACTGTCTCGAGTTGACCATAACCATTTAATGTCAATTCGCAGCATCATTTGAAAGGATTACGGTGAGCGCACAAAGCCAAAACCCCGATAGTATTTACACGCAACAAGTAAAACAACTCATCAATATGATATATCCTCAAGAGTCTGGCTATGGCTCTGTGTTCGAGGATGCACGCCATTACTTTTCTCTTACGCCTGCGCTTGAACAACATATCGAAGACTTAAAAGCCCAATTAAAAAAAATTGAGGGGAATAAAAATAAAGAAGTCTTAGCTGAACAGCTTACCAAACAAATAAAAAATAGCTCAGAGAAACTTGAAGAAGAGCGTTTAGCAAGGTTAGAGCGTCTGGGCGCTGTAAGCACTAAAATCATTGAGCTTTGCGAAGGTGATAACTGGCAAGAAACACAGCAGCTAAGTGCGAAACTTCTGGGCACAATTATGTTGCTAACGCGAGGTCCTGAGGGTAATTTTGCTCGTGTTCATATGCGCTTCAAACCTCTCTACAAAGCCGTTTTAACATTGCGATTAGTCGATAGACTCTTAGAGCACGATACTATCGCCCACAAGTACCTCTCAAAATATCGCGAGGCCTCTTCTCGCTTTCGCGGAAACCGTTACTGGCACGACAAATGGAAAGTAGAGCTGGGCCGTCCTCTTATCACTGCCGCGCTATTACAGGATATCGGCTTACAAAGCCCTGCCGCATTAACCATTTTAAAAGGTGAAAATGGCACGCTTGATGAATTCCGCTTACTTGAAGAATCACAGCGAAAGGACCTACTCAAGCTCAACTATCATTTTACGCTCAAATACATCGTTGATGGATTAGGCCTCCCCAGCTACGTAGGAAATAACAAAGAAGAGAGAGATAGGTTTGTTCTCACGCATAAAGAAGCGAATAATTTTCTACAAAGCATAGTTAAAGATGCGTTTGTTTCGAAAACGGGACTAGGCGAAATAGTCAAAATCCCTCAGATTTACGTTTCTATTGTACTGTCTACCAAATCCGATTACTCGCGAATGAGTTTGCCTAAAGGTTATTTGCTTATTGAGCAGTTGGCGAAGAAAGGTGCATTGAACAAACAATTGGCGCAAGACTTTATAGACCTGGTGGGCTATTTTCCTCAAGGCTTTGGCGTTACTTTTATACCAGAAAACGAAAAAGGCCAAGAAAAAGACCAATACGAATGTGCCATTGTTATTGGCCTAAACCCTAAACATCCGGCGGAGCCACTATGTAAAGTGGTAACAAGAAACCAAAAATATGTCACCAGTGGTGAACAAGAAGTCATCCCGAAAAGCAGAAACCTGTACTTCCCCGCTAATAGAAAGAAGCTGATGCGTATAGGTAAAGACAGGCTCGGCGAAATAATGAGCCAACTTTCAAATAATTTCACGCCAGATGCAGTAGATGATTTAGTGCCAAGCTTCTGGGAACCTTTCGACTTTTTTGGCTATAAAAAACATCAAAATTTATGGGTTAAAAACAAATAAAAAGGCAAGTAGCTTTAATAGCTACCTGCCTGTACCCAACATTTAGTGAGGCTTCGCTCGCGCTATTCACCGTCTTTTTTGACATTGTTCGAGTTCGCTGCGCTCGTACTACTTTTCTCAGTTGAGGTGGTTGACGAGGCGCTAGTGCTTTTAGGGGCAGCCTTAGAACCCGACGTTTTAGGCGCTGTAGTTTTAGCCGTAGTCTTATTCGCTGACATTTTTGTAGTTGTGCTTTTACTCGTCGTCGAACTTGCTTTACTTGATGCCGTCGACTTTGAAGTAGCTGGCTTCGTTGAGGTTGAGGCTGGTTTTGACGCCGCTTTCGTTGTAGCAGCAGATGTTTTGCGAGCGCGGGGAGTGTTCGCCGCTACGCTTGCTTTCGCTGTCGCAGGCTTAGCAACCGTCTCTTTTGCCTTTACTTGTTTTGCCGCTTCTTTTGCCGCAAGAAGGGCAACTTGCTCTACAAGCAAGTCAACCTTTGCATTTAATGCTTCTAACTGCTGCTCTTTTTGCTGGCGCTTCTGTCCACCGGAGAACATCGAAAAAAGCGGTGTTGAACTTACCAATTTTTGCGCTGAATCCACAATCGCAAAGGGATTAAGCGTTTGTCTTAGCTCGCTTTCAACTTCAAGCCCTTTGGTCTGCATCGCATTAATAGTTTCGTGCGTGTCATCAATTCTTTGACTGACCATTCCTGCGACTTGATCTAACTTGGCCGACAATAAATCAGTACCTGCGTATAGCCAACCGAATAATGGAGAAGACTTGATGGGCGTTGCCGCAATGCCGTTGCGCGCAGTAGAATTACTGTCTAGCGCAGACACTGACTTTGAATTAGGAGTATTTTTGTTGCTCATAACGCCTCCAACGTGGAGATTTACTAAGCATGCCAGCACCACGCTTGTGAACAAAAGCGATACTGTCACTCATATGCAATTAGGCAAATAACGGCCTTTCTTAACCTAGCTAAATGACTAAGTGCGTCATGGGCACCTAACCGGTGCCCACAAGGAACATGGAATTACTTGTTAGCCGCTAATTTTGCTACTGCCTCTGTCAAAGCGTCAATCTTAGCTGAGAGTTCTTCAATGCGCTGATCCGCTGGCTCTGAGTCAAGGCCTAGCTTTTTGCGTACGTCAGCCACGCGATTTTCAACATCGTTAGTGGTCGATTTCACTTTGGTTTTCGCGTCTTCTTCAAGAGACTCGCCCTTGGTTACCAGCTCATCGAACATTTTGTTCGCTTCTTCGCTTAACTTTTCGTAACGACCCTGTGCTTCTTCAACACTTTTACCGTATGCGCCAAGGCCTGCTAGCCAAATTTTACGGGCCATATCTTCGGCTTCGTTAATTTTGCCTTTGATTGTGTCTGTAGTCGTCATGTTCAGCTCCTATGAATGCTAATTGAAAGTGTTTTTCAACACCATGACCAAACTTTACGCCTTACAATTAGAATCTGCATACTAAAAACACACAAAAATAAAAAAGCCCGAATAAGCTTTTTGCTTACTCGGGCAATTAGTTAAATATTGCTTAACGCATTTGAACCGTTTTTAGAGCGGTACGCCCGCTAGGTATAGCACAAATGCATATTCAAGGGCCGTGGACTCGAAACGTTTAAATCGTCCGGAAGCCCCGCCATGCCCTGCTTCCATATCTATTTTAAAGAGTAAAAGGTTATCGTCTGTTTTGTACTCTCTCAGCTTCGCGACCCATTTCATTGGCTCGAAATATTGCACTTGCGAATCGTGCAACCCTGTAGTTACCAGCATATGTGGATAATCTTTGGCTTCTACTTGGTCGTAATGCGAGTACGAAAGCATATAGTCAAACTCAGCTTTATTCTCTGGGTTGCCCCATTCGGTATATTCGCCTGTGGTTAAAGGAATAGAAGCATCGCTCATGGTCGTTACCACATCAACGAAAGGAACATGTGCACTTACCCCAAGGTAAAGTTCAGGTGCCATGTTTACCACCGCGCCCATAAGCAAGCCACCGGCGCTTCCCCCCATAGCAAACACGCGAGTCTTATCGGCATATTGCTGTTCCACCAGTCCTTTGGTTACGTCAATATAGTCAGTAAACGTGTTCATTTTTTCAAACATCTTGCCGTCTTCATACCACTGGCGACCTAGCATTTGCCCACCGCGAATATGCGCTATAGCAACCACGAAACCTCTGTCTATCAACGACAGCCAACTACTTCTAAAGGTTGGGTCGATAGTCGCGCCGTAAGATCCGTACGCATACTGATAAAGTGGGTTAGTACCATCTTTTTTAAATTTATCTTTTCGGTAAACCAAAGACACGGGTACTTCTGCGCCATCTCGGGCTTCTATCATTACTCGCTCTGATGCGTAAGCCGATGAGTCGAAGGTGTCAGAAACTCGGGTTTGTTTCATTATCTCACTTTCTAACGTATCTAAATTAACATCGATAATGGAGCCAGGCGTCGTTAGTGAACTGTAGAAAATCCTCAGCTTATTCGTGTCCATCTGCGGGTTCGCGTTAAAATATGCACCGTAAATTGGGTCTTGTGTGGGAATGACCTTTTCTTCACCTGACGTAAGGTTGTGTACCACCATACGTAGCATGCCGTTTTCTTTTTCTTTAACCACTAAGTGATTTTTAAACACCTCTATGTTTTGCAGAAAAACATTGGAACGGTGCGCCACCACCTCTTGCCATGTTGATACATCGCTAAAGCCATCGAGCGGCGCTTTCATAATTCTGAAGTTCTTTGCGTCGATATTCGTTAATACGTAGTACCCGTCTTCTGCTTTAGCGACACTGTATTCCTGCCCGTCTTTTAACGGTAAGAAGACTTCTGTCGATGCTGTCGGGTCATTCGCGTCGACTAAAGTCACACCGGTTTTATCGGTGTTATTGTGATGAATGTAAATAACGCGGCTGTCTTTACTTTTACTGATGTAGGTATAAAACGTCGGGTCGCTTTCTTCGTAAATCAAGGTATCGTCGCTTTGCGCAGTACCTAGTTTATGGCGATAAACTTGATACCCTAAGAGGGTTTGCGGGTCTTTCTTAACGTAAAAAAGGTGGGTGTTATCGTTAGCCCAAACCACCCTTCCTGACGTACCTTCCAATACATCATTTAATTTGTCACCGCTTTCGAGATCTTTAACGAAAATAGTATAAATACGCCGACTTAATGTATCTTCAGAATATGCGAGCAATTTATTATCGCTGCTTATCGCATAGCTTCCGATGCTAAAATAATCATGCCCTTCAGACATGATATTTGCATCTAACAAGACCGAAGGTTCAGCCTCAAGGGTTGGCTTTCTTAAATAGATAGGGTATTCGTTTTCGCCCGAATAGCGGGTGTAATACCAATAGCCGTTATCGAAAACGGGCACGGTTGAATCGTCTTTCTCTATTCTAGATACCAATTCTTCATATAGCGCCTCGCGATTGCCTTTAAGCGGAGCTAGAACAGTCTCCACATAGCTGTTTTCTTCATCCAAATGCGCCAATATTTCTTTATCAGTGCGAGAGTCATCTCGCATCCAGTAGTAATTGTCATTGCGGGTGACGCTGTGGGCCGTCAATTCATGAGGCACTTTTTTCGCTACAGGAGCGCGAGTTTGAGTATTAAGCATAACGGCTGAAAGGCTACTCTCTTCTACTTGTTGAGAAACTTCTGTTTTATTTTCTACGCTACAGCCTGATATCAATCCGCCTGCAGCAAGTGCTATCCATAGATATTTCATTCTTATTCCTTTGTATGCACTGTTCAATAAAGGTTCGCTTACTGCCTGTGTTTATTCAAAGAACACAAGAGCTTAAAACGGTAATGCGCGGTTAAAACAAATGAAAACGGTTCGCGCTAAATTATCGAGTATATATAAACTGGGGGAAGGGTATAGTGATTCTTAAGCGCTCATTAGCTTAAGAAAAGTAACGTTGCTAGAAAGATAGGTGGTGCTGTATTTTTAAGGTGGGGGTATCTCCTAATTACAGAACTACCGCATAAAAGGCATAAAAAAGCGCCGCTTGGCTATACAATTCAAAGCGACGCTTTCATTAAAATATCAGGGCAAATAATAAACCGGTGGATTAAACCTTTATCAGCTAGTTAATTCGCTTTAAACCGGCTTTAGCACTTTAACCTTGCACGCTAGTCTACCAAGTCTTTTGGCATCTCGTCGCGAATAGAAAGCCATACTTTACCGCTTTCGATACCGTAGTTTCTTACGACAACCGGCACTTTCTCGTACTCGCCTTTCTCTGCCACGTCGAGCAAATCAGCATAGTATTTATTGGCTACATCTCGTGCTTGCTGATGCGAGAAAAAGTACCCGCCTATTCGCGAGTAAAGTCCGCGAAAGCCATTCATCATCAAAACGAAGACGTTGTTGTTAGAAGCAAGCGCCAAATCATGAGACATTTGATAATCGAACTGGGCAAACGCCATTCCTTCTTGCTCAACATTTTTGTATCGAGCAATAATTTCCGCCGACTCTTGAGGGTTATTACGAATAGCACCTCTAATGAACACTGCACTTAAGTTAGTGCGTGCTGCCAACAAATTATCTACGAGTTCAGGGATACCTTCTTGGTCTAGTCTAGCTAGCGTTTCTAAGATGTTTAACCCGCAGGTTTCCCAAAAATTATTTACTTTAGTTGGCTTACCGTGCTGAATGGTTAACCAACCATCCCTAGCTAAACGCTGAAGCACTTCACGTAAAGTGGTTCGCGTTACACCAATTAACTCAGAAAGCTCTCTTTCTGCAGGCAA
>CEPO01002724.1_pt1 | contig 14404 bp, 18 predicted proteins | sample 530481 | NCBI WGS metagenome assembly CEPO01 (sample SAMEA2620198, study PRJEB7988) | marine metagenome | biome: marine biome (ENVO:00000447); feature: surface water layer (ENVO:00002042); material: "saline water (ENVO:00002010), including plankton (ENVO:xxxxxxxx)" | depth 5 m
ATAACACGGCTGTATACCTTTTTCTTTTTAGACGAGTCGGCGTTGCGGACGAACTCAGACAGGCTGGAGTTGTATTTGGTTGTCTGGCCGTTTTTAAATCTGGCAAACATCATCATTCTCCCATTTGGTTGCCCAATTAATGAGCGGGTTGCGATTGTATCAGGGTAGTAAGCGTCTCGCGAGTAAATTTTTGCTTAACATGATTTTCTACAGCCTGAATGTTGGCGTGGTACATACGAGTGCCCCCCTCGTTGTCCTTTAACAATAGATCTATTTTTATCTGACCACCAAATTGCTGCTTTAGTTTCCGTACTACCGCTTGAGAATCCAAAAATTGCTCTACAAATATTTCAGGGTTAATCCTTCTACCTTCGACTTTTTCTCTGGATTGAACAAACTTCCAAGCTAACTCTGGAGACTGGTATACAAACAATACGAGAACATCGCGGCCCCGATCAATAGCCCGTATAATATTTTTCTCGGCTATAGCGTAATTTGATAACGTTCCATCAAGCAAAAATGACTGCTTACGCTTAAACGCATTGTCTAGAGTTCGCTCTACAATAGAGGAGACTGCTCTTTGAAATAGGAATGAATTGTCTCCCGTATATTGTTCGAAATAGTGACGCAATTCGTCGGGATCTAATCGAATAACATTGGTAGCCTCAACTTCTTGCAGAAACTCTTTGGAGGTTTCAGTTTTCCCCGCGCCAGGGGAGCCGGCCATGAATACCGCTACTGGTTCATCTTCAGGAGGGAATCTTTCTCTGTCAGTCAATTCGTTTGCAATTGCAGTGCGGTTCTTCTTAGCAAACTTAATGGCTTCTTGTTCAATACGCTTTTCTTCTTCAGTCATCTCGTGGTTTGCAACCGATACAGCTGATACTTATACACATACAGTAACGTTCAGTAATAGATAAATAAATAAAAACTAAAAGATAACTAATAGCGGCCCTCTACAAAGTAGGCGTATCAGGGGCTTCACAGGAGGTAAAACTTTTTTGATACACAAACAAAACCTTTTTCGTACATGAAGAAGTCGATTTCACACCTTTCTCGTACACAAACAGAACTTTATTCGTACACATGGAGAACTTTTTTCGTACACAGCGACCACCGCTCGCACAGGCCTTGTCCAATTATCCAATTTGAATAATGTCATGAAGCCAGTTGGAGTGGTTGAATCGCTGTTTTTCCGCTTCTGAAGGATATTCCTTTTTCCTTTACCTTAATGGAGCATGTTGGTAGGCAGTAGAGCACATGCCTGAGAGCCTTGATGACTTTAGCTTTAAATTCGTACAGGTTCTTGCATTTACTTCTTTGGCTATGAAATACAGCTTCCAGAATTGCCCAAGGAATGAAATTACTTTTATTATTGCCCTCACTATTCATAGAGTAAGCTTTCATATTCAAAAACAGATACAAGTCGATTCCCAGTGGAGATCTCCGCTGATAAAGTAATTGAAGTGCTCTAGAGTCTACGGGCATGGATTTTTTCATATCACTAAGTGAGAAAGGTTTGATTATCCCTTTCGTATACATTTCTGCTGCCGTAAACCGCTCTTCGTTGAAGATCTTCATATCGAGAGCTGAGCGGAAACTAGAATAGAAGCTTGTCAACTGGCTAGAGCCACTTTGCTCTCTTCCCACAACATCGAAAAATGCTTGTCGTTGAGACTTTCTAAGCTCTTCCTCAATTACTTTTTCGATTCCCGTTGTCTTTTCAAGTTTTGTGAATTGAGTTTGCCAGTAACAAATACTCATTCGCCCAAATGTGCCACCTGGAATACCGCTTTCGCATTCCAACTTTAAAGTTCGCCTGGCGTTTTCTTTTTCAGCCCAAGTTATCGGTACGGTTTGCTTTTGATGCAAAGGGAGTAGGACTGGATCAATCAGCACTATTGGGTAGTACGCTATATATTTTTTGGGGACATCTTCGCAAAAAGATAACTCCCGGATTAGTTCGCTTGCGGACTTCATTAGATATTTACATCCTATACGCAAACTAATCGCTTGTTTTCTGGCTATCTATCCACTTGTCAAAATCTTTGGAAGGAAAGAGTAATTTTCCATTCATCTTTATGTAGGGAGGGACGGGGTTTCGTTCACCATACACGCGGTTTCTGTATATGCGATTGTATATAGTTCTTTTACTTGAGCGGAGTATGGCCGCTACCTCTTCCAATAAATAGAAGTCAGGCTTTATTTTTAAGTGTCGGTTCATAACAGTAGTTACCTCTGTTCACTGGTAATGTTCAATGCTTACCGGTGAAACTACAACGTAATGAGCAACGGGGTGGTTGAAAAACTAGGGTGAGTGATTCGGGGTTTTACTGAGACAAAAGAGAAAATTTGTGTTATGGAGATGGTGTCTGATAGAAGGCCGATTTGGCATGCCAAATCGGAAAGCTCTATTTTTAGCCGAGGAGGTACTCTAGTCTTTATCGGTATAGGTATGAAACAGCCAGGCGAAAAACGCTACACAGCAAAGAATCATTAAGTTACTCACTATTACGGGGATCACGAGTTAGTTGTTCCTTGTTCAATGGCCTTAAAAAGATCGTGCTTAAGTTTGTCATAGCGTCGGGTAGCTCGAATAGCCAAAATCATCAATACCCAAACCTGAAACCATTCATATGTTGTCATGTCAGCCTCTTACTGAACTAGTGCCTGCTTTTTCGTTAGGCAAAAAAGCCCGCTAAAAATTAGGCAGGCCTAATTTTTATAAATAGGTATCGTAAAGCTCGCCTCGCGCCTGAGCATCCTCAGCCTCTTCACGAGTCATGTGCTCACCATCAGCGATAACATTTCCCATACCATCATCAAGCTTATCCAACTGTTTATTTTCTTGGCTGTCTGCTTCATCACTACCCAAAATTGCACTAACAATGAATAAAGCGACAACAGCTAAGATCCCCAAGAAGCCCTCGAACCCCATATTTACCTCCAAGTCAGAATTAGGCATGCCTAATTTCTGGCTAAGTATTTCATAGAATCTAAATGCTATTAAAGCCAAGCAAATCTTAGTTTTCAATAGCAGATGTCGTACACAAATTGAAAGTAAATGATGGTTCGCCGTTCCCAAAGCGGTTAAAACAAGCAAGAACAAGGTTAGGGCTATCCCAACAGCAATTAGGAATATGGGTAGAAATGGGAAGTTTTGTGGCCTCTACGAGCACGAACCAGCACGAGCGCGATGTTCATACACCGGACTTTAAAACGGTGTCGGCCTTAAATGCAGTGCTTAATGTGCCCACTGCGTTTCTGTTTGGTGTGGAAGATGATTTAGCTGAAGCGATATTAGAGTTCAGTGAAAACAGACAATAGCGAAGTATCGCAAACTTAATGATAAGCCTAATCATGCTTCTTAATTTTTCATCTTTTATACTCGCCGGCCACGTAAATTTCGCTAAGAACCCATCCGTATAACAGTGGCATCATGAGCAATATCCCTCTCTTTTATTCGGGCGCTCCGCCGCCCGCTATGTCGAAGTCGAAAAATCGCCTTCAACATAGCGGGCGTTTGGGTTCTAGCTCTTACATGCACAATTTCATTTGCAGATAAACGCAGAAATTTATTTGCAGATTGCATCCTGTTTTATATGTAGGTAAACTTTTAACCACTAGCCCGTTCGGGCAACGAAAAAAGTCGGCGCTCTCCAGCTGCCGTTTCCACGTAGTGAGGCACCCTCACGTCCTTTTATATATGTCATGACGCGCCGCATTTTCGGCGTTCAAGTTCGGCGCTTAATTGCTGCCGTTTCTATCTATTTTAATTTTTAAATCCCAGGCGAGATCGGTCCGAGCCTTGCGTTTTGCGCTAAACAGGGGCGAATAGGCTTAAGTGTCGCTGAGCTGTTTACAGCCAGTTAATCTTACAACCTTAGGAATGACATAATGTTTAATGAAGTACACGAAGTATCTAAGCTCAAAGCCGAGACCCGACTAATCGCCAGAAAGAGGCATAAGCCGTCGAAGCTAGACAAGTACGGTGTGCACTTGCGTAAACTCTATGAAGAGGGCGCTAGTAAAGCGGAGCTTCAGCGCTGGCTTGTTCGTAGAGGTGTTGTAGTAAACTGGACCACGGTGAAACGTTGGCTGGACAGAAATGCCTAAGTTCGCCAAAGCAGAAACGCAGGCAGAAAATGTAGTTAAAGGGCTGACAAAAGCAAGAATTATCAAGTCATATGGTACAGCCCGTAATTACGAACAAGCTCTTAAAACTGTAGTCAAGTGGACAAAGGAAAACAAACTAAACGGGCTTCAGTCACTGACACCAGACATTGCCAGGTATTACCTTGAATACCGAGCGGAAGCTGTAGGGCAGAAAGCGCTTGATATGGAGCGACAGGCCATTCAGGCAATGATGCAACTGAATGGCAAAATCCCTCCTAAAGCAACCTTGTACCGCGTCAAGTCAGAGCTAGAAGAAATTAAAAGGTCCAGAGCCTACACGTCGGCACAGGCTCTAGCAGTATCCAAACATCAAACTGACACACATCAACTTTCCACTCAAATAGCATATGCTGCTGGATTAAGAGCACATGAGCTTCTGACGCTTGCAAGAGCTGAAGAGCGAAACCCTGACAAACGTCCCGCTTTAAACTCAAAATGGGCAGGGCGAGAAGGTCAGCTTTACACGGTGCAGGGCAAAGGCGGGTTGATACGTCACGTACTAATTCCTAACGACTTGGTCGAGCAGCTCGAGCAGCGCAGGTTTGAAAACCCAGTAACCGTCAAAGATCGGAAAATTAATTATCTCCAGCGCTATGATATCGGGGCAGGGAAGCGATGGTCAGACTCCTTCAGTAAAGCGTCAAAACGCATCCTTTTCTTCTCTACAGGAGCCCACGGGCTCCGACATAGCTATGCTCAAGAAAGGATGCGCGAGCTAAACGCTATAGGGTATCGCCGCGCTCATGCTCTGGAGACGGTTTCGCAAGAGATGGGACACTTTAGACCGGAGATTACGGAAGTTTATTTGATGTAGCTAGGAAGGTAATAAGATACAGCTGACGCTTTATTAACTTTGATCCACAAACAATTTACTGCGATAGCAAGAAGCATTCGGGATAGGCATACTGAATGGGAGAAGATCGTTTGTAGCGGCCGTTAAACCATGGATAAGAATACCAACAAATCATAAGCGTATTATCTGTGCCTTTTGGCTGTCATTTTCTAAGACCTTCGATTTTATCAGAGGATTTTACACCAATTCATCTATATGATGGAAAAGTTGAAGCAGACATCCAGATAGTTAGGAAAATCGGTACAATCAACCTCTTAAGTAAGCCAAAAACTGCGGAGGGTTAAGCTATCTTTAAACTAATAAATAAAGTATCTCAATAGCTTGCGAAGATTGGAAAGCCAATATTTCTATAGGAGTTACTGCTAGTCAAAAAAAATTGTTGTAACCTGTACGTCATGCGCTCCTAAAGGAACTGAGAAGAATGAGCAATGTAACCCCAATAAAAGATAAAGCAATCGAAAAAATAAGCTTAACTGACATAGATCTTGATTTTCATAACCCAAGGTTTGGTAATGGTGAATTTACAGAACAAACATCTCAACCAGAGATTCTAAATTTCATAGTAAAAAATTTTGGTGTTGACGATGTACTTAGTTCACTCTCGGTAAATGGCTTTTTTGCAGCTGAACCGATAGTTGTTAAAAGAAATGGTTCTCGATATGTCGTTTTAGAGGGAAATCGAAGAGTAACTGCTATGTTGATTTTATCTAACGATAAAAGAGCAGCATCGCACTCTGACAGAATTGAAAAATTCACTAAGCTTCATTCTGAGCATGGTTCTCCATCATTTGATCCCGTTCCTGCGATAATATTTGAAGAGGACGATGATGACAGGACACTTTTGTCATATCTCGGTGTCAGGCATATCGTATCTACCAAAGATTGGGATTCTTTTGCTAAAGCAAACTGGGTTCAGTCAACAGTAAGTGGTAATAAAATTTCAATAGATGATGTATCTGTTATGACAGGTGACAACCATCAGACTATACGGAAATTGCTTCAAGGCTATAACTATGTAAAGCAGCTTGAAAACAAAAATTTATTTGATCCTGCAAACAGTAATAAAGGCGGAAGAGGCAGCAACACCAAGTACCCATTTTCTTGGGTATATACCATCCTTGGATACAAGCAAATTAAGGATTTTCTGAAAATATCAGAAGATGCCACTGATAAACACCCTATACCTGAAGAGTCTTTGGAAAACGCCGCTCTGTTGCTTAAAGCGATGTTTGGAAATAAAAGTCTTGGTAAAGATTCGCAAGTTGGTGACTCTAGGAACCTATCTCAGTTAGCTTCAGCGGTATCTACTCCCGAGAAGGTTAAATTTCTTAGGGAAGGTAAACACGTTAAAGACATTGAAGAGCTGACCAAGCCTGCTGAAGAGCGCTTAACCAGCATTCTCTTTACGATGAGAGATTTACTAGCAGAAGCAAATGATAGATTAGTACGAGAAAATCTGGACAGAACAAAAGTTCCCCAACTCCAAGAGTATTTAGAACAAATTAAACGCCAGTTCAGAACATTAGATAAAGGATTAGCAGATCAGTTAAAAGGTCAGGAAGGAAGTGACTGGTGAGTTACCAAGTATTTGATAGAAAATTACATCAAGATGCCGAAAGCAATGCAGATCAAACTGAATTTAGAGCTTTATTATTCGGAAGTGCTAACGTGGAAGCCGGAATAGAAGATGACAATATTGCCAATAGTTTAGACGATTATCAATTAGACCAACAGTTAGACGAAGATTGGGCTATGGATGATGCAGCCAAAGATAGTGCAGCAGGACTTCTGCTTGAAAAACTTCGCATGAGATCAGAAATTCTTGGTGACCATTACCCATTTGAAATCAACGGAGCTGAAGTTTCATTGAAACCTGGGGAAACAAGTCTTGTTTATCGGTTCTGCCTAGCAGTTTCAAATGCACCGAACATTACTAAAGGAGAATTTACAAAACTTCCACGCGAGTTTGAGCAGATTGCTGCTCAAGTAACAAGGTTAATGCTCGGTCAAGGTGCCCAATGGCTGCATACCGGCTGGCCGAGAGTACAAGGAGCACCTAGGAAGTTCAAAGACCTCGTAGAGTATATTAAAGCTGAGACAAACTCTTTGCATGAATGGACTTGGTCGCCTCATGCTGGGTTGGAGGACGATGATGCCATTAAAATTAAAGATTGTGGTGTCGACTACATTGCTTGGCACGATTTTTTTAACAACAGAGATGGCAAGCTGTATGTAATGGGGCAATGTGCATGTGGCAACGACTGGGTAAATAAATTTAATGACATTAAACCCAAAAAATTAGAAAGTTGGATTCGTCCCTTGTCATTGGTTTCACCTATAAAGACAATGGCCATTCCATTTTGTTCGGCCAGTGGATATTTAATAGACAGCTCACATGAAGACAATATTTTATTAGATAGACTCCGATTAACTTTAATTTGCGAAAATAACCAACTCATCCTAGAGGAAAAAGACAATTTAGAAAGTCTTATTGAAATGGTTAAAGACGCAAATTAACATTTTCAAAGTTATTACCAAATATTTGGCATGTTTTCTACTATAGCTTTCATTATTGGAGGGGGAACTGCATTTCCGATAATGGTATAACGCATGTTCATACCGTAGGTATCAGGGAATACAGTCTCTTTTGGAAAACCTTGTAGTCTAGCCGCTTCAACATATGAAAGCCTTCGAGCAGGTTTATCTTCTCTGAATCTCCAAACGTCGTGTTTAAGCTTAACCAATTTAGGGCTCATTGGGTGTAAAGGGACGTGCCTGGCGTTACTGACAATTGTTTTACTGGGTTGATCCCACCCTCTATACCGGTCTCTCGATAAGTAATACCAATGAAAGTCGAGGTTATAGAATTCACCTTCTGGCCATTCAGGAAGATCTCCAATATATTCCCTCTGTGAAGCATGAGGCTTTGATGTATTATTTCCATGTGTTGGTTCAGGGAAATTGTAACGTACTCCAAAATCAGAACGAATACCTACAAAGAAAAGTCTTTTACGCTCTTGTGGCAACCCGTAGTCGGCAGCGTTGATTATTTGAGCTGTCACTTTATATCCAGCTCTCCTAAAGGTATACAACTGACTTCTGTACAAATGCGCAAAGTTTGAACGCACCATTCCGCTTACATTTTCTACAACGAAAGCTTTAGGCTTTATTTGATTAAGAGCCCTTGCAAAATCTCTATATAAATAGTTTATCTTACGATCTGCATCCCTAGCGCCACCCTGGCTAAATCCCTGACAAGGGTAGCAACCCACCAGTAAGTCTGATGAAGGGAATGAGTTTATTTGCTGAATGTCCTTTAGTAAAAATTCGCCTTCATTGAGATTTCTTTCATAAAAATCTTTTGCATATGGTAGTACGTCATTAGCGAATATCGTTTGAAAACCGGCTTGTTTAAGGCCTATATCTGACCCTCCACAACCAGAAAATAGCGAAACAACAGTTGGCATGGCTCTATTCAATTATTCCTTCCAGATCTCAACAATATAATACTAAACCTCAAGTGTGGCCACTAATATCCCTATAAATCGAAAGTTGACGCCAAGTCATGGTATGTGACCATCCGGTTGTTGAGGCCAGATTAGTAAAGATCTAAATTTGTTATCTTAACTCCCTAGTCTACTTTGCATCGTTAGATTATGGAAGGCTTACATACCTACTGACCGCTACTCCAATTCGAATTTTAGAGTAAGCGGACACTGCCATGTATAGGAGAACTCAGCTAAATACTTAGCCAAATAAGGTATAAGACGAGACATCGATCATAAAAGAAATCGTACAAAGCACTATTGTTCATGCAACTCAATCTGCATGCTAGAATAATAAGTAGCACAGAGGTAGCACCAACCAAAACAGGTTAGTAGTAACTATCGATGAAGCGTAGGAAAAATGGTGGCCCCACCCTGACTTGAACAGGGGACCTGCCGATTATGAGTAAGTCGCGTTGTGGTTATTTAAACTTATATGTAATTCATTGTCTTTATAAATTCCAATAAATTCAGCGTCTTATTTTTATATGTAGTAATGCGTTCTAATATGTCTTTATAATAAAAATGCTTACACGGGGCGTACATGAGTCTCTGGTGTAAGTAAACAGAAGCGGCCGGCGACTGCTGCAACAGTCCCGACCGCATGATCGACGATAGACATAGGAGAACCGCCGATATGGCAATTCTAACTCATCTTTTAGTTATTTCAGAGCAGCTAATCCCTAACCACAAATTAGGGGGTTACGTATGAGTAAGAAATACAACATCACTGATACTAGAGCAGCTAGTTTCCCTATCCCCGAAAAAGGGCAGGCAATCTATTGGGACGAAAAGCAAAGTGGTCTTGGCTTACGTGTAACAGCTAATGGCGCGAGAAGTTGGATCGTTCAAGGTTACGTTAATGGAAAGTCGAGGCGCTTCACATTAGGGTTGCTAGATGAACTTGATTATAAAGAAGCAAGGGAAGAAGCTAGCTCTACAAGAGCTTCCATGCGCAAAGGAGTAAATCCTCTAGAAGAGAAAAAGAAGCGGCAGAATGTGAGTGAAGCTGAAATCGTCACCTTGGCTGAAATCAAAGACGACTATGTGAAACACAAAAGAACAAAGGGGATGCCTCTACGCCAAGCTTCTATTAACGGCATTGAGAGCTGTGTTAAGAACGAGTTTTCAGACTGGGCAAGCAAACCAGTGGCAAATATTACCCGAGATGCGGTAATTGAACGTTTCAGGAATATCTCCCAAAAAGCCCCAACACAAGCGAACCTAGCATTTAGAAACTTACGTGCCTTGTTAAATTGGGCTAAAGAGAAGTATACCGCTCCTGATGGAAGTTACACGATACTGAACCCAAACCCCGTGTCACAAGCAATCAAATCTAATGGTCTTGCACAATGGAACAAAGAGACAAAAAGAGATACAAGGATTCCAGAAGATAAAATAGGGGAGGTGTGGTTAGCGTTAAACGCTCATGCAGACCCAGAGAGAAATATCGCTACGACTTGCACCAGTGCTGACCTCATAATGTTTATGCTCCTAACTGGTACACGTATCAGCGAAGCAAATCAGCTCACTTGGGACAGAGTGAAATTGCATGACGACGTTCCAACTTTTCATTTGGATGTCACGAAGAACCACAATTCGATCACTCTCCCAATTAGCAAGGAACTCAGGAAAGTATTGTTAAGACGAGAATCTCAAAAATTGTCTAACAACCCCTATGTCTTTCCTGCTAAGCGGGGCAAAGCTGGTTACCTCAAGGATCCCCGTGCTTTATTCGTTAGGGTTTCAGAGATTACGGGGTGTCATATTCATCCTCATGCAATGCGTCGAACCTTCGAGGAGCTTGCGGTAAGGTCAGGTGTGGATTCAGATAGGCGTCGAATATTGCTTAACCACATATCAGGTGATGTTCATGCTCTGCATTATGGTAATAACAAAGACCCGAAAGTACTAATTCATGAGGTAAATAAAGTAGGGGACTATGTGGTTTCTTTGGCATCTTAATGTGAGACTACCAATAACAATAAAACCCGCAGAAGCGGGTTTTATTGTTTATGCTTTAAGCACTTTTCCATCTTTAGCAGCATTTTCGAACTTTTCGTTAATGCGCTTTAATTCTTGAGGCTTTTTCTCTCGTAATGTCTTAATAAACTCTTTTATATCCATACCAACCACCATTATCTTCTTGTGAATGAATTGGTTCTAACCCTTGTTCAGGGGCAACCTTATCAGATATACGTTTGTACCACCTGTCTAGTTTACTTATTCGTGCCTCATCATCGCCACCAGCAATGAAATAAAACTCTTCAGCATCAGTAGTATTGATTAACTTTATAACACTATGGACCAATCTACTACGAAAAGTAAAGTGAATATTTGGGATACTGCTATTACTAGGGTCGAACATTTTACCAGAGTTTAGGTGTTCCCTCAAGCCGAACTTCAAGACATAAGGGTTATCACCCATAGTATGATTTGAGTTACTTTCTATAGCTTGTTTAAAGATTTCAAAAGGGATATCGGGAGTCCCATCAATTGGACTAAAGTATGTCAGAAACTGATGCCCACAGTGAATGAAAGGAACCATAAAGTATATACTTTCTTCCAGGCGAAAGACTTCCCCGACCGATTTCTCTAGATCATTAGGATCATCCACCAATCCATTATAAAAGTTGTCCATCTATTCCTATCGGCAAAAACATTAATGCTAACACTTTGCAAGACTTAGTTAAATGATTTCATTGCATTTTAAGTTAAAGTTATATATATATTTATATAAGATTATGCAGAGCATAATTTGATTACATTTCCAACTCTTTAGAAGTGAGCGTGATGCTTTGTCACTCCGGTGATTCGCTTCAAAGAGGTAAAGATCTGCATGGGCAGTGTCGCGGAGTTCACGATGAATTCGCTGCATTGCCTTTTTTGTTTGGGCTTGCGGCATAGATATAGGCAACCCCATGACAACTCAATCTCTCAACACTGTTAACACTCAAGAAGCAGCCGAGATACTTGGTTTATCTCCCAATACATTAAATCAATGGCGATACCTTAAGCGTGGCCCTGCGTTTCATAAATTCGGTAAATCAGTGCGCTATAGCCTGCTAGAACTGGAAGCTTATATTGAACGGACTCGCCGAGAAAGAACCTCTCGTTTTGGTAATCAATCCTATTAGAACGGCTTACTAGTTGTAATGGGCGTTCACCGAGAAAACTAGAAGTTTTTCATACGCATTTGAATGCTCTTGCATCAACAAGTAATTCACCTGTAACTCATTCAAAAAAAAAGCGCTGTGCCCATCGTGGGTTAGACAAAGCGCTTTGGAGTGATTCATGTTAAACAATAATGATGAAATTAATTACAAACAAGATAATACGTGGGATCCCACAAAGGCTGTACATGCAGAGATCGGCAGCCAGCAGTACAACAGGGATGACGAAAGTGAGAGCGCTGCCCCAGCCAGCGTAAAGCCCGAGAAACTGGAAAACATACCAAAGGAAATGCGCGAAAGAGCGCAATGGTGTGTAGCTGGTGAAGATAAATCACCATATATAGGTAATGAGCGGAAACTCTACCGAGCCAAGGTTAACGAAGGTCCATGGCTGTCGTTCGATAAGGCTTGCGAGTTAGCAATAAAACATAGCGCTAACATAGGCTACATACTAAGCAAAAATGATCCTTACACTTGCGTAGACCTAGACATAAAAGACGCTAACAGCAAAGACAAGCACGGAAACCCATTACCACAAACCATGTGGACGACACCGAGTCAGCTAGACTGGTATCGCGGTATCGTGCTGGCATCAAATTCTTACGCTGAGCTTAGTACCAGCGGCAAAGGAATTCACGTATGGGTGGAAGCTGACTTAGGGGAAGGTCGACGCGGTAAAGGTGTTGAGGTTTATTCCCAGGAACGTTTCATTATTTGTACGGGTAACAGCATTAGTGACATTAGTTTCCAAAACCTGTTCGGTGTTACCGTACCACATCCGAAACATGCAGACCCCAAACCCATAGCACAGCGACAAGCACTTATCGAAAGCATAGTTGCTGAGTTCGGGAAAGAAGACGTTAAAATAGAACTAGTTGAGGTTGAGCAAAAGCAACCTGACGATGTTATTTGGGAACGTGCACGTACTGCTAGCAATGCTGACAAGTTTATAGACTTATGTAAGGGTGACTGGAAGAAGTGGCACTTCCCTTCGCAGTCGGAAGCTGACCTTGCACTAATGTCAATGTTTACCTTTTACACTGAGTCAAACGAACAGTGTAGGCGTATGTTCCGCCAGACGGGATTAGGTAAGCGTGAGAAAGCTGTTAAGAATGACGTGTACCTTAACCGAACGCTTAAAATTATACGCGGTAGGCAGGAAAACGAAAAGAAAGGCAGGACAGACATTTCCGTAAGCCTTTTTAAGAAACAAGAATCTGCAAAATTGGCTGTTAAGTCCTTAGGTGTGTTTCTTTCTGAACAAACGGTAATTGAGTTCATAATAGATGATGTTTTGAAGCGTGGTTGGCTGTATTCACTAACAGGCTATACAGGCTCTGGAAAGACTGGAATTGCAGTGAAGATAGCTTTATATGTAGCCACAGGAAGAGTGTTGGCTGGTTACGAAACTCAAGGTGAACCTGTCTTATACATCGCTAGCGAAAATCCCGATGATGTCAGGAATAGGTTTCGTGCATCTTTATCAATTGATGACTGGCCTGTAAGCGTTAATCAAAAGATTCACGTAATTGATCAATCGTTTTTATTAGACCAAAAGTTAGAAGACTTGGAGGAGATAGTAATCAACGAAAAGCCATGCTTAGTAATAGTAGACACGGATCAAGCTATCTCATTAAGTAGTAAAGACAGTGAAAACGATAATGGTGTACGAATCGAGCATGCAAAAAGGTTAAGAAAGTTATGTTCAATTGGTTCTCGCCCGACAGTTCTCGATTTATGTCACCCTAGTAATGCAACGAAAGATAAGCCGAAACCGCGAGGTGGAAGTTCATTTCTGAGTGAAGTAGACGGGAATATCTACTGTATCAGTAAGGGAAATATAACCACATTATGCAATGATGAGGATAAATTCAGAGGAAATCCGTTTCAAATTGAGTTTTTGAAAGGCGGGGTGACCCACTCGGACATAGTTGACTCGAAAGGAAGAACAATATCGACACCTGTGTTTTCACCTGTAGAGGCAAAACTTCAAGAAAGTCCTAAAAAACAGAAAGACGATAAATCACTGCTATTAGAAGTGATGAAGAAATATCCCCAATCTACCCAACCTTTTTGGGCTAAAGAGCTCAGTTGGATAAATGGTAAGGGGGAGCCAGACAAATCAAAAGTAAGCAAATTATTGACGAAGCTCAGTAATGAAAATCTGGTAGCCAAGTCGGGTACAAAATATAACTTAACCGCAAAAGGCAATAAATTTATACGTGGTTGAAGTTGCAAGAGTTGCATTGCAACTTTTACTGCGCAACTTATTTTATAAAAGCGGCTAAACCTAGCTAATTTAAAGGGGTTGCTACGCAACTTTCACTAGCAACTTTTTAAGCTTGGGTTGCATAGTTGCTGCATACACAACCCTTTAGGGTTGTATGCAAAAGCAACTTTTAGGTTGGTGTTAGTTAGCCCTACTTATTGGTAGTAATGTGCTGTAATTTTAATTTTTAGAGGTAGGTCATTGTTATTTAAATAAAAAATTTGTAGATGTTTTTTGTTTTAGGGTAATGTGTAATTGTTAAATACTGATAACAAGCGTAACCACACTGTTTTTCACGTGTTCCTTGCTTCTTTTTTTTCGAAACAGCGAGGAATACAAAATGGTGCGTATTTCGGTGAATCCGAACGGTCATTTCGGTTTTATCCGA
>CEPO01003458.1_pt1 | contig 14312 bp, 16 predicted proteins | sample 530481 | NCBI WGS metagenome assembly CEPO01 (sample SAMEA2620198, study PRJEB7988) | marine metagenome | biome: marine biome (ENVO:00000447); feature: surface water layer (ENVO:00002042); material: "saline water (ENVO:00002010), including plankton (ENVO:xxxxxxxx)" | depth 5 m
AAGCGATTCTGCCCAACAAGCTGCGTGCGCTGGTTTACTGAATCTAAAATCCCCGACATAGTTCACCTCTAAATAATACTGGGCATGATCATTGCCTCTGATAGTAAAGATAGACAATATCACTAAATTTTTGCAGGTCAAACGACAGAAAAATGACACTTAATGTCATTTTTGTTTTTGTAATAGCCAATTATTACAACGTTGATAAGCCTGCGTTGAGACTAGCGCCTATTGACCTTACTGTACGCTTTGCAATTAAATCCAATGCGGATTTACACTGTTGTTACTAAGCATAGTCAATAACTCGTAAACTGAACACGAAAAGTCACTATGAAACCAAATAACGCTACAATGCACCAATCACTTACTCGCTTACTTCTATGCGTGGTACTTAGTGTGATTTCAATAAGTTGCTTAGCGGCAATGACTAATCACGCACGCGTAGAAGAAGGCGCAAAGCAATATTTGCTCTCTCAACTTACTGATAATGCGCAGGATACTAGCATTGATGTGGCTATTGTGAAGATAGACGATAGGATAAATATTCCAGATTGCCCCACCGGTTTTCAGTATAATGCTTCGCAAGAAGCGCTAAGTCAGTCGTATATATCGGTGCGCGTTAGCTGTCAAAATAATGAGTGGTATTTGTTTACCAGTGGCCAAGTTACACGCACAAAAGAAATCGTTGTTACCCAAGGAGCCGTCAGTCCTGGCACGGTTCTTACTTCTTCTAATTTAACACTGGCAAAAGTTGACGTTAGACGATTGCGGCATACCGCTTTTACCGATTTAGAAGCCCTTATTGGCGCTAGAATGAAGCGCCGAGTAACTAACGGACAAGCAATCCAATCGAATATGCTATGCTTTGTCTGCAAAGGCGATAGAATTACTATTACTGCTGAGGTAGCTGGCATGGAAGTTAAGACTGCCGGTATTGCGCAACAAGACGGCGTCGTGGGTGATAATATTAAGGTTTTAAACGCAAGCAGCAGAAAAGCAGTAATCGCTAGAGTCGCAAGCCCTGAAGAAGTCGTGATACACTTGTAATTGAGGCAGTAAATATCTACTTTTTTGTGCATAATTTGGTTAAAGAAATAAGCGTAAAGGCCGATATACTTTACAGAGGCAAAAAAGTAGTGAGGACTTATTATGGCTATTAATAATATAAACAATGGGTTACCTAAAACACCCGTTGATAATGGGAAGGTTGCGCAACAAAACCAGACGCAGCAGTCTCAGCAACAGGCTGCGGCACAAAGCGCGCAGACGGCTCCAGCGCCACGTCAAGACTCAGTGTCGCTGACTCAATCTGCACAGCAGCTAAATCAAGTGCAGAAAAAAGGAACTGAAGCGCCTGTTAATCAAGACAAAGTAGATCGTTTAAAGAAAGCGATTCAAAGTGGCGAATATAAAGTGAATCCAGAAGTGCTCGCTAACAAAATAGCGAAACTTGAAGGTGAAATTTTCGGTACCAAATAAAAATAATCAAGTGAATAGTAGAGCGTAAGAGTGACTGAACAAAACAGCCCATTATCCCAAGCAATAGCTAAGCAAGTAGAGCAACTCTCTACACTTGTTGCCTTGCTTGAGAAGGAGCTTCAGCTTATAAGCTCTCGTGACGCTGAATCGTTGATGAAAGTACTAGACGAAAAAACGCAGCTACTCACATCCATTCAAACACTTGATAGTGATATTGAACGTACTCTTGCCGGCTCTGCCTCATTGTCCCAATACGATGAAGGTTTAATGGAGCAAGCAAAGCGTCTACTTGACGATTGCAAGTACCGCACACAAGTCAATCAAAAAGCCGTGGAGCAAGGACAGCTACGCCTCACACACCTGCGGAATTTGATGATGGAAGTGCGTGCAAAAGAGTCGCTTACGTATGATAAGAAGGGAAAGCCAAAAGGCGGAACCTTAGGTTCTGGCGTCAGCGCTTAGCCCTATAAACCCAAGCAGCCCAGCCTGCGCTGCTTTATATCGCCCCATTCCTAATAGTATTTTACGTCTTTGACTCTTCTTGGCTTCGCGGTAGATAAATAAATATCATAAACTTGCTGCATATCTAAAGAGAGTTCTGTCACGTAGGTGTCCTCCCCTACCGGATAAGTTTTGACGACTTCAGCGCCTCTTATCACGCCTTCAACTGAGGCTCGCAACGATTCCGACTCTACAACAAGATGGGAAACTGATTGGCTGCCTTCAATTTTTTGACCATAAACTTGTTCTGTGAGTTCTCTGTATGCATCTAATTTTGACGCTTTCATTGCCATTATCAATTTCATACTATCACTTTCACCTCGCTGAGATGAAATCGGCGCATAGCCAATGGCCTTCAGAACGGGATAGCTTTTTGGCTCAACCGTCTCCCACTCGACATGTTTATCAATAATGCCACAGCCACTTATACTGAGAGCGAAACCGAGAATGGAAGACTGAATAAACACTTTCGATTTTTTCAATTTATTCAAGCACATGAATCTAAACCTCAATTTGCATCAATAACAGGTTACTGACGGCTTAACTATTTGTTAGCTTCTATTAGATACGCTATGACAACGCTCGATGGCCTGTTTGACCTAACGCCTAATTTTTCGGTATTCACCGATTCGCCTGCCTACATCCGGCACGCATTTACTCGCTGATATAGCCCAAAGAAAGCAAGATGTGCGCCCATTTTAACTTATTATAGAAAACCCACATCACTTGGCACTTTTTTCGCATAGTTCGTGGTATTAATCTGGCGCATAGACTGAGCAACAATAGGAGTGTGTGGTGCAACGCATAAGCAGAACAACTCTGGCGAAATTTTTTAATATTGCTGTGGCGGTAGTTTGCCTATTAGTTTTTTTTATTGGGCAAGCGCATGCCGCGTGGTATGAGGCCACGGGGCAAGCAGTTGTGCTAGATGGTAATAAAGAAGCAGCTAAACGCACGGCCACGCAAGAAGCGTTAAAACAGGCCATGCTGTTTGCCGGCGCTTCAGTGCAAAGTGTTGCCAAACTAACCAATGGATTGCTTAAAAACGAAGAAATGACAATCCGCTCTACCGGCGAAGTTAATCAGCTTGAGCTAGTTAACGAAACCTTTAACGGTGAGGTGATTACCGTGCGTGTCCGTGCCGATATTTTTCCTAAAGGTAAAGCGTGCGATGCACAGCTTGATGAGAAACACTTCGCCACTACACACTTTAGAATTAGAAATAGAGGTCATTTGACCCATGGCAATATGCCTAATTTCGACAAAGCTTTCACTCAGCGACTCGTAGACGCAATGAAAGCTCAGACTGACAACTTTAGCATTACTTATGTTGCACCTCATACGGCAAAATTCGACAGCCGGTTTACTGCAGAGAACATACGCTCCCTATCGGCCCAAAGTAACACTCAGTTTGTGATTATTGGCGTTATTGACGATTTGAGTATGGGTCCAAAAGATACCCCGTCTGTGTTTACACCGTGGCGTGATAGTACACCAGAGCGCGCGTTCTCAATGTCACTACAGGTTTATGACGGAATAAATGGGGGTCTGCTTTATACCTCGTCGTATAAAAATCAAGAAGAGTGGACGTTTGACAGATTCGAAGATGTTGATGAGTTTTCGTCAACCTTTTGGCAGTCCCGCTATGGTCAAGCCATTGACGTTAGCATCAGCGAGGCAATAGAAGATATCAAAGAATCCACTGCTTGCCAGCCTATAACAGGCAGGGTAATTAGCGTTGCAAACAACAAAATTTCAATTTCTTTAGGAAGAGATAATGGCATTTCTGAGAAAGATGAACTATATCTCTATCAAGCTAAAGAAGTAATAGATAACCTTGGCAGGACGTACCTTCAGTATGCTGTGTACCCTGGCACGTTTATTGTCGACCGTGCCTTTGGCAATTCATCAACGGTGGTAAACACAGGTACAGGCGTTATCGCGAACATCCAAGAAAATGATTTTGTAGTAAAAAAATAGCCTCTATTAAATAATTTCCCGAGAAAAATCATGGTTGGTTTATCAGCATAGCCGTGTTATATCTATAACAACGTATAACAATCAATACTTAAGTTTAATGTTCGTCCTAGCAACCTCATTTATACTTTAGTCTAAAAATAAACAAAAACCATGACCCTTTCCCTATTTGCGTCGCACTGCTTAGCTTTCGTAGCTCTGCTACTAGCTGGCCAGCAAATCAAGGATCACTATATTATCGAGTTTCCAAAACTCGAACAGGAAGTTAAAGAAAAATTTGGAGCAGATTATGTTTTGAAGTACGTGAGTCTACCGCCACGCGTTTCCCAGATGAATTTAAAGATTTTTGTAACACGCTAAAAGCCAAAGATTGCATGATTGGCCTTAAGCGCGTTGGCGAGTCTTTCTCTCAATTATTAAACGTACAAGAGATGGGCTTAGATTATGTGAAGATTGATTCTGCTTTTATGGCGGACATCGACTTTAATCCCGCCAATCACGCATTTATCAGAGGCTTCTGCTCGTTAGCTCACACCTTTGGTATTAATGTATACGCTGATGGCGTTAAACGTGCTGATCACCAAGATTTATTTATCGAGCTTGGTATTGACGGGGTGGTTTCTCATATTGAGGTTATAGAGCATCTTTTAGATGACTAAACTCACCTAAGCGAAGCAGCAGACTAATTCTGTCTTTAGCTTGGAACTTGTTAAGCAGCGTACCGACATATTCTTTGACGGTACGCTCGGTGATACCGAGTTCCCGCGCTATTTCCTTATTACTAAGCCCATCTAGGATACTGCTTAGTACATCCCTTTCTCTGTTTGTTAGGCTTTTAAGGATTGGTAGTATTCGCTTCGTTTGAAGGTTTGTGGCAACGTTTGACGTCGTGACAGACAGTAACTCATTAGGTAGCCACATGCCCCCAGCTTCTATAACGCGAGCTACCGATGCTAATAAAGATTCAGCGCCAAGGGCATGGCAATAAGCTCTTGCTCCTAGCATCAGCGCTGTCTGCATTTCTAAACGATCATACTTGTAGGTAAGTAATACCACCTGAGAAACTTTCTGTTTTGCGGCGATAAGTTGCTGGCGCCAGTCGTCGTCGGTAGCTAATATCCAGATGCAGTCACTTTCCTTACACTCAATACTGGTAACGGTATTATATTTTGTCCATGAGTACTGAGTTAGCGCGCCTTGTAAATCTTTTTCGGCAATAAAATGTCTCATTTAACGCTCCCTCAGCGCAGAGGCTGTTACGTTGAACAATGGCGATAATATATAATTAAGCACGGTTTTCTTCCCCGTCAATATATCAACCTGAACTATCATCCCCGGCAAAATGTCGAGGGATTCATCTGCTATGCTCCTTTTTGTTTCCAATCTTACTAAGTAGTAAGTTTCATCTTTATCATTAGTAATAGCATCGGCACTAATATGTTGTACTTCTGCTGACATGCCACCATAAATGGTAAAATCGTAAGCGCTGAACTTAAGAATAGCTGGCTGGCCTTGTCGAATAAACGCGATGTCTTTCGGCGAAACTTTGGCTTCTACGATAAGTTGGTCATCCTGGGGTACAAGTTCAACCACGGCACTACCTGGCGTTATAACACCGCCAACCGTATTGATAAGTAACCGCTGAACCGTGCCGTTAATGGGTGATCTGATATCAGCTTGTGATACCACATCCTCTAAACTGGTTTGGGATTGCTGCAAAGTAGCCATCTCGCCGGTAGCATCAGTAAGCTCTTGATTCCAACGATTTACCAATCTTAATCGGCTTTCTTCCTTTTTTATGATTTCTTCTTCGATAGCATTAAGTCCGCGCTCGATGGCCACCTTAGACTTTGTGATATTGCCTTCAAGTTCTACCACTTGTCGCTCTAACCTGAGAATTTCGATTTCCGAAACGGCACCTGAAGCAAGCAGCGGCTTTGTAAGGGATAACTCTTTTCTCGTTAGAGACAGTACATTTTGATATTGGGAAAGGTTTGCACGTTCCTCTTCCACATCTTGGCGGCGCTGCATAATACGTGAGTCTGAGCCAGCGGCTACTTCGTCAAGCTCCGCCAGATTCGAGTTATAAAGCTTGCGCTCGTTTTCGACAATGCTGGGGGCCTGCGCTTGCAACTCTTTATTAAACCTCAGCGCCTTACCTTGAGTAAGCGCCGATAGCCTTTGCACTTTTGCTGCGAGCGCAGCAAATTGCGTGGTGTTCTCTTCAAGACTGGATAGAAATCGCGTCGGGTCAACCTTAAGCAGGACTTGCCCCGCTTTTACGGTTTGCCCCTCTGTCACTAAAATGTCTTGAACGATTCTACCGTCATACGATTGCAGCACCTGCAGCTGTTGAGACGGTATAACCTTCCCATCGCCTTTTGCCACCTCGTCAATTTCGGCAAAATACGACCAAACCACTAAAAGAAAAAGTACGATGGATACGAGGTACAATAGCCCCTTTGCCTTTACTGGCGTTTGCATAATCCGTGACCACTCGGCTTCTAACACCCAATCTTGCCCCGGAGGTGGCGCAAGCCACCCGCGCATTAATCGTTGAAGCCAGTCTTTTTTCTCACCACCACTTTTTAAAATCATGGTGCCCTCTTAAGTGTTTGACTTGACTTTCTAAATTGCACAAGTACGTCTTCCTTTTTACCATCTGCAATGACTTTTCCGTTTTCAACCACAATCACCCGTTCTACAAGGTCAAGTAAGGTCGTACGATGGGTATTTATAATAAGAGTTTTATCCGCGGTCGCGGCTTTTATGGTCTCTTTCATTTGCGCTTCGTTAGTCGAGTCCATCGCTGAGGTAGGTTCGTCCATAATGTATATAGATGGATCGCGAACAAGCGCCCTTGCCATAGCGACCGCTTGTCGCTGTCCGCCCGAGAGTAGAGAGCCTCGCTCGCCAACTATTTGCTCTACCCCATTCGCGCTACTATTGACCAATTTTGCTAAACCACATTGGCTTAATATTTCCCAGAAATCACTATCATCCATGTTCAAGTTTTCAGGCATGATATTGTCTTTAAGCGTTCCATAAAAAAGGCTCACTTCTTGGGGAACATAACCAATTTGCTTGCGCAACAGCGTGGGATCGTATTGTTGTAAATCGATACCATCCATCAAGAGTTGCCCCGATTCAGGCCGATAAAAACCCATAATAAGTTTATTGAGTGTAGATTTACCGCAGCCATTTTTTCCTAAAATGGCAACATGCTCTCCTTGTTTAATCGAGAAGTTAATGTCTTTAAGTGCAAGTACATTTTCATCGGGATATTTAAAGCAGAGTTGGTTTGCATCTATATTGCCTTTCAGTACAACGTTACTCTTAATCTGCTTATTACTGCCCGATTCACTAGGCATTGCCATAATTTCATCAAGGGCATTTTTGGCGGTTTCCGCGTGATGGAACTGGGCTAACAACGATGCGGCTTGTGAAACAGGCCCCATCGCGCGGCTAGATAAAAGATAAGCGGCAATCAAACCACCTTGCGTAATTACGCCTTCGATAATTAAATAGACGCCAGTTAAAATAATGACCACGCCTACCGACTGTTGAATCCAAAGTGCGGCGTTATTTACCGACATGGAAACTAAGCGAAGCTTCGCATTAACTTTAGCAAGAAATATGGTCTGTTTTTCCCACGCGCTCTGGTTTCGACTTTGATAACCAAATGCTTTTATGTCTTCCAAAGACGTTACGCTTTCAGTAACAAGCGAGCTCTTACGCGAGCTTATTTCCATCGATTCTTCAGACAACGAGCGCATGACTCGCTGCGCTTTCATTGCGTACAGAAATAAGAGAGTAGCGCCAATAAGCATTGGGATAATCAAGTAGATATCGATCATTGCAATGATAACGACAAATAAAAGTCCGAAGGGTAGGTTCACTAAAGCAACCAGCGTTACCGAGCCCAAAAACTGCCTGATACTTTCAAAAGACTGTAAGCTGTTGATAAACGCACCGCTCTTAGCTGGTTTATTCGCTAAGTTTATCGATAGCACTTTTTCCATGATTTTTGCAGAAAGAGTTACGTCTAAACGGCTTGCCGCTAGCTCCACAAAATATTGACGCAGCATGCGCAGCAAGAAGTCGGCGGCTAATACCATCAAAACGCCAATTGCTAGCGCCCACAGGGTTTCCAGCGCCGCGTTAGGCACAACCATGTCGTACACGTTCATCACGAATAAAGGCAGCGCAATAGAAAGCAGACTGATAAAAACCGACGCTAACAGCACGTCTCGGTATAGCCCTTTCGCAGTCTTTATAGACGACCACAACCAGTGCCCTACCGACGATTTATCAATGTTTGCATTTGTCTCTTGCGCCTGCATTGCAGGGCGAGCGAAAATAACGTAGCCAGTATATCTAGCGCTTAGTTCTTCCCTTGCCACTTCAACAACAGCGTCGTCCAGCTCAGGGTAAGACACCCTTGCATGCGTCGGAGATAAACCGTGTAAGACACATGCTTGCTTTTCGTTTAACACTAAAACAGCGGGCAATAGAGCCGTGTTAATGTGATCAATATCACGCTTAACTGTCCGGCTAGCAAGCCCAGCTCTTTTAGCGGCCCGTTCAAACCCCGTGGGAGATAACTCACCGTGGTCTAACGGTAGCCCACTAAGTAAGCTTACACGTGATACATCTAAATGATGTGCGTGACAGATTGTCATTAAACAATCCATCAACACCCCGCCCTGCTGCTCTAAATAAGATACGTCGTGTACGACCTTTTTATCCTTCATATAGGTCTGCCGCATCACTATTCGTTAGAGGGAAGCTGGATAATAGCCGCCTCAATTCTACGGTTACGCGCATTGGCAGCCTCAGACTCTTCATTAACCAAGGGGCGGCTTTCGCCATAGCCAACAGCGGTAATTCTACGAGGCGCTATATCAGCTTTCGTCATAAGAAGAGACGCAACAGCCTTGGCCCTTCGCTCTGACAAGCGCTGATTGTATGCTGCATCGCCATCAAGTGAGGCGTGACCATGAATAATCACCCCTGAATTTGGATTAGCATTTAGCGCGTCAATGACGTCTTGCAAATTGTTTTCGTATTCTGGCAACACGTCTGTGGAGTTAGATGTAAACTCTATGTTTACCTTAAAAGAGTCGATTATTTGAGCGTCGTCAAGAGTGAAATCGGCAGCGCTCGGCTCTGGTTCTTTTGCCTCACAGCCAAAATCATCAACCATAGCCCCTGGCGTTGAGTCTACACAGTCGTCCCACAAATCTACAATGCCATCTCCATCAGAATCCCGCTTAAGAATGTTTCGCTCATCTTCAAAGTTAGTGCGTACGACAGGGCAAACATAGTTGGGGTCATAGCTGATTTTTTCTTCTGCCATGTCAAGTACGTCAGGTACGCCTTCTTTTGTAATACCTAATGTTTGCGCCAAACTGCCCGAGGCAGCCAAAAGCCTAACCCGCGCTTTCTCAAGGGTATACTGAGCCTCTAAATAAGCTCGACTCGTAGTATTCGTTTTCAGAATCAAGTAAATCTAATAGCGAACGCTCACCGATAGTAAACTGATCCATGTAAGCTGACTTCACTCTATCTGATGACAGCCTATGCGCGTTTAGTGAAGGAAGCTGCTCGGTAATGTTGATAATGTCGTTGTAAGCAATTTGCACCGTTTGCCGCATATCGATACACGCTTTGTCTCTTAAATCTTTTGCAAGATCCACCTGAGACAATGCTTGCCTAATTGCTGCGCGGTCAGAGCCCCTGTTATACAGATTGTACGAGAAATTAACCCCTACGCTAGCCTCAGTGATTGTATTATTCAGTGCCGCTTGATCTCGCGTTTGTGCACCGTAGCTCGCCGTCAAATTAACTTGAGAGTGATACAGACTTTTCGCACTGTCTACTCCATAACGTTGTGCATCTATATTGTAAATTGCCGCGTTAAATTGCGGGTTAGTGCCATAGGCATTGGTCAATAACGTTTTAACATCTGTCACACTGGCGTCTACATAAGCAGAGCTTAACGTTACAGGCGTTAATCTATCTGCAGGTTTCTCTCCCACTAAACGAAGAAAACGTGCGGTGACGTCGTGAAGGTTAGACAACTCGGTTAATACATTGGATTCAGCAAGAGAAAGTCACCCACTGATTTGCTCTAGGTCGGCCCGTCGCCCAACCCCCACTTCAACGCTTTCTTCAATCTGTTTGAAAACATCAACGTGAGTAATAAGGTTTTCTTCGGCCAGTCTTAATAATTCTCTAAACAGCTGTACGTCCATGTAAGCAAGCGCAGTATCAAGCGATTTTTGCTCCACCTCGCCCAGTAATTCAAAGTACCTTACCACCTGCGCTTGTTTGAACCGCTTAACTTCGCTACTTGTTAAAAACCCGTCATAAAGCATTTGGGTTAGAGCGATTTCAGCTGTGTGCCCCATGTACTCTCGGTCTAACCATAATTTCTATCTGTGTAGGCACTCGTCGCCAATACGTCTACCTGGGGCCTAAAGCCTCCGCGAGCGATATCAACATCTGACATTGCAACTTGAAGCTGACGCCAGCTGGCTTGCACTTCAGGGTTTTGATTAACAACCTTACGAACGTAACTCTCTAGACTCGCTGAGGCACTTCCCTCACCACTAGTTTGAGCGAAAGCACCGTTAGCTATTACAACGACAGCTGCTCCTATTACAACTTTAGAAAGCACTGTTTTAATAAACTTCATACATGCATCTCACTATGTAGATTCTTCACGACATTTGTGCCGTTTCTTACTTTAAAAAAGTAGACGCTGTAAAATTTTATGCAAACCCAGTTGCGCATTATTAGACTAAAAATTAATAAATTAGGGGGAATTACCTAGTTTTTTAACGCCTTTATACCAATGGCTAAAGCCTATCCGTACTACGGTCCGGTAACGAGATTGAAAAGCCCTGCTACGCTTTTTATATAGCGTAAATATCTATTTTTATTGAGAGAGACTTATGGCCGACGTAAGCATTGTGGAAGTAAATGGTGAAGCTTCTTTAGTACGTAGTGAAACAGGCGAGCAAATTAACGCTGTGTCAGGTATGGCGGTTAACGAGGGCGATGTTTTAAATATTTCACCAGATGCCACCGTTACCGTTAGCGTAAACGGTGAACTTCGCACATTGCCAGCAGGGCAGACAGTATCGTTCCCTCTACAGTTAGACTTTACTGACAGCAATACCGACGACGAGTTTGCAGTTTTTGATGAAAGCGTGGATGAACTTGCAGCACTGCTCGACGGCGTTAAAGGCACTGAGAGCGCCTCTCAAGAGAACGGTGACTTTTTAGACGTACTTGCCGGAGAAGGCGATATATTGGAATCGTTAGAAGCGACAGCGGCAGGTCTTGATGGCGGCGCTGGTACCGGTGGTGGTAGTAACTTTGTACGCGTAGATCGCATCAATGAAGACGTTGACCCCGTAGGCTTTCAATTTGAACAAAATAACAACAATAACGATGACATAACCCCAACTGAATTCTCGGGGACCGGAGAGCAAGCCCAAGATATTTCGCTAACCTTAGACCCTATTGGATTAACCAACGATACAACGCCGACCATTACAGGTATCACCTCTGCCATTCCTGGTAGCACGGTAACCTTTACAGTGACAGACAGTGAAGGAAACACTCAAACACTCACGGCGATTGTTCAAGATGATGGTACGTTCAGCGCAGATGTTCCTAATGCCTTAGCAGACGGTGATTTTACTGTCGACGCTACTGTGCTTGAGCCAACTGGCAATACCGCTGATGGCTCAACGACAGACCAAATAGACGCTACCGCACCGACAATCATTATAAATGCGCCAGGTTCGGATAACGATACCACGCCAACCCTTACCGGTACCACTGACGCGACGCCGGGCAGTACCGTTACCCTTACTGATAGCGCGGGCAACACGCAAACCGTGACCGCCATTGTGCAGGCTGACGGAACTTACAGCGCAGACGTACCGGCTGAATTGGCCGAAGGTGAATTTACGATTAATGCCAGCGTGACCGACGAGGCGGGTAATACCGATACCGACACAGGTACTTTAGTAATTGATACCACTGCACCTACGGTAGCCATTAACGATCTAACCACCAACGACACCACACCAGAGCTTACCGGTACAGTGAACGACCCGAATGCGATTGTAGTGGTGACCATTGACGGCAACGACTACACCGCTACTAATAACGGTACTTGGACACTAGCCGATGACGTAGTCGCCACGCTTGCAGAAGGTAGCTACCCAACTTCGGTAAGCGCGACAGATGCCGCAGGCAACACGGTTACCAACTCAGGTACAGTGGTAATTGATACTACCGCGCCTACGGTTGCAATAAACGATCTGACCACCAACGACACCACGCCAGAGCTTACCGGTACGGTGAACGACCCGAATGCGGTTGTGGTGGTGACGATTGACGGCAATGATTACACCGCTACTAACAACGGTAACGGTACATGGACACTGGCTGATGACGTAGTCGCCACACTTGCTGAAGGTAGCTACCCAACTTCGGTAAGCGCGACAGACGCCGCGGGCAACACGGTCACCAACTCAGGTACTGTAGTAATTGATACCACTGCACCTACGGTAGCCATTAACGATCTTACTACTAACGACACCACCCCGGAACTTACCGGTACAGTGAACGACCCGAACGCGGTTGTGGTGGTGACTATTGACGGGAATGACTACACCGCTACCAATAATGGTAACGGTACCTGGACATTAGCTGACAATATTGTCGCATTACTCGCTGAAGGTAATTATACGGCAACGGTTACCGCTACGGACGCTGTGGGTAATTCTGACTCAGCTACAGGTTCGATTGTTATCGATACCAGTATTGATGAAAACAATAATGGCCAGACGGTAACGTTCGATAGTATTTCAAACGACTCTGGCGTGGCTGGAGACTTTATAACGAGCGACAGCACGCTTATCTTTAATGGAACGGTTGACCTTGGTGACAATACTACCCTAACTGTTACCGTTGATGGCACGTCCTATACCTTTGGCACTGACCCTGAACTTACTATTGATGGCAGCGGCAACTGGAGCCTGGATTTAACTGGCACACCGCTACCAGCAGGCACCTATGCCGTAGTGGCGACAGTGACAGATGAGGTCGGTAATTCGGCGAGCACGGCAAGTCAAAATGTCGTCGTTCAGGCCCTCGATGCTATAAACGACGGTAACGCCGTTGATATGGGTGAGCCTGTGGTGACGGTGAACCCGCCAGAGACCACCAGCAACGACTGTGGATATTGGCGACCCTGTTTCAACAACGCCTGAAACTACAGCGCCTGAGCCTGTCACTGAAGTTACGGTTGATGTAGTCGATATCGATCTTCCACCTGAAGATTTAATTCTACCTGCAACCGAGCCAACGTCTGCTGACGCAACTGGCGATAGCACTTCTTTAAGTGGGACTGAGACCGTTGCTGGTGATACGTCTAAAGAAAGTGGCAGCGATATTGGAACGGCTTCACCTACGGAGTCAGACGTGCTCAAGACAGCCATTGATAAACTACCGCCTACCGATATTTAACGTAGCCTAGTTTAAACCTTAAAGCCCTGATGTCATTGCATCAGGGCTTTTTTTTGCTTGTGAAATGATAAACCGATAACGTCTGTCTTCTCTGTACAACCACCGAATTTAAAAGGTATAAAAGATTTCCCTCGAAGCAGCTGCACATCATTGATTAATATAAGGGTTTCGTATTTTATCGAACTACGTATAATGTAGGTGTCACGCATTAGGTCCCCATAGTTTAATGGATAAAACAAGGCCCTCCTAAGGCTTAGATGTTGGTTCGATTCCAGCTGGGGACGCCACTTTTAATGTTCTCTTTAGCAATTAAGTAAAGATGTCTATACATTTCCCCTACTAAAAATCAGTTGCCCCTCACTACTTTGGTTGTATTTTGTCTACTTTAGGTAATACTTTCCGAAATAGGAGAGCATTATGACTTTCGACTACCCTAAACAAAATGACGCTGAAGGCAATGCGCAGCCAGAAGAAGATAGCCCGTTTACCGAACAAGAATGGGACGCGATTGAAGCGCTATCTGAACCAGGCGCTATCTATTAAACGTGATTTTTTAAAATCCATCCCCACCTAACACCCCTAATGGGTGACCACATTTAATGTCACCGCTAAGTAAAACAATGTGGATCAACTCACATTGAATAACGTATAAGTAACCTATACCACCAGTGTTGGTTAGCCGCAGTACAATTAACTTAAACAAAACATGCCGCAATTAGGTAAGGACGGTTACGGATAATGTATCCACGCCAACGCTAATACCAATTGACTTAAAAGTTTGATCTAATGACGCTATTCATATT
>CEPO01008550.1_pt1 | contig 14248 bp, 13 predicted proteins | sample 530481 | NCBI WGS metagenome assembly CEPO01 (sample SAMEA2620198, study PRJEB7988) | marine metagenome | biome: marine biome (ENVO:00000447); feature: surface water layer (ENVO:00002042); material: "saline water (ENVO:00002010), including plankton (ENVO:xxxxxxxx)" | depth 5 m
GTCGACAGCAGACGCAGGACTTCCCATTGGGTGCCCGGGCGAGGCGATGGCAAGAGTATGATCAGCCTGGCATGATCGATCAGGAGCTGGATCGCCAGTTTCCATTCCCGATCAGGCACTTTGATCCGTCCCGCACCCAAATGCTCGAGCGGTTCGCCGAGCGCCACCATAGGGCCGATTGGGCTCAAGGCGTTTTCGATGACGTCTTCGAATTCGAGGCGATCTGACGTGGCGGCGAGAAAGTTTGGTCCGCCGGGTGTCATGCGGACATTGATCGCGACAGCTTTGCTCTCGGATATCTGATCCGTGGAGTGAAACGGCCTCAGATAGAGGATAAAAGGCGGGCCAGGGTTTCCCTTTCGAAGCGTTTGAAAGATGTGCTGAGCCGTTAGGTCTCGTCGTCTTTGATCAAACCAGCCTTCCAGATCAAACAGATATTGTGCGATCAGGACACACAGGATCAGCGCGACAAGGAAAAGCGCGATGGAGGGATAGAATCCAATTTCCGGCCGGCTCGCCGCGTAAATCGCAAGGATCGCGCCCAAGACCAGAGACAGAACAAGCCCAATTGCACTGAGCCATTTGCCAGTCCTGGCCTGCTGATCCGTTGCAGATTGTCTGGCGATCGCCTTCAGCATGTTTGTCCCCCAACCCACATACTAAACACCGCACATCCCATAGAGTCATGACGGTTTTTGCAGTCTTGCGTCTTTGTAAGTGGAATTTTTGGCTGAAAAAGCCCATATTCATGGAACAGAAGACAGAAGGAGGTCCCCAATGAAACCATTTCTTCTGGCAAGTGCAGCGCTCTTGCTCGCGCCGCTCGCGAATGCCGTCGACGTCAATGTCAGCTATTCTGAAGCGTTCAGCGAAAAGCTGGCTGAAGATTATGGCGAGCGCGAAGGTGAGAAACTCACCGAACGCCTGACCTCACAACTTGAACGCAAGTTCGAAGATGTGGCTGGCGTTCAGACGATTAATGTCGTGATTGAAGACGCCAAACCAAACCGCCCGACCATGAAGCAGATGAGCGACCAGATTGGTCTGAGCTATCAGAGCTTCTCGCTTGGTGGTGCGGATCTTCATGGCGAAGTGATCAGCATGGACGGCAGCACACTCGCTGAAATCGATTATGATTGGTATGAAAACGACATTCGCTGGTCTGAAGGCCGCTCGACCTGGGGCGATGCCATGCGCACATTCCAGAGATTCTCGGGCAAGCTTTCAAAAGCTGCTAAAGAGGGCAGCTCGGACCTGCTTAACTAGTTGGTCCCAGTCTGAGGGTGCAGGATTCTGACAGGCTTGGCCGGGAGACCGTCACGCGCGTCAGGCGGGGAAGGTCAACAGCCACGCGGTCTGCAATCCAGACGCAGATGCGTTCCAGCGTTGGCAGCTCCAGCCCCTCAATTTCGTTGAGATAGGCGTGATCGAGCACATCGGTCACGCCTTTCAGCACATCGCCAAGTTTGGCGAAGTCAGCGACCCAGTCTTCACCAGCTTGCACGACACCGGAAACGCCGATTTCCACCTGAAATGAATGGCCATGCAGTTTGCCATAAGGATGATTTGGGTCCTTGGGCGCAAGATGGTGCGCAGCTTCGAAGGAAGCCGCACGGGAGACTTCGAAGGTCTTCCCGGAAAGAGATGGCGCAGACAGGCCGGATTTCGGCTCTGTGTTAAGGGTTTCAGACGTCAATTCTGTTCAATCCGCTATTGTCTAAGCAAGACCTGTGGGTTCATCCGGGCAACCGGCCTTTTGCCAGTCCGCCCATCCTGTCGCTCTGAGCTTGCATGCAGGACAGGTGCCACACCCATAACCCCAGTCATGCCGCGTTGAGCGATCGCCCAGATAGCAGGTGTGGGTGTGTTCGACAACAATATCGACGAGTTCCTGCCCGCCAAGGCTTTGCGCCATGGCAAAGGTGTCGGCTTTTGACTTATGCATGAGCGGGGTTTCGATCACCATTTCGCGGTCGAGCCCCAGAGCGAGCGCCTGTTCCTGCGCATCGAGTGTGGCGCGTCGGCAATCGGGATATCCCGAATAATCGGTTTCGCACATGCCGCCGACCAGCACATCTGCTGACTGGCGCCAGCCGACAGCGCTGGCGAGGGTCAGAAAGATGAGATTGCGCCCGGGTACAAATGTGGTGGGCAGACCGGAGTCCGAAATCTCAATTTCGGCATTGCGCGTGAGAGACGTTTCTGAAATCTGACCGAGAATACCAAGGTCGAGCAGCGTATCTTCGCCCAGTTCGGACGTGTCGACGCAATCGCTGGCGCGCAGGGCGTTGAGGACGTTCTGACGGCACTCAAGCTCAACACTGTGGCGCTGGCGATAGTCAAAACCGATCGTGGTGACGCGATTATACCTCGCCAGAGCCCAGGCGAGGCAGATGGTGGAATCCTGGCCACCGGAAAACAGGACAAGCGCATTCTGACTGATCATGGTCTAGCTATTTGCATTCCGCAGCCTTCAGTCAAACAGAAAAAGGGAGGCAGCGCCTCCCTTTCAACGTGATTTGGCTGAGAGTCAAAGATCAGCAGTCGCCCGTGCGCTGACCATCAAAGGTTCCGTCCAGAGCAACCGTCATACCGTTTGAGTCACTCGACAAATTCATCGTGCCTTCCAGTGAGTTTTTATCAGCGGCGATGGTGAACGACATATTGCCAGTCATATCCATGCCGTCTTGCGTGCAGGCAACATCAAATGACATGGAATTCTTACCACTGACGACATTGCTTGTGTTGCAGCCTTCAAGGCCCATCATGTCCGGTGAAAAGGTCGTGTCTTCTTCCGTCTTAAAGCATTGAGTCTGGCTGTCGTTCTGTGCTGGCACAGGCATAGTGTTTCCGCCCATAGTCATCGTGCCTGTGAAGGAGGTGTTGGTCGTCCATTGCCCTTTGGAAATGGAGATTTCCTGAGCCTGCGCCCCTAATGTGCCGGCAACGAGAAGCGCCGAGATGATTGCTGTCTGTCTGAACATGATCGATCCCTTTGAAATTCTTCAGTCACCCTCGACGATGAAGCTCGTGAATTCAAGCGTTGACTGCAGCTGGCGGCCAGAAATCAAAAAAAAGGAGGGCTATATGGCCCTCCATGAGTTCAGGTCGCAAATCGTGTTATTGGTCGTTGGCCTCGGCGGGGTTCTCTGTTTCGGCTGACACATCGCCTTCACCTTCGACCTCAATTTCCGGCTCTGGCGTCAGCTCGGCATCGCGGGCCACATCAGCTTCGGACTCGTAATAGATGCCGCCAAGAGCGGTTTCAGTTTCGACGCCGGTTTCTTCAGTGGACGTGGCGCCAATCGGCCGATTTGTCTCCTCCGCCATCTCCTGTAGATCGTCGCCAATTACCTGCTGATCCCAGACATTGGCGTTTTCATAGGATGAGTTGTTTTCAGTTGGAACAGTCACATCGTCAGTGTCATAGTCGAAAATCTCAGTATCGCTTTCAGGCAAGTCGGCGTTAGGGTCTTCACCAATCTTATAGGTTTTGACCTTGGGCGATTGTGTCACCACGGTTTCCTGTTCGACGTCAGCGCGTTGATCTTTCGTGCCAGCCACGACTTCGGTTGTGCTCTCAACTTTGGAAGTTGTTTCAACGGTTTTCTCGCCGGGCTCGATCACCGTGACTTCGATGGCTTTCATATCTGCGGGGTCTTCGCTGGGCTTGTCCTGCGCCATAGCGGCAGGCGTTGCCATCAATGCAAGAATTGAAGCGCTGGAAATGTATGTACGGATCATCTGTCTTTCCTTCCTTCGTTACGTTTCGTGCCCCATTAACGACTGCCGAGCGGAAACGGTTTCGAGAATTTCTGTGCGACATCCCCCAATCTGCGACGATTTGTACCTGCTTAACCGGGGCGTTTCGGACGATTTTGCCAAATCGATTTTTTCAAAAATTAATAACGAAACGGCATGTTGAAACGCTCACATGAACGACACAGAGAAGGTTGGTTCCCATGACATCTGGAGCGAAAAAACTGATCTGCGCCGCTGCGATGATGGCGTGCGCGGGCCCGGTCTCGGCAGAAACAAGCCACGCACACTGGAGCTATGACGGCGATCATGGGCCAAGTCGATGGGCCGAACTTGAGGCGTCTTACTCAAGTTGTGCGGGCAGTGAGCAGTCTCCGATCGACCTGAACGGACAGGCTATCCCAGCGGCCGTTCACGCGCCAGCGGTCTATTGGAAAGAGGCTGATGTGACATCAGTCACCAATAACGGCCATACCTTTCAGGTGGATCTTTCCGATGCGGGCAAAATCGTCATTGATGACGTGCCATATCACTTCCTTCAGTTTCATTTTCATTCTGGCTCTGAACACACGTTTCACGGTCGGCGCTTCCCGCTCGAAGTGCATCTGGTTCACCAGTCGGCTGATGGCCGTCTTGCAGTGATTGGTGTCATGTTTGCGCAAGGTGAGCATAATCCATTGCTCGATGATCTGATTAACGTCATGCCCGGTGCGCCGGGCTCGCTCAGTCCGATCATGAAGGTCAATCTGAATGACTTTCTGCCGGGGGATTGGAGCGCCTATCGCTATGAGGGCTCGCTGACGACACCGCCCTGTTCGGAGATCGTGGCCTGGACAGTGTTTGAAAAGCCGCTCTCGGCATCGGCGGACCAGTTCGCCGTATTCGAAACGCTGTTCCCGCATTCCTATCGGCCTGTTCAACCTCAGAACCGCCGATTTGTGCTGAAGACGGATTAATACTTCTTCCTCTGAGACATAAGGGCTTCTGCGCTATTCCAAACCCCGCCGTGACATGAGTGCTGCCGTGAGGGTGCCTTCATCGAGGTGATCGAGCTCGCCGCCCATGGGTACGCCCTGGGCAAGCCGGGTCACAGTGACAGGCAGATGTTCCAGCCGGTCTGACAGATAATGCGCCGTGGTCTGACCATCGACTGTGGCCGACAGCGCGATGATGATTTCTTTGACGTCAGGTTCAGCCGCGCGCCGGATCAGTGTGTCGATATTGAGGTGCTCGGGGTCGACACCATCCAGAGCCGATAACACACCGCCCAGAATATGATATCGCCCACGAAAAGAGCCTGCCCGTTCAAGCGCCCAGAGGTCAGGTACATCCTGCACCACGCAGATGGTTGAGAGGTCACGGTTCGGCGCAGCGCACACAGTGCAGGGGTCGGTTGTATCAAACGTTCCGCACACTGAGCATTTGGTGATGGCCTCAGCGGCCTCTGCCAGCGCAACGGCGAGCGGCGCCAGCAACGTATCAGGCCGCTTTAGCAAATGGAGCGCCACCCGGCGCGCCGAACGCGGGCCGAGGCCGGGGAGTTTTCCGATGAGGTCGATAACCCGCTGAAGTTCCGGGCCGATGAGAGATTTGGACATAGTGAGACTGTATCAGATGGATTGCCAAAATCATGGCAGGATTCGTAAGGATGGCGAGATTTTACCGGCGACGATTTGATACGCCGACCCAATGTAAGCTGCCGACATGGCCTTGTTTTCCAACCGGGTATCCGATGTTTCGAGACATCAAACGCCGGGCAGGGGGTCAGTCTTGCGCGGCATCTTCATCTTCGGCAGGGCTGTCGGGAAGACTGCGCGTGATGCCCAGCAGTCCAACCCCAAGTTCACGCACATCCTGATTTCTTCCAAGGTCAATCGGACGAAACGGAGTGGTCCGAAACACCAGATCGATGCTTTCACCTGTACAGTCTGAAATTTCTGGCGCGTCCAGCGTGATGACACGCTCGCGTCGGTCGACGTCATCTGAGAAGAGCAGGGCGCCGCTACGAAGACTGATATCCACTCTGGCGGTATTCACATGCCTGATTTTCAGGTCGAGCGTCTCAGCGCCCTGGAGCCAATCGCAATAGAGGCGCATTCTCGACTCCTTGCCATCAGACCAAAGCCCCCAATCCTGGGCTGTGTGCCAACCGAATGAGACTGCGCGCGACAAATTCTTGCCAGTGATCGTATCGGACTGATGCTGGCCAAAAAACGCCTTGTCTTCGGCAAGGTGTCTCAGATTTTTGTTCGAGGTGCGATCGATATAATAGGCGCGGTAATCTTCTGAGACGTTCGGATGAAACATCAACCAGAAGACGGCGAAATAAAACAGTCCGAGCAGGCCGGATCCAATCAGATAAACCGTTTTCATATCACCCAATTGTCCCCGGCAAACCAGCTTCTGAAGACCAGGAATTTGAGAACGAGCATCAGTCCAATCAGCACTGGCCAGGTGAAGCGATTTTTCATGAGCAGATAGAGGATGAAGAAGGTGCTGACCTGCCACATCATATATCGCGGGAGTGAGATGAAGTTCGTCATGGCAGGCAGGACAACGCTGATGACGTGAATGACTGCAAGATCGTAGTGCTTTTTCCAGATGAGAATGCCGGGCAATACCGATATTGACGCGATCACGCCAAGTGACCCCCAGAACCGATAATCAGTGGGCGGATAATCCATAAAGCCTGACAGAACCCTCAGGAGTTTGTCAGGCGTTCGGCTCCAGGCGACCTGCACATGTCTGAAGGCAAGCCCATCGCCGGTATGGAAATAGAGAAAGAGAATAAATGCCGCGAGGCCCAGCCCGGATATCAGAAACCAGAAAATGTAGTGGGGCGAGAGCACGGTCTTGATGCCGCGGCTGGCTGCGGCCTGAATGACGTTTGCGCCTGCCACAATAATGCCCGTCACGCGACTGGTACCCGAAACGGCGGCAAACAGGTTCTGAAGCACGACATTGCCGGAGCGCGCGAAATATAATGAAGCCGCCATCATCGTTATAAAGATCGGCTCTGAATATCCTGCGGACGTGTAGATCGAATAAGGATTGGCGATGATCACCAGCGCAAAAGCCAGCCGATCAAAGTTCGGATCGAGCGTCCTGAACAGAATAAAGAGGGCAAAGATTGCCGCCAGATTGGCAAGTTCAGAGCCGATTTGCAGGGCCGGTTGGGCCTCAAGGCCGGTCACCCCGGAGACCAGTCCGCCTATGAGTGGATTGAGCGGGAAAAAGGCCCAGTTCGCGACACCACCATTCCCGCGTTCGCCTGGCGCAACGTCATAACCGTCTTTGATGACATTGCCGTACCAGCCGCAATCCCAGCGGCACGCTTGACTGTAGTCATCCGCAAAATAGAAAATCAGGCCGAGTTGAAGGATAAGATAGCCGACCATGATCAGCAGGATGATCAAGATGTCGCTTTTCAGAATCTGACGCAGAGATCGCAAATTCGTCTCAGACACTCTCTGGTCACTCCTTCAAAACGCGGCACATATATCGGCGTGGAACGCCTAATGCAAACGCGTCCAGAAATCTGTATCTGGACTGATTGTCAATCGACCGTTGCGGCTTCTGTCCGCACGCCGTCCGACTGCCTATTTCGCGAACTGCGAGCGACGTTCGAAGCTGACTTGTCCCTCATCAATCGGGCGACCTTCCATATCGGTGCCGGCAGAGTAGATGTTCACCAGAAGCTGGTCTTCGGTGAGGTCGAGCTTCAAAAAGCCCCAATCGCTGCCACGGGAATAGTAATTCTTCAGGTTCGGATTGTTGGCCAGCTGATTGGCGTGAAACAGCTTGTGAAGCGGGCGATATTTAGACCCGGCGCCTGCGACGAGGGTTGGCAGTTCGGGGCGGTCGTCCATGTTGCAGGTGTCGGAATAGACTTCGGTCATGTGATCATCGCCGGAGATATAGACGTCGGCATAATCGCAGAGCGCATCCATATAAAGCGCGCGCAGGGAATGGGCTTTTTCGAATTTGGACCCGCCGCCTGACCAGACCGCGTGGTGACCCATTACAATTTTCCATTTGGCATCAGAGGCCGCGAGCGAGTCGCGCAGCCAGCCAACCATATTCTTCTCGGCTTCGGTTTGCGGGGCGACGAAATCCGGCCAGGTATCAAGCTCTTCCGTGCGCGCTTCGCGACCCTGCGAGTCGAGATTGTCCTCATAGACGGTTGTGCTGGCGAGCAGCATTTCAGTGTCGATCACAAAGATCTCGACAAAGCCGTCCATGCCCGCCGGGACAGCTGAGTAGAAATAGTCCGGCATGGTGAAGTTCGGGTGGTCTTGCAGATATTTCAGCTGCGCTTCGGTGGCGGCGCGTGAGATATGCCAGTCGTGATTGCCCATCATGGTGTAGATTGTGAAGTTCTCGACGCCTTCGCCAAGCTTGCCATAAGGCGCGTTCAGCATATCCTGAAAGCGGCGTTCGTCCGAGATGCCGTCTGCGCCGAGTGTGGCGCCGTCGGGATAGATATTGTCGCCGACCATGGCCGCAAAATCGCAGCCGTCACGGCGGCAGATTTCATCCGCTGCGCGCGCGACCGGCCACATGCCGCTGGCTTCCATATAGCTGCCCAGGGCGCTCTCAAACACCCATGGAGTGGGGCGGAAGCCTTCCATGTCTGGGTTCCGTTCCAGCCAGTCTTCCTGCATCAAAGCCATATACTCGCCGATGGTTTTCATCGGGCCTTCGTCGTCATCGAAGCGTTCATAGGACGGGATGTATCCGGTGTCGCCGACGACAACGAAGCTCGCGGAGCGCGATGGAGAGTCTGCGCTTTCCTGTCCGGTTGCCGGGCCGGCTGTGGTGCAGGCGGCAAGCGCCATGACGGAAGCGAGGCTGAGAAGTGAACGGCGCATGGCGAATCCTTTGACGGCGTGGAGAATAGAGCTGGATGTCGGACTAACGCATGCGTGCTACGTTTTTGCGACATTGATCCAGTGTAGCCGCAGGATCACACAAGAGTGTGGCACGCGTTCCCTTAAAACGGCATTTTGAAGCCGGGGAGCATGCCACCCAGGCCTGAGGCGGCGTCTTTCATGGTCTTTTCCAGCTCTTCATCGAGACGTTTCTTGGCGTCCGAATGGGCGGCCTTGATCAGGTCTTCGAGAATTTCGGCCTCGTCGCCCATCATGGCTGGATCAATCTTGAGGTCGACCAGCTCGCCCTTGCCCTTCAGCGTCACGCGGACCATGCCGCCGCCAGACACGCCATCGGCCGTGACCTGTTCGGCCTTTTCCTGGGCTTCCTGCATCTTGGCCTGCATTTCCTGCGCCTGACGCATAATATTGCCCATATCGCCTAAGCCTTTCATCATCGGCTTTCCTTTCGAGGTGTCTGCTGAGCGGCGAAATCCACATGCACGATGTTTTCGTCGCTCTCGTGTTTCGGTTCCGGTGTCACATCCACCACTTCCGCGCCCGGGAAATAGGTGAGGAGTTCGCTTAGGTAGGGGTCTTCCATCGCCTCCGCAATGCGTTCCTTGCGTTCGCGCTGCACCCGCTCCCGCACGGTTTCTTCTTCGGAGTGGATCTGATCGACTTCCCAATAGCTGCCGGTTTCAACTTCGAGAAACTTCTGGAGCTGCGAGATCAGGCCTGGTGTGGCGCCGTCTTCGAGCAGGAAAGAGATATAACCAAAGCGCACCTCGCCCGGCCGGACAAATTTCTCGACATCATACTGAATGTCTGCCCGTTTGCGGGATTCCAAAAGGTTCAGAATGCCTTTGAAGTCGGAGGGTTGATTGGTTGGCGTGATGGCGGCGCCTGCCGCCGGAGCCGCAGGCGCTTCAGGCTTTCCCGGGGAGGTGCCACCCTGTGACGCCTCGATAATGGCCTTAATGGCCTCTTCGGGCGGGGGAACATGCGCGGCGGCCGTCATCTGAATGAGGGTCATCTCAAGCGAGGTCACCGGGTTCGGCGCAATCTGGATCGTCTCAAGCCCTTTCATCAGAATTTGCCAGAGCCGGGTGGACTGCGCCGGCGTAATCTTTGCGGCGATCTCTTTGGTAAGGCGCGTCCACTCAGCCGGACCGCTGGCGGAATAATCCTCGCCGAGCACACTGGCGCGGCCAACTTCCACGGCCAGCTCGATCATGTCTTTCAGAATGGTCTGCGGATCAGCGCCTGCCTGGAACTGGCTTTCAAGCTCAGCCAGCACCTGTTTATGGTCGCCGCTGACGCACAGATCAAACAGGGCGATCAGGCGCGAATGATCCGCGAGGCCAAGCATATCGCGGATTGTCTCAACCGGAATTTCCGCGCCGGGTTCACCTGAGACCAGCGCCTGATCCAGAATGGAGAGCGCGTCGCGAACTGAGCCTTCGGCTGCGCGGGCGATCAAAGTCAGGCCTTCCGGCGCGACCTTCAGGCCTTCTTTGGCGCAGATATTCGTCAGGTGTTGTGCCAGGGTTTCGATATCCAGCCGACGCAGATCAAAGCGCTGGCACCGGGAAAGCACCGTCACCGGCACTTTGCGGATTTCCGTCGTCGCGAAGATGAATTTCACATGCTCGGGCGGCTCTTCCAGCGTCTTCAACAGTGCGTTGAAGGCCGATTTGGAGAGCATGTGCACCTCGTCAATGATGAACACTTTATAGCGCGCCGAAACAGGGGTGTAGCGCGCGCCATCCAGAAGCTCGCGCATGTCATCAACGCCCGTGCGGGAGGCGGCGTCGAGCTCCAGAACATCAGGATGCTGGCTTTTCTGAATCGCTTCGCAATGGCGGCCCGGCGGCTCCATAGTGAGGCTCGGCGCACCCACGGTGTCGGTTTCATAATTGAGCGCGCGGGCGAGGAGGCGGGCCGTTGTGGTTTTGCCGATGCCGCGAACACCGGTCAGCATGAAAGCATGGGCGACGCGATTGGTCCGGAACGCATTCTCCAGCGTTTTGACCATGCTTTCCTGGCCGATCAGCTCATCGAAGCTTTGCGGACGGTATTTGCGCGCCAGCACGAGATAGCCGGTTTTCTTGTCGGCCGTGGCTTGGGGCGCAGGCGCGTCCTCCCCTCCAAACATGGAGAAGGTCTTGTCGTCGCGCTCTTCTTCTTCTTCTTCTGGTAGCTCAGACTCGCTCATGGAGGAGACGATATAGGGGAGTTGAACGAAGCGCGAGAGGGGGAGTGAAGTTTTCTGTGTGACTTTGCTCGCCTAATTGAGTTTGCCTGTTTGTGGCGTAACACGCGCGTTCGCTTTTCCGACAGCGCGCCAGCACTTCCCCCATGAAACGCTTTCCCGTAGATGCGGATTGGGGCAACCTTGGCCCGGTACGGATCCGGGGCTCGACATGACCGATTTTCTTTTACTGGCGTTTATCTTCCTGGTGGCGGGGATTGTCGCCGTGCCGATTGCAACGCGGCTGGGGCTCGGCTCAGTGCTCGGCTATCTGATTGCGGGCACGATTATCAGCCCCATCCTCGCTTTATTGCATGTGGATGTGGTGGCCATTCAGCATTTTGCCGAGTTTGGCGTGGTCATCATGCTGTTTCTGATCGGCATGGAGCTGGAGCCTAAACGCCTGTGGGAGATGCGGACGCGGATTCTTGGCCTGGGCGGCGGTCAGGTGCTGATCACCATGCTGATGGTGTTCGCGATCAGTTACTTCTTAGTGGATCGCTGGAGCTATGCGCTGGCCATTGGCGCGATTGTTGCGCTGTCCTCGACGGCAATTGTCCTGCAGACCCTGCAGGAAAAAGGCTTGATGTCGTCGGATGGCGGGCAGGCGAGTTTCTCGGTTCTGTTGTTTCAGGATATCGCCGTCATCCCCATGCTGGCGCTTTTGCCGCTGCTGGCCGTGCCGGAGCTGGCAGAACTCGCACACGGCGCGTCGGGAGATCATGGTGGGGAGGGCGATCATGGCATGTCGCTCAATCTGGTGGAGGATTTGCCCGGCTGGCAAGGGGTGCTGATCGGTGTGGCCGCGATTGCGGCGGTTGTGCTGGGCGGGAATTATCTGTCGCGACCCATGTTCCGGTTTATCGCCTCGGCCAATCTGCGCGAGCTGTTTACGGCGGCGGCTCTGTTTCTGGTGATTGGTATTGCGCTTCTGATGACGATGGTCGGCCTCTCGCCGGCGCTTGGCGCGTTTCTGGGGGGCGTGGTTCTGGCGAACAGCGAATATCGCCATGAGCTGGAGGCCGATATTGATCCGTTTCGAGGGCTTTTGCTCGGGCTGTTCTTCATCACGGTGGGGGCGAGCATCAATTTTCAGCTTCTGGTGAGCGAGCCCGTGTTGATTGCCGGGCTGGTGGTTGGGTTAATGGCGCTGAAGTTTGTGATCCTTTATGGGGTCGGATCGCTGTTCAAAGTGCGCGGGTCACAGCGCTGGCTTCTGGCGCTTGGGCTGGCACAGCTCGGGGAGTTTGGCTTTGTGCTGATTTCCTTCACGTCGTCGAACGCCATTCTCCCGACGGAGATTACCGATCCGCTTTTATTGGTGATTGCGATCACCATGTTGCTCACACCCTTTCTGTTTATCTTCCGCGAGCAGGTGATCGCGCCGATCTTCGACAGGCTGCAGAGCCAGCGCGAGGAGGATGCGATTGATGAGACGAATGAGATTATCATTGCGGGTCGCGGGCGTATGGGCGGGATTATCGATCGTATGCTGCGCGCAGCGGGATATCGGTCGACGGTGATCGATTTCAATTCCCGGCAGATCGATTTCGTCCAGAAATTCGGGTTCAAGACCTATTTCGGGGATGCCTCACGTCCGGGTCTGTTGCATTCGGCCGGTATTGAAAATGCGAAAATCCTGATCGTGGCGATCGACGATCAAGCGCAGATCAATGAAATTGTCCGCCATGTTCTGCACCATTATCCGAAGGTGCATGTGATCGCGCGGGCCATCGACCGGACGCATGTTTATGAGCTGTGGTCGCTGGGCTGCCGGGATATCATCCGCGAAGTCTATGACAGCTCTCTTCGAATGGGCCGGTCGGCATATAAGGCGCTTGGCTTTACCAAAGAGGTGTCTGACCAGCTCTCGCATGCCTTTGATCAGGCGGACCGAAAGCGCCTGCGCGAGTTTGCTGATCTTTATGATGTGTCCAAACCCATGTTCGAGAATGAGACTTTCATCACGCGGGTTCGCGACGCCATGGAGGACTGGGAAAGCGAACTGAACAAGGAGATGCGCGAGATTTGTGAGGCGGCGGAGGTCGAGAAGCCTGGTTGAGTTTGTTTGACTTCATTTGCCTCACGCCGCGTGGCGGCTCCGGCGGGGCGGGCATTCGCCCGTCGCCCGGTCGGGCTCTGGGGAGCTCATCACAGTCTTTAGTTCGCGGCGAAACAAGCAAACGCGCAGGCGCAGATGCGTCGAGCGGGACGTGAGACAAACGCATCGAGCAGAATAACAAAAAGGATAAGCAGAGACTGGCGCGACCCGAGGAAAACTCGTTAGGGCTGCTTCCTTCCGGACCTGACCCGGTTGGCGAGGCGCTCGTCCACGCCAGCCTCCAACCGCCTATATCGCGAAGGCGGGCCCAGATTGCAAGATGTGAATCCGCATCGAATGTCACGACCGGCAAGGCTGGCCCCGAATGACGGATCATGACATAGCTCGTGACCAAACCGGGACGGAAAACAGTGATCACTTCCAACGATATTCCTCTGGCATCCAAGCCGTTAGACCGCGCAGCGCATCACAGAACAGACAGAGTCTGGCTGGATGAGGCGTTTCAGCGCCCGGATGTTCTGGTCTTCCTGATGCGCAATGGCATGCCGTTAATGGAAGGCCCAGCCTCGCCACCGTTTCAGGTCGGGTCGCGGCGCGAAGCCCGCCCGAGACCTCTGGTCTGGCTCGGCAATGAGGCGGCACAGTATGCACAAGGCGCGCTGCGGCTCTTTCTGGGCAAGGACCGGAATGGCACGCCGATTTTCGCACTAAGAGTGCCGGAGAACTTTACCCTCGAGGGAAGCCTGCTTGAGTGTGTAGGGGAATTTGAGGATATGCGGGCCGCGATTGCCTCGCTGTCTCCGCTGGAGGCCAATCTGGTGTCGACCGCGCGGTCGATTTCGGAATGGCATCGCACACATGGCTATTGCGCCAATTGCGGGTCACCTTCCGAGCCAGTGGATGCCGGATGGAAGCGGGTCTGCCCGGCCTGCGAAAGCGAGCATTTCCCGCGGACGGACCCGGTGGCCATCATGCTTCCAATCCGGGGCGATGCATGTTTGCTGGGCCGGTCGGCAGGCTGGCCGGATGGGTTCTGGTCCTGTCTGGCGGGATTTGTGGAGCCTGGCGAAACGCTGGAGCAGGCGGCCTGTCGCGAGATTGCGGAAGAGGCTGGCGTGACATGTCTGCCGGAGAATGCGGAATATCTCTTCTGCCAGCCCTGGCCCTTTCCATCCTCTCTGATGGTGGGGATCCATGTGCCGGCTGAGACGACGGATATCACGATTGACCCGAAGGAAATTGAGGCGGCGCGTTGGTTCAGCCGGGATGAGGTGCGCCGGATGATGGCGGGCGAACACGACA
>CEPO01047342.1_pt1 | contig 14182 bp, 13 predicted proteins | sample 530481 | NCBI WGS metagenome assembly CEPO01 (sample SAMEA2620198, study PRJEB7988) | marine metagenome | biome: marine biome (ENVO:00000447); feature: surface water layer (ENVO:00002042); material: "saline water (ENVO:00002010), including plankton (ENVO:xxxxxxxx)" | depth 5 m
AGCCCGGCAGACATGGTCAAGCACGGCTTTAAGTATACCAGCGTCGGACGGAGTTAAGGCCATGGATATTCTGGTTACCGGAAGCGCCGGATTTATCGGCTTCCACACCGCCAAGCGGTTACTGGAGGCTGATCACCGGGTCATCGGTCTCGACGGCATGACTGAGTATTATGACACGCGTCTTAAAAAAAACCGGCACGCGATTTTAGCCAAGTTTGACAAGTTTACGCCGCTGATCGGCATGCTGGAAGACAAGAACACAATCGAAAGAATTGTTGAAATCGCAAAGCCTGAGATCATCATTCATCTCGCGGCTCAGGCAGGCGTCCGATATAGTCTCGAAAACCCGGAGGCCTATGTGTCTTCGAATTTGATTGGGTCCTGGAACATCCTCGAACTGGCAAAACAGTGTGAAGTCAAACACTTGCTTTTGGCGTCCACGAGCTCTGTCTATGGCGCAAACGAAAAAATACCGTTCGAAGAAACCGACAAGACATGTGAGCCTATGACGCTTTATGCCGCGACCAAAAAGTCGATGGAAGTTATGGCACACTCCTATGCGCATCTTTGGAAAATTCCGACGACGGCCTTCCGTTTTTTTACCGTGTACGGGCCCTGGGGGCGACCTGACATGGCACTCTTCAAATTTGTATCCGCCATTTTGAAAGACCAGCCGATCGACGTATATGGCGAAGGCAAAATGCGGAGAGACTTTACGTATGTCGACGACCTCGTGGAGGCAATGATCAGGCTAATCCCAATTGCGCCCGATGAGACAAATCGCATGAGTGATGCAGGTGTGCCGGAAACGCTCTCACACAATGCGCCATTCCGGATTGTGAACATTGGTGGCGGTCAACCCGTGGGACTAATGCCGTTTATCGAGACAATTGAAACTGCGATGTCGGTCACCGCGAAGAAGAACATGCTCCCAATGCAGAAAGGTGACGTCCCACAGACTTATTCTTCACCTGCACTTCTGAAGGCTCTGACGGGCTATATTCCTGAAACTACTCTGGAAAACGGAGTCCATGCCTTTGTTGGCTGGTATCAAAACTATTTAAAGGAAACAGAAGAAGCACCGGTGAACTGAACTGGCTTTCTGAGGATGACGCGATCTTGGAATTGATTGTCGTCACCACGAGATGCGGACGATTAAGTAATGAAGATCATACACATCATTACACGCCTGATTCGCGGCGGTGCGGACGAAAACACCGTGATAACCTGTATCGCCCAAGCCGATGCAGGACATGACGTCACGCTCATCTATGGTCGTGACCACAGTATAGATTACGTGGACACAATTCCTGACAATGTGCGTGTCGTTTGCATGAAAGAATTGGTGCGCGAGCCATCCCCTCTCAACGATATGAGTTCCATTCGCCTTCTCATGAAACTATTTAAGGCTGAAAAACCGGATGTAGTGCACACGCATACCAGCAAAGCCGGTTTTGTCGGCCGATTAGCAGCCAAATATGCCAAAGTCCCGACTATCATACATGGCGTTCATATCGTTCCGTTTGAAAATGTGGGGACGCTTCAGAAATGGTTCTATCTGCTCGCGGAAAAATTTGCGGGTCGCTATACCGACGCCTTCATCAATGTTTCAAACGGCACACGAGAAATCTATCTCGATCACAAAATCGGGTCAGCGGATCAGCATGCCGTCGTTCATTCAGGCTTCGACGTTTCAAAGTTTATAGACGCTCAACCTCCGGCAGATTGGCGTGAAAGGCTTGAACTTGCTCCCAACGCACCAAAGCCGCCAACCGCAGTGATGCTGGCCGCCTTCGAACCTCGTAAACGTCAGCTCGAATTCTTGAGGATCTGCCCCAGCATCATTGAAAACATCCCCGATATACAATTTGTTTTCTGTGGAGAAGGACCCGACCTCGTCCGGGCGAAGGCGCTTGTCGATGAACTCGGTATCTCGCCGAACGTAAAATTTCTGGGGTTCAGAAAAGATCCTGAAACAATCATCGCTATGGCAGATGTTTGCCTCCTTTCGTCTCAAAAAGAAGGCCTTCCGAGGGTTGTCATGCAATATCTCTCTGGCAATCGGCCATGCATCATGACCCGCCTGTCCGGCATCGAGGAAGTCCTGAAACACGACAGAAATGGTCTGATCATCGAACCTGACGATTTCGACGCTTTGGCTGATGCCGTAACGCGCTTTTTTCGTGATCCAGAACTTCGCGAGCGCCTCAGTCTGGGCGCGCAGCAATCTGATCTGTCGAGTTGGGACCGGTCTTCCATGCAGCAGCGCACGATGAAAGCTTATGCTATGGCGGTCGATCGGTTAAAACTATCCACGGCGAACTGAGATAAAAGCGACGATGAGCGTTTGAGTGAACCAGATGATGCAAGTAAGTGAGTACAGACATCTGAAAATCGTGGAGTTGGTGATGCCAAGCTCTGCCATCCTTTATTATGTCTCACTCTGTTATAAACTTCATTTCGTCGGTATCGCCGCTGTTTTTTTCATGCTTTGCATGATCCCATTCATGAGAATTCACCGCTCCAGCGTGTTTTCCGCTATGGCTATATTGAGCATCCTATATACTGCGCTGTGCACTGTTACGGCGGTACAATTCAATGTCTTTTATGGTGTGGTCAGGGCTTTCCAATTTATTACCATGAGCTTGGCTGGTATTGCATTTGCCAACTACATGTATTCTGCCACAAATGAAAACAAGGCGCTCTTTCTCAAGTGCTTCACCATAGTCACGGCACTCATTCTGTCTCATGTGGTTATATACCACCTGAGTACGGGACGGCTCATCTCTTGGAAGCACCTCTACGACACCAAACTTGTCTTCTCAACTTCGCCCTGCTTACTCTTTTTCTACCAAAGCGACATTAGAAGAAAGATCGGGGATATTGCTTTTTGGGCAATTCTGTCTGTTCTAGTATTATTCGTTCTTTTAAGCGGCGAGCGGAAAGCATACCTTTTAGTTACAATGGGATTTCTTTTCTCAGCTTCGTCTGTAACATCAAAAGCGACCCTTATGATGTTGGCAGGTACACTTGCCTCTTTTTTCATCATCACCGCCGAACCCGGAGACTATGTCTCACGCCAGCTCACTTCATTTGTTGAAAGTGAAGCTCAAGAATACTCTTATTCAGACTTAATGCAGGAAGAATCATTAGGTTATCGTAGCGATTTGGCTCGTAAATTTGCAAACGAAAACGGAAAACGATTGTTTCAAGAAAATCCGTTATTTGGTGTTGGGGCATCAGGTTACCAAGCTTGGGCTTATGAAAAATTTGGCCGCCCCGATCAATTGAGACTTACCGGTAACATCCACGGCGAAATTCATCGCCTCCCAGCCGAAAATGGCATTGTGGGCGTAGTTATTGCGGCCCTATACTTTCTTACCATCAGCATACTTGTCGCGAAATATGTTTTGCGAAGGGGAGGCCTGGCATCAAATTCAAGAGTGCGGGGCATTCTGATCGTTTATTCGATGCTATTAATTTATGCGGGAACCGAGGCGCTCGACAGCACGCTTATCACTCTCATTCTGTTCTTTGGGATGTTCGTTGCCGTCGAAAGCCGAAAGGACGCGATCGGGCTTGGCGCAAAACCGGCGACAGTCGCGACATGATTTGTCCTGCGCCCAATTCTGGGAGTTTCCAAGTTTCGGCCGAAGGCCAGAACGAGTCACGGTCGACACTTGGTTTCAGCCTCCAACCTGAATCCTATGAGAGCTATAGCTGGCCTGACTCACTCAACGAATACAGCGAAACAGAATGTCGACGCGAAAACTGATTCTCGTTCTGGCGGCTTACTTCCCGGACAGTTATGGTGGGGCTGAACGTCAGGCTCATATTCTGGCGAGCGCGCTTGGCCAGCGCGGCGTCGATGTGACACTTGTTGCGCCGACGATCGACGCAAAAGCGCCTTTGCGGGAAGACACTGAATTCGGACGGATCATTCGGAAACGCGTTTCGAGTTATCCGAATCTCGGTGGCCGGAACATGCTGTCATTTGGTCTTTGGTCGAGATGGTTTCAGAAGACCTTTACAAAGGAAACATGGCACGACACGCCTATTTATGTGTTTCACGCACGTTTGCACGCGTTCGGGCCATATCTATCAGCCAGAAACAACGGCGCGAAACTCTTCATTAAATTGGGCGGTGGCGGCGAAGCCTCAGAATTTGCCGCTCTCGAAGCAAAGAAATTCTGGTACGGACAAAAAATCAGAGATTTGTTGCTCAAGAATACCAGCGGCTTCGTTGCAAATAGTGGCGCTATCGCGAATGAACTCGCTGAACGCGGCGTAGATGGCAATCGCATTTACGAATTTCCGAATGGTGTGGAACTGCCGGATTTGAAACAATGGGACACGCTGCTCGAACAGCGAAACGGGCACCGGTTCATCTATGCGGGGCGGCTCATTCCTGACAAACAAATTGATGTGCTCTACCAGGCAACAGCGAACCTGGTTGCAGCGGGCAAGAATATTCAGCTTACCCTGCTGGGCACGGGTAGTGAAAAAGACAGGCTGGAACCCCTCTCCGTTGAAACAGGACATGAAACCGCCTTTCGTTTCCCCGGTTTTGTGACAGACGTTTATCCCGAACTCATCCGGTCAGACTTCTTCCTCTGCGCATCACGGCGGGAAGGTCAGTCCAACGCACTCTTGGAGGCGATGTCGGCTGGACTAATCCCGATCGTCTACGACGCAAGCGGTGTCAGAGAGGTTGTCCAGCACGGAGAGAATGGGTTTGTTCTGAGCGACTCCACACCCGCCGCATTTCAGGCGGCCATGGAACACGCGCTGTCTCTCTCGACTGAGGAACGTCAAACACTTTCTGAAAATGCGCGACGATTTGCGGAAGACCATATCGGTATTGATGCCGTCGCCAAAAAGACAGAAGACATGATTTTCGGTGGTGCCTGAAACCCATGTTTTTACGCGCCAAACGTCGGACGGTCCCGCTCAGATGACAGCCATGCAAAAGACAGATCTCTTGATCGTGACGTGTGAATACTCGCCCTTTCCAGGCGGTATTGCGACCTATTGCAAAAGTCTGGCAGCCACTTTAGGGGCTACCGGATGTCAGGTGGCGGTTATCGCGCCAGACTACGATGAAGCCGAGCCAGATGTCCCCAATGTTTCGGTGACCCGCCCTCTGAAACATCATTCGATTCCGCCAAAGACATTCCCTGGGCTAGTCAAGCAGCTTAGAGCACTCCCGAAGGATGCAATAATTCTCTGCGCGGATATTCGAAGTGTCGCAATCGTCTACGCCTTGCGCTTTCTGCATGGCCGTTCCTTCCGCGCGATGGTTCATGGTAGTGAAGTCAGTAAACTGAGCTCAAAATCCATCGTAAACCGGCAAATCCGGCAGGCTTATCTCCAGGCCGAAAAAGTTTATTTCAATTCCGACGCAACCGCCCGGATTTTCCGGACAACGGTCGGAGATCCTAAGGACGGTCTCGTCACGCATCTTGGTCTCTCACCCGACTGGTATGTCGATCCACCGCCGGAATTTGAAGATCAGGCGCTTTCCGCTCTGCCAGAGTGCGCAAAGGTTTTTTGTAGTGTCGGACGCCTCGATTCCCGAAAAGGCCAACTCCAGGCGATTGAGGCTTTGGCCGCGTGCAAAACCGCCGACAAGACGATGGACAACATTCATTATGTCGTTGTCGGGAAGACAGTCGACGTAGAATATCGCTACGCACTGATCGATCGGGCCCATGAGGCAGGCATCAATCTTCTGCTTCCCGGTCCGGTAAGCCAGTCAGACCTGCTTCGATTGTTCAGTCTGTCTGTGGCACATTTGCTGTTTGCGCAGAATGTGCCCGGAAAAATTGAAGGATTTGGATTGGTTCTGCTCGAGGCGGGGGCACAAGCCTGCCCATCCATTGTTTCGGATGTGGGGGGCATTCCGGAGGTTGTCGGAGATGCCGGGATCATTGTGTCCGACGGGAAAACCGAAACCTATGCGAAGGAAATTACACGCCTACTGGAGGACGAAGTAAGCGCGCGGGCACTCGGAGAAAGAATGCTCGCCCGCACAAGAGAATTCACCTGGGAAAATTGCGCTCGCGCAAGTTTCCCAGAATTTTTTGTCGGAAACATATAGCTTTCAGCTATCCACGAAGCTTTCGCGCTGGTCCCGATTGATCGCCCATTAGCTTCAGGGCTTCGCCGACTGCGCTTGCAACAACACCTGGTTCTGCCGTCTTTGCGTCGCGCCGTTTAACCGGCTGCTCCTGATGGCGGGCCCATTCGAGCAGGTTTCCGCCTTTTTGGCGCGAAATCCATTTATAGGGCGTCTCATACCATGGCTTGATTTTCGAGGTCATATTGTCGAGCGCATAATCCCCTTGATGGGTCTCAATCATAAGCACTGCGTGACGTCCGGTTTCTCGGGAATATCCGATGGCCAGATATAGCGCCTCTTCAGGAAAGCCTGCAGCGATCAGCGCAGCGCGCTTTTCAAGCGCATAATCTTCGCAATCACCATAGCGTGTGGTTCCGTAAGTGATTGGCATCGCCCAACGCTCAGATTCTGCGTAAATTTCGCGATCTGTTTTTGGCACGATGCGCGCGTTGATGGTCCGATTCACCCGTTCGATCTGTTTAAACGTCTCATCGTCGAGATTGATTTTTCGGCTTGGTGTTTTTGCTGGTGTCGCTGCTTTTTTCACAGACAGAACCGGGCGGATCTGTCGGACCGTATCCTGCCAGGACCATGACTTCGCGTCAGATGCCGACGCGCTTGTGATTTTGATCGCGCCTGTGATGTCGTCAGCGGCAAAGTCCAGTGATGCAAGCTGAACTTTATCCTTCAGCTCCGGAAGACCAGTTTCAAGATCTTCAGTCGATTGGACCAGGCTAATGCTTTGCGCTTCAGACTGTTCCAGGCGTTTCAGCAGGGGGATAACACTCGGCGCTGCCGCCTTAAATTCTACAAATGAATCTGGCTGTTGAGCCGAAATCGACTGCACCTCGGCGACAAGTTTCGGTTCTGTTGAGAGAAGGCCGCGCAATTGCAACCCGGAAGGGTCTGACGCCTTGGAAGTTTCTGAAAGACCCCTGAAATCCTGCGTCGCCGCCTTTGCGAGAACAACTGACGCCTCACCGGATGCATATCGAAACGAGTTCGCGATCAGCGAGTCCAGTGGAAGCGCGACAGGCGCTTCAACTTCTGCAGCTACGATCCGAGGCGCCTTTGGCTGACAGGCCGCAGAGAAACTATCGCAGAACTTCACAAGACCACGTGGCGGTGCCGACGCGGCGCCATAGGGCATGGCTGTGGACATTTGGGGTTTCGTCGCGCACGCGGTCGCAGAAAGCGAAACCAAAATTGACGCGATGAAATACTGGCTTTTAATCGAGCTTCGCCCGATCTGGTCTCGTGAGAGCATTTTGCCTCTCCTATTATTTAATAGGATCAGCATTATTCTAAACAGACTAAGTTACTTTGTTTTCTCGCAAGTATATTTTATACAAAAGAAAATAAAACATCACATTTATTTCAGGTTTATTTTATTTTAATTGGCTTTAAACTTCTAAACGCTCCTGAACTTTTGATTTACTATAACTAAATGCCCGTTCCGCGATGGCTCCATGTCAAATCGCACGGAAGACCCGATTGTCGATGCATGCTCGCCAAGGCGGCATAGCACACCTGTACGAATAGCCGCGCCGCGATGAGTCAAAGATACTTCGCCCCATATCCCCGTTCGCCTTGAGAGCGATGGGCTGACCTCAGGAAGGAGAGAACAATGAATATCCGAAAGCAGGCTCTGCGGAGCGCTATACTGACGGGCTATCTGACCTTTTCGGTCCCGGTTATCGCCCAGGAAACCACGGTGACAGCACCAGCCGTACCATCGACGTCACCGAGTGAAACGGCAGAACCAAAGCCTGTTCCAGCTGAAACGCCCGGCGTGGTCGAAACGGTTGTGACGGAAGTCGCAACGGATGTCGTCACGGATGTTAAGGACGAAGCCAAAGAGCGCACGGAAGAGCGCTATGAGGAAGAGAAGAAAAAAGTTGTCGATCAGCTGCTCGATAAGGTCTTCAATTTTTAGACAGTCGCAAATAAGACGAACCGGAGACGATCATGCTCAAACCCCTGGCTTGCGCCCTACTGGCCTGCATCTGCAGCTCGCCAGCCTTCGCAGACACTTGCGACGACCGCAAATTTCGTGATCTGCCAGACGACAAAGGCGTTCCTATCGCCTGGATCACACCCGATTTCGAAATTCAGTCCCTGGGACCGTCCGGCACCGGAAAGACGTCACAGCGCGATTTGGTCCATGGCGACATTCACTCCACCAAAGTCATGGATCGCGCCTCGCACGACATCTATCTGACCACGAAGGACTCGACTGCGTCGGGCTCTTGTGCGCCCTTTCTGCCAAATGGCGGCACGCATCCTCTGGGATCGATGACAGAAATCCGCATGGAAATTCTCATCAACGGCCAACCCAGCGATGATGAAGATGAGCTGATTGTGGTTGTTGATGAAACCGGCAAAGTCATTGGCGTTTTTCCTAAATCCAAACCGATTGCCGTAAAGCCAGATTATACTCTGATGTTCGACTCGACTTTCAATCAGGATGAGCAGATCTGTTCGTCGGATCAGGCTATTTGGAACGACGCAAAAGGCACGCTAACCGTCAGTTTCGACAACTGCGACTAGCAGCTCTCCCAATAATATACGGAAAGCGCAGCCTCAAAACTTTGAAGCTGCGCTTTTTTGTTTTTGTCTGTTGTGAGGCTTGCAGACCTCAGCCGCGCGCGCAGGCTGCAGGTCCGGTCGCCATGAACATCCCAGCCTGAGTGACTTCTTCCAGCTTCATGGACCTGCGAAGTGCATCCGCTGTCGCCCGATCATCTTCCAGTGTCGCCAGCAGCATGGCAAAGCCGTCTTTTGAGAGATCATTCCGCGCTTTTTTCGCGACGCACTCGCACAGATCTTGCGGCATGTTCGTTTTACTGGTGCAGGCGGCAACAAAGCGCTTTTCGCCATTCGCACCTGAGGCTCCACCTCCCCCGCCGCACGCAGACAGCAAAACCGGCGACACAAGCATCACAGCGCAAGCAATTTGTCGAATTCTGGACATGATATCTCCTCTTAAAAAGCTACCGTCAGAGGACCGTATGCGCGCCGACAAAACAATTCGCACAAATGTGCTATCGGATACCGCGACTTGCCGCAAAGGCCGCAGCCGCCGAGCGGGACGCGACACCAATCGCGCGCAAAAGGGCTGACACGTGAATGCGAACTGTGAAGGGGGAGATATCCAACTCGCGCGCAATTTCCTTATTCGATAGCCCGCGGGACAGGCCGGACAGAACGTCCATTTGGCGCGGCGTAAGCGCCTGAAGAATTTGATGGTCCGGTGTATCGGAGAGCGGCATGTCAGAAGAGGATCGTAAAACCATCGTCTCTCCCTGCATCACCGCGCCCAGTGCCGAGATGATGTCTGGCGGATTGGCCGATTTGGACAGGAATGCGTTGGCACCAGCCGACATGATCTCGTCAATCACGTCAGCATCACCCACCATTGAGACAACGACCAACGGACAGAGCGGCAATCGCTGACGAAGCCTGGGAAAGTCTTTCTGAACGTCAAATCCAGGAAACATCAGGTCAAGCACCAGCAGACCAGGCTCTGCCGTTTCGCCAAGCAGAGACTGTAGTTCCGGATAGTCACCCGCTTCAAAGATCGAGGCCTCAGGAAACGCTCCGCTCAACATGGCGGCCATCCCGTTTCGGAACACGGGATGGTCGTCGACCAGGATGATGTTCATAAAAGCCCCTCCAGTCCCTCATGTGACCGGAACCATAACAGTTCCAGCCACAAGATGTGAGTGACTTACCGGTGTCGCTCTTCAGGCTCTGACGGAACCAGCCTGGATTTATCGAGAATTTCCCGGCTCGGCCGTGGCTCTGGTGGCGGATAGATGTCTTCAGGAACAGGAGGATCGGCAGCATCGCAAACGTCATCCTTGGCAACTGCGGCATTGACCAGCTTCCAGACGCCATCTTTTTTCGCATGGCATTTGCACTGTGCTTCAATCACCTTCTCTTCCTTGAGGCAGGTTTTGCCCGCAGCCCGGCAGTCATCCCAGGTAGAAATCAGGGCCTTACAGGTTTCCATATAGCTGGCTGACGCGACCGGCGCGGCCAGTGCGAGACAGGCCAGGCCACTCGCTCCGGCTAAAAACACAATTGGTTTCATCTCTCTCTCCTCAACTGTGCGAGCACCATGCCGAAGCCTGTGAACGCGCTCAATTAGCACACCTGTAGGATAGTCCGGGGCGCGGAAAACCGGCAGATTTCTACGCGTCAAACTGATTTTGAGGAGACGTGACATGTTCAAACTCGCAAGCCTGACAGCCGCTGCCTGCCTGTTCGCCGGAGCAGCATCCGCCTTTCCACATTGCGTGGAATACTCTCAGACAGGCGGAATGAGCGGCACAGTGACAGAATGCTTCAAGACCTTCTGGACCAGTTATTCTTCGGAAAATCTGAAGATGAAAATGATGGGCTTCAGTCAGGAGCACAATCAGAACACCATCCGGAAAGATGGGAAGATTTACAGCTGGGATCCGACCACCAAACGCGGCACGGTCACGAATGACCCTTGGGCGGGAACTGATTTTAAAGGTGACCCGGTTACGCAAAATGAGGCGTTTCTGAATGCCATGGGGTTTTCAGCAACCGGGGAAACCCGCACGATCGCCGGACTAAGCTGCGCAGTCCGCACAAGCAGCCAGATGGGCACGGTCTGCATCACAGACGATCTCATTCTCCTGAGCCAGTCCATGTCCATGGGGCCGATGAGCTTTGAACGCGTTGCCACGAAAGTGACCAGAGGCACGTCCGGCGACAGCGCACGATATTCAGTCCCGACCGATGTGGTCATTTCAGACGTTAAACTGCCGACATCGCCCGGCGGCGGCATCGATATTGGCGCTTTGATCAATGGCGGGCTGAACGGAAATTAGAGGTCCAGATACCCGATCAAAGAGACATTGTTGTCTACAACCAACTCCCGCGCGGCTCTTACTGCGCGGGTTTTCGTTTCTTCATCACCAAGCTGATTGCCAATCCACACCTCAATGAGATGAGTGTGAAGCACCGGTTCGAACAGGCCAAGCTCTGCCGCGCGTTGTCTGATGTCGGCTAGACGGGATGTCGCACGGCCAAGATCAGTTCCGTTCAGGGTGACATCGCACAGTACCAGACGCGTTTCTGCGCGCAGCACGAACTCCTGAAACTCCATCCCCTCAATCCTGTCGGATATCTCCTGACAGACCTCCGACATGCCCGAGCGATCCTGCTTATAGACAAGATCCAGCTTCACGGTTCGGGCATCGATCTGGTAGTTTGGCAGGGCGTCAGCATCGAACACCGTGATTGCATCCGTAACCGCCTGATTTGCCGCATCTAACCGCCCAAGGCGCAAATATATCCGCGCAAGCATAAGGTCTGCTTCTGCCACGCCGATCGTGTTCTCATAGCTGAGATACCTCTCCTTTACGGCTTCGAATTTCTCAATCGCTTGTTCCAATTCACCCCGAAAGAACATGAGATGCGCCTGCTCAAAACCGGTATTGCCCGCCAGATCACCTTCAGGATTTTCCTCTGAATTTATAAGCGCTTGATCGGCAAGTGCCTGCGCCTCATCAATTCGTCCCTGCCGGGACCGGATGCGTGAAATATGATAAGGTGACCAGGCGACACCAATCGCATCATCCACCTCTTCGAACAGGGGCAACACGTCCTTGAAAATAGCCTCAGCCTCAGCCAGCCGACCGAGTTTGAAGTAGGAAATACCGATATTCTCCTTCAGAATGGCAAAGCGATTGAAGACGCCGCGCTCCTCAAAATAGGCAGCAAGATTTTGTTTGAGCTGAAGGCTGTCAGTTTGCCGACCCATAAGATCATAGACGATGCTGAACCCATTCTGGAGGGTCGCAACATTGGCCTCATCGCCAATATCGCGTGCAAGCGAAATGGCGCGAGTATAGAGCATTTCGGCAGATTCCAGCTCACCTGAAATGCGCTTCAGCTTTCCTTGTTCGCCATAGACCTCTGCCAGCCGCGCATGATTGCCGAGCGTCAGGAAAATGCGCTCCGCCTCTTCCAGCAGAGCTTCGTTATCTTCGTGCATGAAGTCGACAAGCTGCAGTATGGCCTCGCCCAGAAGCGCCGCCTCACCACTTTCACGGGCCTTGTCCAGCGCTCGTTCAGCTGCGGCTCTTCCCTCTTCAAAATGGCCGTTCTGATACCAGAATTCGGCCTCGATCAGATCAATCCGCAAATCCTCACCCATTGGCGCGGGCATGGCTTTCATTTCATTGATTGTCTGCTCAGCACTCTCAATGTCGGAGCCTCTCAGATAGGCTTCTGTGAGAGCCAGACGATAGTCGAGCGCATCAGGATGGAAGGATTTGAGCGCAAGCCAGACCTCCTGTTCATGCTTCCAGTCATGGTTTAGTCGAAAGTACTGCGCCTCGATTTCAAGCTGACGCTGACGGCTGAGCTGATCGCGGTTTTCATAGGCGATCTCAGCGGTCTCAATGGCACGTGGACGATAACCGAGACGCTCCCAGGCGCGGGCCAGCTCATTGTAAATCAACGGATGCGGCCCTGCGAGCTTGGCGGCACGTTCAAACGCGTCGATGGCAGCGCGGTCATCCTGCACCGCAAAGGCTGCGCGCCCCTCGGAGAGATAGCGCAGAGCGTTGGCACTGACCGGCATCTCGGCGCGCGCCAGTATGATTTCAGGTTCGGATAACAGGTTTTGCCCCGACCAGGCATAGACCTGACTTGCCGCACGCATGGCGATGTCGTTGAGGTTTTCAGGCATGCCAGGCACATCCGCCGCAAAACTTGTATACTCGTTACTGAGCGATTGGAGCTCTACTCTGAGCAAGAGTCCGCCTTCGGAGTTCCTTGAGAGATGTCCTGACATGCGCCAGTCTGCTGCCGAATTTTCGGGGGCCTTAAGCGCAGTGTCGACGCGCTCCAGCCTCAGCTGTCCACTTGCCTCAAGATAGGCGATAAGCGCCTGCTCGGTGGCCACCAATTGCCAGCTTTCGTCTTGCGATAGCCCGGCAGACTCAAACGGCATGATCTGAATTGGAATCGATTTTGGCTCTGTATCTCTCAGAAACAGCCAGCCCAGGCCAAGTGCCACCACGAGCCCCACCATAACCAGAGTGATGGCGTGGGTCCGGGTGAAGCCGCCCGGCGGCGCCTCCATGGTTTCCCGAAGCGCTGAGACCTGGTCTTCAAACCGACCTGTTTTTTGCTGCTGTTCCTCAGCCATTCAGACGTCCTACCCTTCGTCCGTTTAACCTGCCCCGGCACGCGCTCGCGCCTGACTGGCAAGTATAGCAGATTTCAAGGCGACTGGCTGGGTCGGTTTCGGCAGACAGCGCAGACTGGCATCCGAGATCTCTTGCACCAGTTCTGGCGCAGTCTCTCCCGTGATCACGAAGGCGGGAATATCCGCGTGCCAGCGCTTTCTCGCCTCATTGATGACCTGCAGTCCCGTCAATTCGGGGCCAAGATGATAATCTGCGATAATGAGGTCCGGTTCTGACAGACCAGAGAGCTCACCGTCGGCAATTGACTGAACATCATGCCCCCATTTCTGAAGAAGCGCCGCCAGTCCGTTGCGGGTGTCGGGATCATCCTCGACGACAAGGATATGAAGGCAGGTTTCAACAGATAAGCTTGTCGCGATACCGGCCGGTTCGGAGCCCGCTCGCTTCTCGATTTTAAACGGACCAATCGAGAAACAACTCCCCCGTCCAGGCAGAGACTTTAGTTGCACCTTGCAGCCAAGCACACGTGCCAGTCGCTGTACGATTGAGAGCCCGAGGCCGAGATTTCGTCCCGAGGATGGCGTGCCCTTCTGATCGTGCTCCAGACGTTGAAACTCTTCAAAAATCCGGTCGCGCTCTGCGGGCTCAATCCCGCGACCATTGTCTCTCACCTCAATGACAAAACAGCCCTTACGCTGGCGCGCACCCACCAGAATGGCCGTGCCTTCAGAATGCTGAATGGCATTCACGACCAAATTGCGGATCATGCGGGACAGCACCACCGGATCCGTCTCGAATTCATATCCAGAGGACTGAAAGCGGAGTTCAAACCCTGCGCGGTCCGCCAGTTCGGAACATTCCTCCG
>CEPO01012425.1_pt1 | contig 14141 bp, 15 predicted proteins | sample 530481 | NCBI WGS metagenome assembly CEPO01 (sample SAMEA2620198, study PRJEB7988) | marine metagenome | biome: marine biome (ENVO:00000447); feature: surface water layer (ENVO:00002042); material: "saline water (ENVO:00002010), including plankton (ENVO:xxxxxxxx)" | depth 5 m
CCGCCGTTTCTGCCTGGCCCAATCGCTGTGAGAGCTGAGCAAACTCTGTCGTCGGTGCATCCCGCTCAGTGGCGAAGGCCAGATAGGGGTATAGGGAGGTCCGCTCGCCGATTGAACCGATCCCTTCAGGCGCGGCGAGAATGGATTGAAGCAAAGTACTGCCACTGCGCGGCGACCCGACCAGATAGATATAATTGAACGCCCCGGCCGTCCGTTCTTCGCCAGACGTCTCATCATAAAGCCTGAGCGCAGTCTGCAAGCGCCGTTTGGTGATCTCGTCCTGCCGCGCCCGAACCTCGTCGGTTTGCTCGAGATTGAAATGGCTCGCAAACAACGCATTCGTCGCGCAAGCCTGTGCCCAGGCGCGATCAAACTGTTTCGTCCGGTCGAAATGCAGCGCGAGTGCATAACCGAGGCTGATCCGGCCATCATCAAGCGAGCCGCCCTCGCGTCCGAACAAGGCCTCAGCCTCAGCTATCAGCGTCTCATTGAGATCGCCTGAATGTTCGACGATCAGCGCCATCGCATCGGGTTCTGTCCGCCAGTTTTCGGCAAGATACGCGACATGTTCACCGAGCGCGTCCTGATCATCCGTCCAGTCTGCCAAAGTGACAGACATGAGCCGCGCCTTAAGCGACTCCGGATTCTCGGCCAGCGTCTTGTTAAGTAGATCCCGCGCCGGTTCATACTCCCGAAGTGACAATTCAATTCTGGCCAGCCGCGTGCGATCCTCTTCGGACTGCGGACCAGCCTCCCCATACAAATGGGTCAGTACATCCCGCGCCGAATAGATATCGCCATACTGATAGAGCGCCTGAGAATAGACGCGCATCACGCTTTGGGTCGCGCGATTGGCTTTCAACACCCGGTCAAGAATCTGCATGGCCAGCTGGGTTTTCTTGAGCTCCAGAAGGCACTGACAATAGCTGGCGACAAAATCTGGATGCCCTGAGCTGAGTTGCACAGCTCGGCCAAGCGGCGCCTCGGCTTCCCAGAACATCTGCACGGTCAGAAGCGCGTCGCCATAGGCTTTCTGAACATCGGCATCATTCTGCGCGAGCTGCGCTGCCTCTGCCATATCGCGCAGACCCGCTTCACGATCTGACAGCATACGCCCGGCACCTCGAATGGAGATGGCGCGCGCCCGGCGATGATCACCTGTCGGCAGGACGGCCAGCGCATCATTGGTGTGGGCTTCGACCTGAGCCGCATCATCTCGCTCCAGCGCCTTCAGCGCACCGGCGAGAAGCTGCTCCACGTCACCTGACAAACCTACATGCGCTCCGGTGTTTCAATGCCCAGGATATCGAGACCGGTTTCCAGCTGATTGAGCACCGCTTCGCAGATCGCCAACCGCGACGCCCGCCTGGCCGGATCTTTCTCGGCCGCAATCGGATGTGAGGCATAGAATGCAGAAAATGCCTGAGCGAGATTATAGATGTGCTCACACAGGAAATGCGGCATGCGCTTCGAAAAGGCCTGATCAAGTGCAGTGTTGAACCCATCCATCTGAAGCGCCAGCGCGCGCTCGGTTTCACTCTCAATAAGAATCTCACCGGCCGCATTGTCCTCAGCCTTCGCCCGACGCAGCAGGGCTTTGATCCGGACCGCTGCATAGAGCAGATAAGGCCCCGTTTTGCCTTCAAAACTGGTGAACCGCACCAGATCAAACTTGTAATCTGTTGTCCGCGTATTCTGAAGATCAGAAAATCGCGTCGCTGCCAGCGCGATTTTCAGACCGATATCGCGCACTTCCTCTTCAGACAGGTCAGAAGAGAGATTGGCTTCAGAAATCCGCTTTTCAGCTTCTTCCAGCGCCATCCGATTGAGATCAGACAGACGCACCGTGCCACCATCCCGCGTCTTGAAGGGCTTGCCATCATCGCCATTCACCGTGCCAAAGCCGATATGCTCGAGCCTGTCTTCAGCGAAATAGCCTGCCTTCTCAGACGCCCGGAAAACCTGCTGGAAATGCAGCGCCTGACGTTGATCGACCACATACAGCATAAGCGTGGGAGCAAGCGTCTTCACACGGTCGAGAATGGTCGCGAGATCCGTCGCGTGATAGCCCACTCCGCCACGAGAATTGAGCAGGATGAACGGCGGCATTTCGGTTTTGCCTTTGTCGGTCTCCCGCGCCACTGGAATAATCCAGGCCCCGTCGCTCTCTTCGGCAATGCCGCGTTCTTTTAGCTCATCAACCATGCCGGCAATCAGTGGATCAGCGTCGCTCTCGCCCTTCCAGAGGTCAAACGATACGTTCAGCCGGTCATAATCGACTTTGAGCGCTTCGACAGACACCTCAATGAAATGCTTGAGAAGCGCACGATATCCGGCGCGGCCTGCCTGGAGTTCGGCTGTCGCCTTCTGACAGCGCTCACGATAGGCTTCGTCAGACTTGGATTGACCAGACGCCAGTGGATAGAGCCGCGCCAGATCGTCAATCGTGACAGGGCTTTCGTCCGGAAATGGTCCGTCAATCGCAGCATCAAAGTATGGAAGCTCTGGCTGATCCTCAGAAAGCGCGACAATCAGCTGTCCCATCTGCAGGCCCCAATCGCCGAGATGCGCGTCGCCGATCACCTCATGGCCGAGAAACCGGCACAGCCGCTTCAGCGTGTCGCCAATCACAGCAGACCGGAGATGTCCCACATGCATCGGCTTGGCAACATTCGGGCCACCAAAGTCGATCACGATCGTCTCGGTCTCCACTATAGGCTGCGCGCCCGCCATATCTGACGTGCGAATGCCTTCGGCCCGCTTCGCGAGCAGCTCAGGCGTCACTTTGATGTTGAGAAACCCCGGTCCCGCAATGCTGATCTCGGCAATCGACGGATGATTGTCCAGATGGCCGATCAGCTCTCCGGCAATCTCGCGCGGATTGCGTCGCGCCTGTTTGCCAGCGGCCATCGCGCCATTGCATTGGAAATCCGCCAGATCAGGCCGATCAGACCGGCGCACCTGCCCCAGCGCCGGGTCAAGACCGATCGCCTCAAACGCCTTGCCACAAGCTTCCGAAAGCTCGGCCGCAATGTCCGTCATCAAATTGTCCTCAATCTGCCCGCCGGATTACTGCGATTGCAGCAGGAAACGGCGGCCCAGCTCATTGAATTCCAGCTGCTCGTCCGTGAGCTCAAATCCGACCAGAACCTCAAAGTTAGCACCCGAAATCGTCTCGTCCGCGCGCGGAATAACGATGCGTTCGATCGTTTCAGTCTGCGTTTTCACGATCTCGCCGTTTCGGAAGGTCACTTCGATCGGATAGACCTGCTTGTCCATCACTGCGCGATTGGTTCGAGTCACAGCGACGAAGAAATTATAGGTGTAGGAGTTCGACATAGCCGCATCGCCTTTACCGAAGGCGAAATCGAGCTCCAGCTGGGCTTCAATCGGGTTATCTTCCACATAGCGGCAGTACAGGCGAGCGCCATTGATCTCACCTGTGAATTCAATGTTGTTGTATTGCTCGCCCTCACCATTTAACTCAACAAGACGCTGCGCCTCATAGATGGTGCCGACCGCAGGGCACGGTCCCTGGTTTGGACGGGAATCGAATGTAGAGCACCCGGTGAGAAACAAGACAGACCCAAAAAGGGCAGAAGACACATTAAGACGCACGAAAGACCACTCCTTGGCCGTTTTCACAGGGAAGACCATTTGTTAGTTGGTTGATAACGGCGCAAGTCCACGCTGGCAACGCTCCATTGCGCTGTCTGAACAAGAGGTAATCCCCAGACATGGCTCCACTGACAATCCGGCTTTGTGCACCGCGCGGTTTTTGCGCTGGAGTCGATCGTGCCATCCAGATCGTTGAAGAGGCGCTGACCAAATGGGGTCCCCCCGTTTATGTCCGCCATGAGATCGTCCATAACGCCCATGTCGTCGAAGGTCTGAAGGCCAAGGGCGCTGTGTTTGTGGAAGAATTGCACGAATGCCCGGAAGATCGTCCCGTGGTCTTCTCCGCCCATGGTGTGCCAAAATCCGTGCCCGCAGAAGCACAGATCCGAAACATGCTCTATGTCGACGCGACCTGCCCGCTTGTCTCCAAGGTTCATGTCGAAGCACAAAAGCATTTTGATGCCGGACGCGACATTCTTCTCATCGGACATGCCGGCCATCCGGAAGTGATTGGTACCATGGGTCAGCTGCCTGACGGTGCGATTCGCCTTATCGAAACGCCTGAGGATGCCGAACAAATCAGCGTCGAGGCCCCCGATAATCTCGCATTCGTCACCCAGACGACGCTGTCCGTCGATGATACAGCAGAGATTGTCGGCGTGCTGCGCGATCGCTTCCCGGATATCGCCGCGCCTCATAAGGAAGACATTTGCTATGCGACGACCAACCGCCAGGATGCGGTGAAAGCTGTGGCAGATGGCGCTGATCTGGTTCTGGTGATTGGCGCGGAAAACTCGTCCAACTCCAAACGTCTTGTCGATGTCGCCTTGCGCGCTGGCGCGAAGGATGCTCGCCTGATCGCATCTGTGGACTTTGTCGACTGGAGCTGGCTCGATGGCGTTAAAATCCTCGGCATCACTGCCGGTGCCAGCGCCCCGGAAATTCTAGTCGAAGATCTGATCGATGCGTGCAAAGCTCGTTTCGACATTCAGCTCGAAAGTGTGAGCGTCACCGAAGAAGACGTCACCTTCAAATTGCCCCGCGTTCTCGCTTAAGGCCAATCAGATACAAAAAAGGCGACACACCTGCGCCGCCTTTTCCTTTGAGATTTCGATCCCGCTTATTCAGCGACCGCCAATGAAATCGATTCAACTTCGATCGAGCTGCCTGTTGGCACCATAATGCCGATATAGTCGCCATTCAGGTCCACTTTGTTGGGCGGATCGTTGATGCCATACTCGAACGTATATGTTTCGGCTGTAGCAGTCGCCTCGAACTCTCTCCAGCCGCTATTGCCTTTTACATTTGTGGAATACGCAACAGAAAATGGCGTTGGATCGTCGCCGACAGATTTCGCGCGAACCGAAATAATCAGCGTGTTGTTCGAAATATCGCGGGTTGACGGAAGTTCGAAAACCACATGCGCGCCACCGGTTGAACCACCTGAACCTTCATCACCGGTGTCCGTTCCGGTCAGAATCGCGGTTTCTGCGTCTGACAGCTCAACAGACACACGTTCTGAACCAACCAGATCTGCGGGCGTCCAGGAAGCTGAAATTTCAGATTTCAGAGCCGCTGGATTGGGTTCCGGCAATGGCTCAGGTGTCTGAGTTTGCTCTGGAACTGGTGTTGGCGTCTCCGCAGGCAATTCCGGCTCATTCTGCCCACAGGCAGCAAGAAGAGCCGAAGCGGCCGCAGCAACGAGAATTTTACGAGTCATACACATTCCCCATGTTTGCTGCGTCATCCTAATTCGTGGGGTATCGAACTATCAATATGCGCAAGGGCATTTTCACGAACTTCCATGGAAATACCTTCAATTCGTCTCATTTGGCGAACGCGATCAGGCGCTTGCGCGCGGCAAACCCCCCGTCCGTTGAAGGTCCGGGAAAATGCTACAGCAAGAGCGTATTGTACGTCCCTAACGCATTCCCAATCGAACTGAAACCACAGAAATTCCGCTTAAAACCAATGGTTAAATCGAAATAATCTGCGCTGCAGCTCCGCCCTGCCTTGAATTCTGAATAAATCTCGTAGACTGACAGGAAGCACTCAAAAGGACCAAAAAGATGGCCGTCTACACCGATGTCGATGACAGCGCCCTTGAGGCGTTTCTCTCTCATTACAACATCGGATCGCCTGTTGCTCTGAAAGGAATTGCCGAAGGCGTCGAGAACTCAAACTTTCTTCTCGAAACGACGGAAGGCCGGTTCATCCTCACCCTCTATGAGAAGCGCGTAAATCCGGCGGACCTGCCCTTTTTCATGGGCGTTCTAGACCATTTGACAAAATCCGGGTTTCCCGCGCCTCAGCCTGTAAAAGACCGCAATGGAGAAAGTCTTCAAACGCTGAACAATCGTCCGGCGGCCATTGTGACCTTCCTCATGGGCATGTCACCTCGCAAACCGAACGTTTCCCAATGCCGACAAATCGGCGAAGCGATGGCCAATATGCATTTGGCGCTTGAGACCGCGGAACTTTCACGCCCGAATTCACTGTCCTTGGACGTCTGGCCCGCGCTGTTCGAAGGCCGCGAGGCCGTCGCTGCTCAGCTGGCGCCAAATCTCGATCAGCTGATTGCTGGAGACCTTGAGCGTCTGCAGGACCAATGGCCAAATCCGGACGACCTGCCTTTGGGGATCATTCATGCTGATCTGTTTCCTGACAATGCGTTCTTTCTCGGCGCAGACTTTTCAGGCGTCATCGATTTCTATTTCGCCTGCACGGACATGCTGGCTTATGACGTCGCAATTCTCCTGAATGCGTGGTGTTTCGAAGGCCGGGGCGAGTTCAACATGACAAAAGGCCAGGCGCTGCTGAGTGGTTATAACAGCGTACGCTCATTCACCGATACAGAGTTACACGCCCTGCCCGCGCTCATTCATGGTGCGGCTATGCGCTTTTTCCTGACGCGGCTCGTCGACTGGACGGACACTCCGGCTGGCGCGCTCGTCAAACCGAAAAACCCGCTCGAATATGCCGAAAAGCTCGGCTTTCACAGGCTGGCGCACAAAGTTGAAGATTATGGCTTCAGAGCCTGAGAAATGCCGTCTTCCAGCCAATCGGGGCACGCAAGCTGTGATTTGATTGCCCCAGAATCGGATGTCGCGACATGAACTCCTCAGACCACCGATCTATCGCTGAGGACCTGAAACCGGGTCTTTTCGGTCGTCCCAACAAACGCATCTCGCGAAACAAACTGGCCTGCTTCGTCAGCGCCCTTACGTCAGTTCTGTTTGTGGCCATGGTCGGATTTCTCTTGATCATGATCTGGCAGGTGCTCGCGATCCTGAATGACGCCGATATCTATGAATTCAATCAACGCCTTGGCATTGATGACTCTAACCCCTTTATCTCGGGCGTCATGATTGCCGTCATTGCAGCTGTCATGAACTGGTATTTTGCCCCCATCATCATTCCGGCGGCATGCTTCTTTATCGCCCAGACCACTGGCCGCCTGCCACATCGTGGCATTTCAAAACGCTCAAAATATCTTGTCTGGACGGGCGGCACGGGTGCCACACTGGTCGGCCTGACATCGGCAATTGGGACGGTGATTGTGTTTGGCCTCGGCTCTGTGGATCAACCAACGCCGACCGGTCAGCTCTGGCGATTCATCGGTGCTCTGATCATGGGCGGGATCATCGGCTACCTCGCTGGCCTGATTGTCGGCTTTATCCACCACCTCATTGTTCGCCCGCAATCTCAATTGGAGAAAAATGAACTCTCCACGGCCGACGTCTTTAATTGACGTGTTCGGCAAAGACCGGTTGAAACACATCATGGCAAAAAAAGTAGATATCTGGACAGACGGAGCCTGCAGCGGAAATCCGGGACCCGGCGGCTGGGGGGTTTTGTTTGTGAGTGGATCTCACCGCAAGGAACTCTTCGGAGGTGAAGCCGAAACAACCAATAATCGGATGGAGCTCATGGCGGCGATCATGGCGCTGGAGACCGTCAAGCCGGGGAATGACATCACGCTGTACACAGACTCTACTTATGTCAAAGATGGTCTGAACAAATGGATACACGGCTGGAAGCGGAATGGCTGGAAAACAGCCGCCAAAAAACCCGTCAAGAATTCCGATCTCTGGATGCGGCTGGACGCAGCCGCAGCGCAACACCCCAATCTGGAGTGGCGCTGGGTAAAGGGGCATGACGGCGATGAGGGAAACGAAAAAGCGGACAGCCTCGCCAGACAGGGTCGCGACCAGGCTCAGGCTGACGAATAATCCTGCTAGAATCAACTTGTCGCTTGAGTGTTTCAACGGCTCTTGCCCATTCGAAACGAACTGAGCTACCAATCTGAAATGACTGGCTTGAATGTGCCGAAAACGAGAGAGTAATCATGTGGCCAATCAGTGCTTTTAAAGCCAAACTGATCACTCTGACGCAGCACACCGTGCGCCAGGAGCTCACCCAACATTCCATCAATTACCAGGCAGCCAAAAATCTGATCGATGTCCTCGAAATGAAAGTGGCGCGCATGGAAACCGAACTCGTCGTTCGGATGGATGAACTTGATCAGCGTATTCGCGAACTCGAAAATCAATCGAAGTCCGATGAAAGTTGATATCTGGTCTCCGATGCCGCCAACGCCCAGCGGCATTGCACATTATGTTGATATGCTATTCGGTTGCGGCCTCGATCCGTTCGACGTCTCATTTCATACAGATGCTGACGCCAAGCCACGGGATGGCGCCTTGCAGGTCTATCAACTGGGCAACAACCCCCATCATGAATTCCTGTATGAAGCCGCAAATGAGAGACCCGGCATCATCGAAATTCACGACTTTTCGCTACACCATCTGGTGACCGAAATGACCCTGGCCCGGAACGATTCCCCCAGTTACGTCAAAATGCTCGAGGCCTCTGCCGGAACCACGGGTCGGCTCTATGCAATGCGGCGATTGAACGGACATTTTCACTCGCGTCTTGAATTCGATCTGCCGCTTCTGGAAGACTTGGTCAGGCGCTCTCCACACATTATCGTTCACTCAAAATGGGCGAGAGAGCGCGTCCGGATGATGTGTCACGATGCGAATGTCAGCTTGATCCCGCATTTTAGCATGCAGCCCGGTGACGTTGGTCTGGATCCTGATCAACGAGACTCGCTCAGAAAAAAATACAAAATCAAGCCTGATGAAATCGTGATTGTTTGCGCTGGTTTCGTCACAGAACCCAAGCGGATCCCCTGGATTTTACGGGCACTTGAGGCCTGTCAGAAAGCGGGACAACGGAATTTCAGACTGATCATTTCAGGTGAAGTTCAAAACCCACAATTCCTGGATCCCCTCAGGCAATTGCCGGACGCGTCTAAAGTGACTGTGACCGGGTTTGCTGGAGAACATCAGTTTAACGAATTGTGCCTGCTTGCTGATGTTATGCCCGTTTTGCGCTGGCCGTCTGTCGGCGAGTCTTCTGGTGTCGCGATGCGGGCTCTTGGGTTTGGTGCCGAGGTGGTCGCCCTCGCCTACAAATCCTTTACCGATTTGCCGGCCCCCTATGTCGATTTCGTTTCTCTGACATCCGAGGAACAAATCATTGAAGATCTGACGAACATTTTCATGTCGAAACTCGCAAGCCCGCCGCGAGATCAAGACGCGCGTGCTGAGCAAATTGAACAGATTGCAAGCACTTACAGCCTTGCAGCCTCCAGAACGGCCTACAAGGATCTGTTCCTGTCACTATCTCCTCAAACTGAGAAAGATGAGCATGTTTTTGAAGCTCACTGACGCAAACACGTCCAATCCAGTGTACATCCGCCGAGGATCCATCATCGCCGTGGAGACACCGGATTACCCTGATCACGCCTATACGACTGTGCATTTGACGTCTGGTGAAAAGCTTCGGGTTCTCGAAAGCTTCGAAGATCTCGGGATTCAGGTCATCGGACCACAAGATTAATTGCGCGCAAGACAGCGCAAAAGCTGAACCCGGATTGTTCGCCCGTTACGCCTCGAGCAGTTTCATATTCCACGACTTGATTGCGGGTGGCTTTCCTTGTTCCACCTCGATAATTCCGAAGGCCGCTGTGCCGAGTTTCAGCTTGATATCCGAATGCGCCTCAGAGACCTTCGCCGCAAATCGGGCAATGCCATTTGACGTCACGACGATGATTTTGCCTTCTGAATAGGTCTCAGCGACTTTGGCTAAAAACGCTGCCCAATCTTTCTCGAGAGACTCGACATCAACCTGCCAGCCATCTGGAACAATGAAATCAGATTCCCACAAATCGATCGCATCCTGACCAATTCGAGCGACGACATCCCCCTCGGGCATGTTTTCGTCTGGCCCGTAATCAATCTCGCGGAGAAACTCCAGGATCTCCGTATCCTGTTTCGACGGGCAATCTTTCAGAATACGGTCAAGCGTTTCGCGAGTTCGCTTCAGTGGGCCCGTATAGGCCGCCTCAAACGTCAATCCGTGCTCGGCAAAATTCGTCGCCAGCTTTTCAGCCTGGGCATTCCCTGAAGTTGAGAGCGGCAAATCCGTTCGCGCGCCCACACGGGTCACAACGTCACCCCGATCAAAGGTGTTACCGTGCCGGACGACATAAACCTCAACCGCCACGATCAGACTCCACTGGTCATTGGATCGCCGTGCTTGGCAATGAGTTCAGCTGCGAGTTCCGCGTCTTCTGGCTCGTCGACGCCCCACATGCTGAGCTCATAGGGCTGCACTTCGACAGCTTGCACCGTCATGCCGTTCTCGAGGAATCGGAGTTGCTCCAGCCCCTCCATTTCTTCGTAATGGCCAAGGGGAAGCTTGGTGAACCGTTCAAGAGCGTCTTTGCGATAGCCATACAGTCCGACATGTCGGAATACCGGGGAATAATCGCTCTTGGTTCTCAGCTTCTCTTCCTTCCGGATGGCTGGAAGGATGTTTTTGGAGAACCAGACCGCCCGGCCATTATCCAGTCGGATACAGGTCGTGCCCGAAAACGGATAGGACTCTTTCTGCTTACGAAGCATATCGAGCGCATCCCAGCTCAATCGAAGCACAGGTGTGACGACATCCGTTTCGCTCTCTGCCGCTTCCTCGATCAAAGCGGAGACATAAGTATGAGGCGTGAAAGGTGCATCGCCCTGAAGACCAATCACGAAATCGGCCGATGGCGCAAACATGTTTGCCGCCACAAGTGCGCGATCCGATCCGGATGGAAGTTCAGGATCAGTCATGACGGCAGGAGCGCCGCATGCCTCTGCATGAGACTTGATGTCTTCATGATCCGTCGCGACGACATAACTCGTATTTATTGTCGCCGCGCAGGCTTTCTGTGCAATGTCGATGACGCGGCTCACCAAAGAGTGACCCGCGATTTCTGCTAATGGTTTTCCGGGAAAACGGGTCGATCCGTATCTCGCCGGAATGACGATCACAGTCTCCAAAGCAAGCCCTCCTCTTGCCAGGGTTATTCAGAAGTTCAGTCCGCTCTACTATGCGCGAAGCTTAGTCGAGCACGGACTTCCGAAGCGTATCAAATTTCGTAATGATCTCGATCAGTTTCGGCATTTGTTCAATCGGGATCATGTTCGGCCCGTCACTTGGCGCATTGTCCGGATCTTCATGGGTTTCGATGAAGATTGCAGAGACGCCGACAGCGGCTGCCGCACGAGCCAAAACTGGTGCGAACTCTCTCTGGCCGCCACTTGTGGTGCCTTGTCCACCGGGTTGCTGCACCGAGTGTGTCGCATCAAAAACGATCGGATAACCGGTCTGCCCCATGGTCGGCAGACCACGGAAGTCTGTGACCAGCGTGTTATAGCCAAAGCTCGTTCCACGATCACAGAGCATAATGCGCTCATTGCCTGTCGAGGCGATCTTGTTCGCCACGTTTTTCATGTCCCAAGGGGCCAGAAACTGTCCTTTTTTGACATTGATCGCTTTGCCCGTATTTCCCGCCGCGAGCAGCAGATCTGTCTGGCGGCAAAGGAATGCCGGAATTTGAATGACGTCGACGGCTTCACCAACGGGCGCACATTGCGCGGCATCATGGACGTCGGTCAGAACCGGGCATCCGAATTCATTGCGCACGTCTTCAAGAATTTTCAGGCCCTCATCCATTCCGAGACCACGCTTCGTCGAAATCGACGAACGATTGGCCTTGTCATAGCTGGATTTGAACACGAATTGGGTGCCGGTCGGCTCACATGCCTTGGCAATTTTCTCTGCCATCATGAAAGCGTGATCCTTGCTCTCCAATTGGCACGGCCCGGCAATGAGCATCCAGGGGTGACGTCCACCGACGGTCACATTCCCAATCTTGAATTCACGCATTGTATCAAACATGAGTTTTCTTTCCTGTTTGTTTGAAGGCGCGCCAAATCCTGCGCGTCATCTTCGTTCAATCTTCGCTCGCCAGACCCGCCAGAGCCTGATTTCTACCATTGAATACGGTCTCTACACCACACCCAAACGTAATAAGTCGTGAACATTCAGCACGCCTACAGGGTGGTTTTGTTCGTTCGTAACAAAAAGTGCCCCGATCTTATTGTCCTGAATGACTTTCAGAGCATTCGGCGCGAGGGTTTCCGGGCTCACTGTCAGAGGTGTTTTGCTGGCGACTTCACCTGCGGTTTTGTCCATCAGCTCTGACATATTGCGGCGAAGGTCACCATCGGTGACGACACCGAGCAGGACACCATCCTGAACAACGCCGGCAATTCCGAACCCGCGCGACGTCATTTCGAGAATCGTATCGCCCATGCTGGTGTTGAAATCGACGAGCGGCAATTCATCGACACCATGCATGATGTCTTTGACCTTGCTCATCTGAGCGCCAAGCTTTCCGCCTGGGTGAAAATTCTTGAAGTCCTCAGGCTGGAAGCCTCTGCAAACCATCAACGTCACAGCGAGGGCATCGCCGAGAGCGAGTGTCAATGTCGTTGAGGTTGTTGGCGCCATGCCAATTGCGCAGGCTTCCTTGGCCTTTGGCAGCAGGAGACGATGGTTCGAAGCGCGCATAAGCGGGCTGTCCATATTGGACGACAGTCCGATAAGCGGAATTGAAAATCTCTGTGCATAGGCAATCAAATCACGCAGCTCAGACGTGCTGCCCGAGTTGGAAATCAAAAGAAGGACATCCTTCTCTGTGATCATTCCCAAATCGCCGTGACTTGCTTCGGTGGAGTGCACAAACTGAGACGGCGTTCCGGTACTCGCAAGCGTTGCGGAAATCTTGCACCCGATATGTCCAGACTTGCCAACACCGGAGACGATCAGGCGCCCTTCACATCCTAGAATGAGATCGACAACGTCTTCAAAGTCGACCGGCAAATTGTCTGCCAGCTGCTTCATTCCGTCGACCTCTAGCTCGATGACACGCCGGGCTTCTTTCTGACGATCAACCGAACTGGCATTTGGTGCATTCATACTCTGGTACTCCCCACTCACATTTCGACGCAACGAACCGGCACAAAAGGTCCTCATTCGTCACAAACTTGCGCAACGCCTACCTGACGATCACAGAAGAGATCAAAAGCCTCGGTTTAGCTCCCACTCCAGGGTCAGGCGGGTTCATAAATGATCTTATTGATGCAGAGACCCAATTCTCTCGTATCATAGACAGATGGTTGCTGGGTATGATTCACATTGAAGGTCAGAAGAAACTGGCTGTCCTCTTTCGGATCAATGGTCATGCTGAGCACAAACTCCACTTCACCCGTCCAATCAACTTCAAAGTCTATCGGCGCATAGTTGAATTTCACGAAGTCTGTATCAGGAAACACAGAACGATCAATCACCTTCATGTTGAGTCTGAGTTTGCATTCACCGGCATATAGATTTGGCAAATAGATACTGGATTGCGTTGAAGGTCCGCTCCATCGCCAGCTGAAGCCCTCATTGGATTCGGTTCCGTACCAGCCAGTCCCCAACATGCCTTCGTGAGGGTAAATGGCATATTTGCCGAGAACCTGTTCACGGGCCTTCTTGGTATCGGCAGCCAGTGCCTTCATCTGGCTTTCGAGCGGATCGATATAATCCCAATCCTTGCTGAGAACCAGCTTGTCACGTCCGAGCACGGCACTCTTCAGAACAAACAAATCAGCCTGCGCCCGTGCGAGTTGCTCTGTCAGAATTGACATGCATCGCTGAAAGTTTTCCGTCGTCAGGTCCGATGAATCGAACACGCCGCTAAGCGTTTCGCGATACCGGGCCGCCAGATGCGTCATCAAATACTCTGCGGACCCATCGACCTTGGAAATATCGATATAGGCCTCGGTCTCGGAGGTAATCATCTTGCTGAGTTCTTTGTCCAAATCATCGTGATTTGGCTCTTTGTTATCATCAGACATACACCCCCCTTACAACAATCTCATGCGACTTTGGCGGCGCGAACCGCCACATCGGTGTCAATTTCATTAAAGTTCCAGAAGCTTCGCAATGATGTGCGCAGTCGGTTCGGCTTGAATGGCATCGAATACCCATCTTTCGGGCTTACCTCGATCAGTGGAGAAAGAACATCCCGCCAGAAATCAGTAGACAGGAATTCATCCATCACTCCGACATAGGCGGCGGGG